>HHCFC02800__coassemble_1245_pt1 | contig 28117 bp, 23 predicted proteins | sample HHCFC02800__metabat2_high_PE_038 | metagenome-assembled genome bin HHCFC02800
GTTCGCGCAGCACGCCGTAAATCCCTTCAAACACCGCCTCCGCGACCTCGACGGATGAGTGCGAGCCGATCTTCTCGCCCTGTATCTCGCTGGACGAGCAGCCGACCACAAACAGATCGCCCGCGCGCAGCTTTGCCGCGTCGCAGACCTGTTCCGCCGCTTTTGCGGCCTGTTCCCTGATTTCAGAAAGCTCCATTTTTTATGCCTCCTTTGATACTTATAGTATAGCACAGTTTGCGGAATGTTTCACCGCTTTTTTTATACGGCATACAATGGGAATGAGGCAAAGCCTCAAACCGTTTTGAGTGAGGAGCAACCGCTTATGAATATGCCAAACCAACAGGCGGATCAGGCGCTGCCCGCGGACAGCATCGATCCACGCCTGCTTTCTCTTGCCATGGCGTTTGTGCCCATGCAGGAGTTCGGCACCCCTTATGACCCGACATTGGCTTTCAGCCGGGGGACGATCTTCCCGGCGCTCGACAAGCCATTCCTCGGAGAGGAGGCTGTGCCGCAATGACAGAACGGGAAAAACTGCTTGGCAGGGTGCGCATGTATGACTTTGCACTTGTCGATGCGATCGAATATCTGGATGGACACCCGGAAAACACAGCGGCGCTTGCCTATTATAGTGAGATGCGTACTGCTTTTGACAAGGCGGCTGCCGAGTATGAGGACGCATTCGGCCCACTGACTGCCCGCGAGGTGGATACCCGCGTGGGACGCTGGCGCTGGATCGACGACCCGTGGCCGTGGGAAGGAGAGGATAACTGATGTGGTCATACGATAAACGCTTACAGTTCCCGGTAAAGATCAAAAATCCTGACCCTCAGACCGCAAAGATTGTGATCACCCAGCTTGGCGGACCGGATGGCGAGCTCGGTGCATCCATGCGCTATCTCAACCAGCGTTATGCGATGCCTTACAAGGAATGCAAAGCCATCCTGACCGATATTGGTACGGAAGAACTGGCGCACATGGAAATGATCTCCGCCATTGTCTATCAGCTGACCCGCAATCTGACGCCTGAACAAATCAGGGAGGGCGGGTTTGAAGCCTACTTCGTCGACCATACGACCGGCATCTATCCGCAGTTCGCCTCCGGCACGCCGTGGAGCGCGATGACCTTCCAGTCCAAGGGCGACCCGATCACGGATTTGTTTGAGGACATGGCAGCAGATGCTGCACTGCTGCAAAAGCAACCTTTGCGGCCTGAACCGTCTTGACGAGAGGAAAAGGGGGAGAGCAAAGCGGCTAAGAAAACCATGCGCGGCGCGGGTATTGACAGGGCAGAAAAACTTGCTATAATAGGTGACAGAACAATCGAATAGAGCGAGCAGCCGGTGCCCCGCTCCTTTGTTTTCAAACAGGAAAAGGGTTAAAAGGGAAACAGGTATAAAGCCTGTGCGATCTCGTCACTGTATGCAGGGAATACATGGCCGATGGTGCCACTGGTGTAAACCGGGAAGGCGGCCGTGTGTAACGATCTGTGAGCCAGGAAACCTGCCGTCTGCTGGTACGGGAAGTATTTCTTCCGAATCACGAGTAATTGATTGTACTGGAGCCGCCGTGCTGTAAATGCGATCCTTTTACCGTGTGTAAAGGGATCTTTTTTGCATACCATGCCTTGCGCCATGCGGGAGAAGCTGCTTGCATGCAGCCGCACAGGATGGTTGTATTTGACTCTATCTCAATATCTCTTTTTCTCTATATCTCTTTTGATCCAAACGGGATCCAGCCGCTTTGCAGGCCGGATCCCGTTTGGCTTACATGAGGATTGGACGTGTCGCATGGCAGGATGCTTGATATAGCGGGTCTTCCTCGGTATGCATGCCGGGCCGGACTACGGATCCTGACGGCAGAAAACGAACCTTCCTTAGGAAATATGTTCGAGCATCAACTGAATAAAGCGGTTCATTTGCGGCGTGACATCCTTGTTGCGGTGATACACAAGCTGGCTCCACATCATGATTTCCTCACACGCGACATCCAGGACAGCGAGCTGCCCCGCCTCCACATAGGGGCGCACAACGTATTCCGGAAGAAAGGATACCCCTTTATCTTGCAGCAGCATGCGGGTGATCACATCGGTGTTGCCGACTTCCCATACAGGATGCAGCGCATAGCCTTTCGCTGCCAGCGCCTGTTCCATGGCATAACGGTAGCTGATCCCTTTTTCTGTAAGATACATCGGTTCCTGCAGCAGCCGTTCAAGCGGGATTTGCCCTCCTTGTGCAAGGGGGTTGCCGGCAGATGCAACAAAAAATATCTTCTCCGGCCGTTCGGATACTTTGATCCATTCCGGGAAATAGGTTTTCTGATCGAGGAAAAACAGAAGATCTACGTCATTCTGGTGCAGCAGCTGAATCAGTTCGGGCACGCGTGCGGTATGTGTGCTGATTTCGACCAATGGGCACTGTTCGGTCAGCTTCATAAGCACAGGAGGCAGGATGCTGATGACAAGGGATTCGCATGTGCCGATCCGCAGCCGGCCGGAGATCTGGGCTGGGCCGCGCGCGATATCCTCCGCCCGCCGCACTGTACCAAGAATGTCCAGCGCGTAAGGCAGAAGCCGTTCACCTGCTTCTGTCAGCTTGATGCGCCTGCCGATCCGTTCAAACAGCTGCACATGCAGTTCCCCTTCCAGCTGCTTGATCTGCATGGTCACAGCAGACTGCGAGTATCCAAGCTGCTCTGCCGTGCGGGAGAAGTTCTGCGTTTCTGCGATCCGGACAAAGGTAACCAGGTTTCTGATTTCCATAGTATCACCATCAAAAAAATTGAATATATTTATTAAAACTATGAATTTTACAATTGCTTAGACTTATGGTAGCATGGTTGTGGAAAGAAGTCAAGGAGGCGGCCGGAATGGATACAGCCACGCCGGAAAGAAACATACAAGATGGTTTGCCGCTGCAAAATGGATTCTGCGAAGTGCGGAAATCGGTCGGATATACCTTATACGGGGGTGCAGCCGTGCAGATGCAGCCATCCGCCCGCCTGTATAGTGTTCTGCGCAAAAGATGGAATGGAAGGGGAGAAGAAGAATGAAACACGAATATATCCATCGTCTGTTCTGGCTGGTGGCTGGCGTGGTGGTCAGTGCGTTTGGGATCACTATGATGCTGCAGGCTAACGTCGGCCTGGAGCCGTGGAGTGTATTGCAGCAGGGGCTAGCGCAGACTGCCGGCATTACATATGGCACCGCCTCCATGATCGTGGGCGCTGCAGCGATTGGAACAGCTATTCTGTGCGGAGAGAGTTTTGGCATTGGCACAGTAGTCGATATTGTCCTGTGTGCGGTATCGATCGACGGGCTGCTTTGGCTGGACTGGATCCCGGAGATGCAGGACCTTCCCTCAGGTATCTGCATGCTGCTTGGCGGTATGGAGCTGCTGGCTCTGGGTACCTGGATGTATATGAAGAGTGCGCTTGGCGCAGGACCGCGCGACGCACTCATGGTGGCACTGGCACATAAGACCGGACGATCAGTCGGCCTGTGTCGTATTTCGGCTGAGATTATTGCCATCGTCATCGGTTTCCTGCTTGGCGGGCAGGTCGGTATCGGCACAGTGATTTCGGCACTTGGCCTAGGCTCTCTGCTCAATCTGAATTTCTCTTTGGTACGTTTCCGTGCGGCAGAAGTGCATCAGGAGAACGTAGTGGAGACACTGCGCAAGCTTTGGAGAAGAACAGCATGAGCAGTAGCGCGACGAAGCGCGAATAATCGCGTTGTGAGCGGCATCAGAAGGCGGCAGGCATTTATGCCTGCCGCCTTCCCGTTATAGGAGGGAAAGAAGGCATACAACCAGGTTTCCGCGGCATTCTCCATGACAAATTCATAATTCCATGCTATACTCCAGCAAGGTGATTGATAAATGAAGAACATCTTAATCGTAGAGGATGAACTGGATATTCAGGAACTGCTCTGCGCGTATCTGCAGGAGGCAGGGTATCAGACTGTAACAGCAGGAGATGGCGTAACTGCACTGGCGTTGTTTCAGGAGCAGCCCTTCGACCTGGTTCTGCTGGACATCATGCTGCCGAAAATAGACGGCTTCGGGGTCTGTGAGCTGATCCGCCGCCAGTCGCAGGTCCCTGTCCTGATGCTGACCGCGCTGGACGCGGAGGAACAGCAGCTCCGGGGCTTTGGGCTGGAAATTGACGACTATGTGACCAAACCTTTTTCCATGCCTATCCTGCTGGAGAAGATCCGGGCGGTCCTGCGCCGGAGCGCCGGGGCGGAGCCGGATAACCGGCTCCGCTACCGGGATCTGGCCATCGACCCGGATACCAGAGAGGCCGTGCTGGATGGCCGGGTTTTAGACCTGACCACTCGGGAATTTGATCTGCTGTACACCTTCCTGCACGCCCCCGGACGGGTGTTCACCCGCGAAATGCTGCTGGCACGGCTTTGGGGGTATGACTTCTACGGAGACGAGCGCGTGGTGGACAGCCATATCAAAAACCTGCGGCACAAGCTGGGACGCAATTACATCGAAACCGTGAGGGGAGTGGGCTATCGTGCTGCAAAACCGGATCCGTGAGAGCCTGACTGCCCGCATTTTCCTGATCACCGTGATGATCCTGCTTGGCGCGGGTGCGATCACGTTCGGTTTTATCGCTTGGGCCACGCCCAGCACCTATACCGCAGTCGTCAACGATGAGCTGACGCAGCAGGTGGATGCACTGGTGGAGCAGCTGAGCAGCACTGACGTGGACGGCGCCGGCTCCCTGCTGGATGCGTTTATCCAGTCCACCGGCACTGCCGCCATGCTGGTGGGGCCGGACGGCAAGGTGGCGGACACCGGGTCACGGCTGGCGGTGCAGGCGGTATATGAGGATGATTCTACAGTTGTCACCGTGTCTGAGAGCGATTTTTCCAATTCTGCTGCCGCCGGTACTGGGCAGACGGGCGATGCGGTGAGCGTCACCATGTCCGAACAGGCAACCATCACAGCGGAAGTAGAGTTTTCCGGACAGACCGGGACATACACGCTGTATGTCACACCCCGTATGCAGGCGGAAAATCTGGCGGTGCAGGCGCTCATCCAGATGGCGCCGTGGCTGCTGCTGGTGCTGGCGGCGTTCTCGCTGCTGTGCGCGCTGGCGTATTCCCGGTATATCACCCGCCCCATTGTCCGGATCAGCGGCATTGCGGAAAAAATGGCGGAGCTGGATTTCCACTGGGAATGCGGGGAGCAGCGCCGGGATGAGATCGGCAAGCTGGGCCGCAGCCTGGACCGGCTCTCGCAGCGGCTGTCCGCTGCGCTGCATGAGCTGGAAACAGCCAACTGCGCGCTGCGCGGGGAGGTCGAACGGGAACGCGAGCTGGACCGGCAGCGCATGGCGTTCTTCTCTGCGGCTTCCCACGAGCTGAAAACACCGGTCACCATCCTGAAGGGGCAGCTTTCCGGGATGCTGGAGGGCGTGGGTGTGTACCGCGACCGGGATAAGTACCTGCTGCGCTCGCTTCAGGTGACAGGGCGGATGGAAGGACTGGTCAGGGAAATGCTGGAGATCACCCGGATGGAGGCCGGTACGGCGTCCATCCGGCAGGAGCCGGTGGATCTGTCCGGCCTGGTCAGGCGGCAGCTTGCACTGGACGGCGCATTGCCCGAGCAGCGCGGACAGAAGGTGACCGCCGCGCTGGCGCCGGGGATCACCGTGTGCGGGGACGCTCCGCTGCTGTCCAAGGCCGTGGGAAACCTGCTCTCCAACGCCGCCCTGTATGCTCCGGAGGGCGCGGAGATCCGCGTATGGTGCGGCCTGCTGGACAGATGCCCGGCGCTGACCGTGGAAAACACCGGCGCACGGATCAGTGAGGAGGCGCTCCCGCATCTTTTTGAAGCATTCTACCGCGAAGAAGGTTCGCGCAGCCGCCGCACCGGCGGCAGCGGGCTGGGGCTGTACCTGGTGAAAATGATCCTGGAACGGCACCATGCCGCCTGTACGATCGAGAATCTGGAAGACGGCGTGCGTGCGACCGTGCGTTTCCCACGAAAAACAGAATAAAGGGAAAACAGTTCTTCCAACCGGAGAACTGTTTTTTGCAATGCTGCAATATCTGGTATGCGCGATTTGCGGGATATCCTGCGATTATCCGGATATCAATTCTTTGAAAAAGCACCGCAGATACAATTGTGCAGGATTTCCCCTGTATCTCGCCCTCCACACAAACCACATATCCCCTCCAAATCCGCTCCATATGCCGCTGGTATCCTGTCTGCAAACCCAAGCAGAAAGGACTGCGATCCATGGAAATCAACATTCAAAACGTCAGTATGACCTACCCAAACGGGAAACAGGCGCTGCACGGCCTTACCCTTGACCTGCGCACGCCCGGGCTGGTCGGTCTGCTCGGCCCGAACGGCGCGGGCAAGTCCACCCTGATGAAGCTGCTGGTGGCTGCGCTGCTGCCGACCACCGGCGCGATCCTGGTGGACGGGCAGCCTCTTGCCAAAACAGACCGGCAGCTCAAGGCCCGGCTGGGCTATCTGCCGCAGGATTTTGGCCTGTTCGACGAGCTGACCGTCACACAGTTTCTCGACTATATGGCCGCGCTCAAAGGGATCGCAAATCCCAGGGCCGCCATCCAAAAGACAATCCAGGCGGTCAATCTGGAAGAAAAGGTCGGATCCAAAATCCGTACCCTGTCCGGCGGGCAGCGCCAGCGGGTAGGCATTGCGCAAGCGCTTCTAGGCGATCCGCCGCTGCTGATTTTCGACGAGCCCACGGTCGGTCTGGACCCGGAGGAGCGCATCCACTTCCGCAACCTGTTTTCCCGCACGGCGCAGGACCGTCTGGTTCTGCTCTCCACGCACATCATCGAGGATGTGCAGTCGGTGTGCGACCGCATCGTGGTCATCGACCACGGGCGCATCCTGTTCACCGGCACACCGGCGGACCTCATCCGGTCCGCTGCAGGGCATGTGGGCGTGTTCTGGGAAAAGGACGGGACGCAGGAACAGGGGCTGCACATCATCGCCCGCGTCAACACCAGCCGGGGCATCCGCTGCCGGGCAGTGGCGGACGCACTCCCGCCTTATGCCCAGCCCGAGGAACCCTCGCTCGAGGACGCTTACCTCTATCTGATCTCCCGGGAGGTGCGCTGATGAAAACCATCCGACTGTTCCCGCTGGAGCTGCGGCGGCTGCTGCAAAGCCGCCCGACGTGGCTCATCCTCCTGCTGACGGTGGCCTCCCCGGTTTTAGGGCTGACGCTGTATCAGCCCACTTCGGCGGACACCATGCTCTCCCTGTATCTTGCCAACCCATCCATCGCGGGCGGCGCAGCAGGCGGTATCCTGTTCGGCCTGCTGACTGTATATGAGCTGAACCGCGTCGGCCGCAGCCGCGCGGATGCGCTGATGGACGCGGCGGTCTCCCCGCTGACCATGGCGCTGGTGCGCCTGCTGGCCCTGCTGGCAGCGGCGGTCATGACTGCGGCCATTACGATGCTGGTTTGGCTCCCCATCAGTATGCGTCTCATTGGCTCGGTATTTGGCGGTGTGGATTATGCACTGGCTTATCTGCTTCTGATGGGGCTGGCCCTGCCGCTGTCCATTCCGGCCGCTGCAGCCGCCTATCAGTTCACACGGAGGGTTGACCTGTCTCTGGTGCTGTTTGCTGCCTTTGCAGCCTTGAGCCTGACCGTCTTGGCGGATGACTGGCAGCTCTGCTGGCTCAATCCCTGTGTTTGGGCGTTGTCGGACGATTTCTCAAACTTCCGCATCTTCCGCTCGGTGGCCTGGATGCGCCTGACTTGGCTGTCGGCGCTGGCCGGGGTCTGGACAGTTTCCTATCTCTGCATCCGGCAGTATGGGAAGGGGGTCCTTGGTTCCCTGGCCCGGGGCGCGCGGCGGGTCTGCCGCCCGGTCATTGCCCTGCTCCTGCTCGCTTGTTCCGGCGCCGCCTACGCCGCACAGCCGCTGGTTGACCATAGCAATCCGGACGAAACGGCGATGACGTTCTATGAGGTGCCCTACGCGGAAAATGTGGTGTGCACCGGGCGCAGCGCCCGGGTGTTCCCCGATACTTCCACCGGATCCCTTTCCGGCACGGCATCCTATCAATTCCAGAACACCTCGGGTCAGGAGCAGAATGTCGCCTTCGGCATCAATCCCGGCTATACCATCTCCCATGTGCAGGCGAACGGCGCAGCGGTCCCCTTCTCGGTGAGCGAGTACCAGGAGTACAACGAAGCTATGCTGGAAGTGACCCTTCCTGCTGATGAACAAGTGGAACTGGTCATGGATTACAGTGGTTTCCCGCAGGAGAGCCGCAATATGTCCACGATGCAGGGCAGCAAAGAGATCAGCACGGAATACCTGTGCCTGGAGAATTCGACGCTTTCCCCGCGTCTGATGAATGTCCTGCCGGGTGAAAATGGATACCCTGCCACCATTGAAATTACGCTGCCTGCGTCCATGACTGCGATCCCGTTCGGCTCCAGTGAAGCAGAGGTGGTTGCTGAGCATGACAATGGCACCAAAACCTGGCGGTATGAGGTGGGCGGCACCGGCGGCATCCTTTATGCCGGCGACTACATCCGCGAGGATATCGAGGCGGGCGGCATGACCATTGCGTTCTACTACGGCCGCAAACATCAATCCGTTATGGAAGCCGCGGGTGCAGTGGATGCGGTCAAAGCAGTGGTGGACTATTGTACCGAGCACTACGGCACCTTGTCCTTTGGAACAGGTGAAACCCTCAAGCTCATCCAGAGCCGGGTAACCGGCGGCGGCTACGCCGCGGATGGCGCCAGCTTGCTGGACGAAGCAGACTTCACCGCAGATAATCTTGGAAATACTGACAAGGGAGGCGGTGCCGGTGAGGTCATGATCCATGAGCTTGTCCACCAGTGGTGGGGGCTCGGCAATATGTTCGACACTTCGGATGCAGCCGACCCGTGGTCGGCGGAGGGGTTGACCGTCTACACCACCTACCGCATCGTCAAGGAACTGTACGGCGAAGCATATGCACAGGAGCATTATGTGGATCAGTGGCAGCAGGCTGTGGACGACTACTATTTGGACTTCTACGTACGCAATCCGGACTATCTGGCGAATCTGCCCGAAGACAAGCAGCTGGAGATCACAAACAATCTGGCATACGTGCGGCAATACTGTGAGATGCCGCTCAAGATCCTGCAAGCGGAGCAGCTGGTGGGCGGCGAGGCGGCCATGGATCAGATCTTAAACCGCCTGTTTAACCGGGAGATTGACCCCGCATACCCTTATCTGACCTATCAGGACTTTTTGCATGCCCGCGGGCTGACGGAGGAGGATCTAAACCTTGATTAAGATATTCCGATATGAGTGCAGACGGCTGCTCTGCAACAAATTTTTCTGCGGGCTTTTGCTGATCCTGCTGTTTTATGGATGGCAGGTACTGAACAGCGTGACCATTTTGGGGGTGTCCCACACAGCGCCGTTTTCGCCCTGGAGCTTTGGGGATTACCTGAGCCGCATGCTGCCGCTGCTGTGGATCGGCGCATTGTTTTTCCTGACCTTTTTCACCGCAGGCCGGGCGCAGCGCGCGGCTGTGTTGACGGACGCCACGCAGGTATCCCCGCGCCGCTATGCGCTGGCGCGCTGCGCCGCTGCGCTGACCGGGACTGTCCTGCTGGCGCTGGCCTGCCTGGCCGAAGGTGCGGTGTTTTACGGGCGGTATTTCGGCTGGTATGCATGGGGGACGCTGCTGCTCCCCGCGCTGGCCGCGCTGGCACCGCCGCTGGTTTTTGCGCTGGGAAGCGGCTGGCTGCTGGGCAGATGCCGGGCATGGCTGGTCTATGTGTGGATGCTTGTCCCGCTGGTGTGTATGGCTTTGCCGCTGCCGGAGGCATTGTGGATTTGGAACGGCAGATTTTTCACCGCGTATCCGCTGACGCTTGGCTCGCTGGATCCCGCTTTTGTTCTGCCGCCTGCCGTGGTTGCGGCACAGTGCGTCCTGCTGGCAGCCGGTGTGGCTCTGCTGGCGCTGCAGCGGGGATGCAAGAACCGATAATAGAAACGGGGATGGGATAAAACAGGGGGCAAACGGCCTGTTTTCAACGGATATGCAAAACGGATCCCGGAATGGCGTATACACCATTCCGGGATCCGTTTGCTTCATAGTAATACAGGGTATAAGCCTACTCCTGTGCGAATACACCGCTGACTGCATCCCACAGCTCCCGAAAGATATTGACAATGCGGTCGAGCGCACTCTCTTCCTCTTCCTCCGCAGCCGCCTGCTGCATTGCCTCGGTTTCATCCACCGATATCTCCTGCGTGCGCAGGATGAACTGTACGCTCGCAGGCGTGGGGTTCTGGTCCGAGGTGACCGACTGCAGCGCAGCGTCCGCGTCCAGATTGAGCATGTTGGTCTTCTCCTCCAGGTCGCTTTCCGCATCCTCGAGCGCGGAATGGATGCTGTCATTGGCATTTTCCAGCTGGCCGGAACTGCCTGAGTTTGCCGCCTTGTCGAGCACGTCGAGCAGTCCGTCAAGCATGGCCTGCGTGCTGCTGTCCGACTGTTCGCGTACCGCGCGCAGATCGTCCGTCGCGGTCTGTAACAGCTCGTTCGCGGCAGATAGCGTATCCGTGAGCGAAACCATGAGTGTCTCGCCCTTATCCAGCGCCGAGGTCGCGTCCTTTGTCATCTGGTCGAGCGTGGCGGACAGCGCAGGGATATCTGCGATCAGGTCGTTAACCCGCTCGAGCGTCTGGTCGGCCAGTTCGGTCAGTTCCTGTCCGTCCGCCGCAGCGTCATCAGGCAGGGTATCATAGTCCTCGAGAATGTCCAGAATCGCCCCAAAATCCTCCGAAATGCTCCCTGCGGTCAGCGTCAGCGAGCCCAGCCCGCTCGACCTGTCGGTCATATTGCTGACGGCGTCCAGCAGGTCCGCCGTCTTGCTGATGACGTCATTCAGAGGCCCGACCAGCGCCTCCAGCAACCCGGAAAGCCCGCTGTCCGGGGCGATCTGATTGAGAATACCGCTGACCATTCCAGTAATCGCGTCTGCTTCATCGCGCAGGTCATTCAGCGCAGTCTCCAGCAGGCCGCTTGCCATTGTCAGCCGGTCCAGATCGTCGCCCAGCGCCTCGAAGTCCTCGGCGAGCTGGTACAGGTTGCGCCCGCCGTCCCCGCTCTCGTCGTGCAGGTCGTCGAGCATGTCCTGCAGGTCTTTCAGATGGTCGTGCATCTGCCGGAGAAGCTCCTGATATTCAGTCACATCCGCCGCGGAATCCTCGATCGTGGTCAGCATGCTGTTGATGGTTGCGTTGAGCGTGGTGAGCGTGGTCTTGGTCGAATCCAGCTCCGGGATGAGTGAATCCGAATTGCCGGCGAGTGCTTCGAGCGCATTCAGCGCTGCATCGGTCTGCGGGTCAAGCTCGCCACGGTCTGCAATCAGCTGCTTTCGCACATTGTTGATGCCGGAAATTCCGTCGGACAGTACGTTCAGTCCGCTTTTCATAGACTGCAGGGTCTCCAGCATGCTGGACAGCCCCTCATACAGGCTGTCGCCCGAGTCACCGAGCCGGTCCTTGATATCCCGCAGGTCAGACAGGATATCGAGTGAGGAAAGCGTGGCGGGTGCCATGAACAGCAGCAGCCCCATGCTTTCGAAACTGTCCGAGCCGATACGCACAGTGAAGGTGTTTTCCTCGCCAGGCAGCCCCATGAATACCACAAGTTTATATGTGCCCATGGACTGTATCTGCGCGCCGGGTGCTTCTATGGAAAGCACTTTGCTCATATCAATGCCTGTGCCGCAGATCAGCATCATATTGTTTTTGTAGTATTCGCTGGCAGCCTCGTTTGGGACAGCATGGATGGTCATTTCGACCAGTCCGCTTGCTCCTGCGCATTTCTCCGCCTCAACCGGTACGCCATTGAGCTTATAGGAGATGTCAAAGTTCCACGGCAGCTGAACCGCGGTATCGTTTTCCGGGATACACTCATAGTAAAACCGATGCATCCCCTCTCCCTCAAGCGCCCAGGAGACCGAACCATCCTGTAGGGTGGGTTGGTCATAGGTGGACATGTTGTAGACCTCAGAATAATTGCCATAGTCGGTAAATTCAGTGTGGCCGTTTAGATTCACGCCCTTGACGATGCGTGTCGCCGTCGGAATACCGTAATAATCCAAATTGATGTATACTGCTTCATCGGTTTCAATGGACGGAGCGGCGGCCTGCGCCGTCTGCGGCAGCACGAATGCCAGCAGCAGCCCGGCTGCGGCCAGACGGCGTGCCCTATTTGTGTTCATGGTCAGTCTCCTCCTTCTTGCTGTCCGGTTCTTGTTCAGCAGGATGGCTGTTTTTGCTGTGCAGGACTGCGTGCAGTCTGCTGCGGAAGGCCTTGTGCCGTGCACGGCGGTTTTCACGCAGCTGAGCGTGCAGGGCCAGCCGCTGGCGATGCAGCTCGCTTAGAACGGGGATTTCCAGCTTTTTGCCGCGGATACGATTCATTTTTTCATGTTTTTTCTCTGCATAGCCGGGCTTAACGATCCATCTGTCGAAAATAATCAGGCACTCGGGAAGCAGGAACAGCACCAGCAGCATGGAGATCAATGCCCCGCGTCCGATCAGTTGGCCGAGACCGGATATTGCTTCAACCGACGTCATGAAGTACAGACCGTATGCCACAGTCATCAAAATCATGCCTGAAGTCAGGATGGACTCTGCGCTGACCGTCACCGCACGGACCGCAGCCTCTTTTTTATCCCCTTGTGCGCGGGCATCCAGATAATTACCGGTCAGCAGAATGGAGTAATCGATGGTTGCGCCGAGCTGGATACAGCTGACAATGATGAATCCAAGGAACATGGTCCGCTGCCCGTAGATATACGGCATGGCAGTGTTGATGAAGACCGCGCTTTCAATCGGGATAAGTACTACCACTGGAAGGAACAGCGCCTTATAAGTGATGGCAACCACCAGCGCAACGCCGAGCAGGGAAACAATATTAACCAGGTTGTTATCCGGTACGATAATCGCCTTGATATCCTGCGTGGAAGGCGTCACGCCGACCAGATAAGTCTGTTCGCCGGGATAGTATTTGTCAATGATCGAGCGGATCTCATCCGCATAGGCAAACGCAGCATCGCTTTCACCCGCAGAACGGACATTGATGATCACGCGCGCCCAGTTTTCCGAATGCAGCATGCTGGTGAGGCTATCGGGCAGAAAGTCCTCCGGGATGCCTTCCGGCAGAGCAGATGCCAGCCCCAATGCATATTTGACATAGGGAAGATCGCCCAGCTCTTCGGTCATGGCTTTCTCGGTGATGTTGCCGTCGAGCGGGACGAGCGCAAGCATCATGTTGCTTTGCCCGAATTTTTCATTCATTTGCTGCTCGGCCTCGTAAACCGCAGTGCCCTCAGAATTTGCGACCGCTTCATTACCGTAGGTAAAGTCCGCCATGCCCTGCGCGATATAGCAGGGTATGATGAGGAGCAGCACGACGATCAGCACGGGCTTGCGGATCTTATATGCAAATTCGCCGAATCCACGCCATTGCTTGGGGATAAACGGCCGGTGCTGGGTTTTGGCTACCAGCCCCTGAAACCGCAGGATGAGCGCCGGCATGAGCAGCAGTACGGTGACCAGGCTGAGGAAAATGCCCTTTGCCAGCACAAAGCCCATGTCCGGACCAATGCCGAACCGCATAAGCGCAAGCGCCAGAAAGCCGACAATGGTCGTTGCTCCCGAGGCGCCGATCGAGGAAAAGGCGCTGCGCAGTGCGTTGGCCATGGCCTGTTCGGGCGCAATGCCGTTTGCCTTTTCTTCGGTGAAAGCGTGTAGCAGGAAGATCGAATAGTCCATCGAGCAGGCGAGCTGCAGCACCGCGCCGACCGCGTTGGACAGGAAAGAGATTTCCCCGAAAATGATGTTCGACCCCATATTGATGATGATGGCGATACCGAGTACGGAAAGAAACAGCACCGGCTCAAACCAGGAGGTGGTTGTGATCGTCAGGATGAGGAAAATAATAATGACAGCCAGCACCATCACGCGGGCGACCTCTGCATTGATCGTCGGGCCGAGGTTGGTATCCGATACTGCGGATCCGGCGACCAGACCGCGGTCACTGACGATCTGTTCGATCTCGCGGACGGCTGCATGCGTGCGGCTGGACGAGTCCTTTTCGAGGAAGATGATATCCATATAGGCGTTACCGTCTTTATAGTAATCCTCGATATCGCTGTAATCGATGAACTGGCTCGAACCGTAGATGTTGGTCGAGGTATCGCACCACATCACCATGTCTACACCATCTACATCTGCGATGCGGTCTTTTATATTTTTCGCCTCATACAGTGTCACATCCTCCAGCATGACACGTCCCATGCCAGGGTAAGTAAACTCGGCTTCCATAATATCAAGCGCCTGCGCGGACGGAGTCGAATCCGGCAGGTACTCTGTCAGATCATAGTTGACGCCGACCATCGGAATGCAGATCAGGCTGAGGACCAGCAGGATAGCGAAAAATTTTTCGATCCGCTTCCGGTTGTTTATGATCAGATCAACCGGACTGTGTCCGTTTAATTTCACAAGGAGAACACCAGCCTTCCAGAAAATAGATGTTGTGTACGTTTTCTTTCCGGAATATAGTTTATTACACAAAAATATCATACACAATAATTAAATTTGAAGATAATGATCAGAAATAAACATTTTATATTAAAAATGTATGTTTAATTTCAAATTGCGTCAACACAGGGGAAACAGGAAAAAACCGCCTTTGGAATATCCAAAGACGGTTTCGGAATTACAGGTGCAGATGGGATTTTGTGTTTATAAGCAGACAGAAAGCAGTAGAAAGCGGATGCAGGCTGTCACAGGATAGACGAATTACTACCGGTCTTTGCCGCAGTCCGCAGCATGTGCGATCAGACAGCGGTCATTCGTCACTGCATCGTAAAAGCGGTAGCCGCCGGAAAAATTGTAGCAGTCAAAACCGTATCCGGTTAGAATCCGGCAGGCAATGTAGCTTCGCAGGCCGCTCTGACAAATGACATAGACCGGCTTGCCGGACGGGACCTCACGGATCCGCTCCCGCAGTTCATCCACCGGGATATTGATAAAACCGTCAATATGCCCCTGGCTGTATTCCGACACGGTACGGGTGTCTAAAAGAGTAATGCTGCCGTCGCGCGGCAGGGAAACAAGATCAGCCAGATGAAACTGTTTCAGAATGCCCTGTGCAATGTTATCGATCATAAAACCAGCCATGTTGACTGGATCCTTTGCAGAGGAATAAGGCGGGGCATAGGCGAGATCAAGCTCTTTCAGGTCTATGGCGCTCATTCCGGCGCGGATTGCGGTGGCGAGCACATCAATCCGTTTGTCTACTCCTTCATATCCTATAATCTGGGCTCCCAGCAGGCGGAACGTTCTTTTTTCAAAAACCACTTTCATGGTCATCAGCTTCCCGCCGGGATAGTATCCAGCATGGCTCATGGGGGAAAGTACGACCTGATCCGCGTCAATGCCAGCTTTTCCAGCGTTGGTCAGGTTGATGCCGGTGGCCGCAGCGGTTAGATCAAATACCTGGATGACTGAACTTCCCTGGCTGCCCTGGTATCGGCTGTTGCCGCCGCAGATATTGTCAGCAGCAATACGGCCCTGCTTGTTGGCCGGACCAGCCAGTGAAATCAGGGCATCCTGCCCTGTGACAAATTGCTTGACCTGCACAGCGTCGCCGACCGCATAAATATCCGGTACGGATGTTTCCATCCGGTCGTTGACCACAATGCTGCCCTTTAGGCCTAATGCGAGTCCGGCGTCCTGTGCAAGGTGGGTGTCCGGCGTAACGCCGATCGCCAGCACGACCATATCGGCATGCAGCGGCGTCTCATCCTTCAGCAGGACATCAACACCGCCATCCCGCTCAGCAAACCCTTCCACGGTATGGCCCAGTGCAAGCTGTACACCGTGGCGGCGCACTTCAGCATGGATCAGCGCTGCCATATCCGGATCAAATGGATTCATCAGCTGCTTGGGACGCTGTACAATGGTGACGGCAATCCCAAGACCACGCAGGTTTTCCGCCAGTTCCAGGCTGATAAACCCTCCGCCGGCGAGAACCGCGGTTTTTGGCTGGTTGGATGCGATATACGCCTTGATGCGAAGCGTGTCTTCCACCGTCCGCAGCGTAAACAGCTTGGGGATGCCGATGCCCGGAAGCCGTGGCTGAGCAGGCTGGGCTCCGGGGGATAGGAGCAGCTTATCGTAGCTTTCCTCAAACACTTCTCCGCTTTCCAGATCGGTAACAGAAACCGTTTTCCGGTCCGGATGGATGGCAGTTACCTCATGCCGCACCCGCATATCCACGCGGAAGCGGGAGAAGAAACTCTCCGGCGTCTGGAGCGTCAGCTCGGCGGCATCATCGATTATGCCGCCGATATAATATGGGAGACCGCAGTTCGCATACGAAACATAGCCGGATCGCTCAAAGACGACGATATCCGCATGTTCATCCAGCCGGCGTATTCTGGCCGCAGCAGTCGCTCCGCCGGCCACACCGCCAACAATTACAACTTTCATCAGTTCTGTCCACCTTTCCGGAGTTGGGGTATTGTATGCAATGCGTTGCAGTCTGTTGTAAAAACTGCAGTTGTGTATCATTATAACACGCAGAAAGCGGCTGCTGCAATGTCTGCTGCGCGGTGCCGGGCCGGTAAACAGCGCACAACAGAACCATTGTGCACGCCGCGTATGGACGCACCGGATCCGCTGCAGCAGCTATGGCTGCGGACAGAATGCCGGATGAACACTTTACGGTCATCTGTATCAAATTTTCTATCCGATAGACGCTTTCGGATGCACGCCATTCCTTCAAATACATTGACAAGGGAATCGGATTCCGCTATACTGAGGGAGGTAAAATCTTTGTCTGCAGCAGCTGGATACAGGCATCTGATAAGGGGGAATTCCATGAAGGCAGAGGAAGTGTACCGCCAGATCGTGGTTGCCCTGGGCAGGGCTGGCATAGTGGCACCGCACATTGCAAACCTTTCAGATACCCGGGAATACTCGGAAAAGGAAGCGGCACAGCTTGCGGAAGAAGTTGTCGATTATCTTGAGGCGGAACTCAAACACAGAGACCGAAAATTCAGATAAACCCCAGCATATCTGAAGATCATGCTCCCTCCGGAGACATCTGCGCATCAGAGCGCAGCATCCCGGAGGGAGTTTTTTATTGCAGGGGGGGAAGAAGACGGTAAAAAAGATAAGACAATGCAACAAACTGCATGCATCTTTACGCCGGCACAAGGGAACAGGAATGCTGCTTTCCGCCTGCCTGCAGACAAGTGTGGTTGGTGAGGGAACGGCATTCTGCTGCAGGGAGACTGCGCATATACTGGCGGTAAAAGGAGTGTGGTTGAGATGACAGATGGACAGCCGCTGTGCAGAAGTTTTTTTCAAAATGGATCAGAAGAGCCTTCCGCCAGCCGGATGGCCGCGCTGATGGCGGAACTGATTAACCAGTCGGAAAGGGCGGCGGAATGGCAGGGGGATGCATGGGAGGTGCCGGATGCCGTGCAGCGTGGGAGCCTGCCGGAACATGGAGCCTGACGGATATGGAAAGAGTGGCGATCTACTGCCGCCTGTCTGAGGAGGACCGTCATAAGCGGCTCGTAACGGACGATTCGGCCAGTATTCAAAATCAGAAGAATATGCTGGTACAGTATGCGGTTGAACGGCATTGGGAGATCTACCGGATTTACAGCGATGACGATTACACTGGGGCGGACCGAAGCCGCCCGGCCTTCAACTGTTTGCTGGAAGATGCACGGAAGCGCCGGTTTAGTATCGTCCTTTGCAAAACACAGTCCCGATTTACGCGCGAACTGGAATTGGTTGAGAAATATATCCACGGACTGTTTCCAGCATGGGGGATCCGCTTTGTCAGCATTGTGGATAATGCGGATACAGCGAATAAGGGGAATAAAAAATCCCGCCAGATCAATGGGCTGGTGAATGAATGGTATCTGGAGGACATGTCCGAAAACATTCGGAGCGTGTTGACGAACCGCAGGGAGAATGGGTATCATATCGGCTCTTTTGCCCTTTATGGGTACAAAAAGGATCCGGAGCACAAAGGACATTTGTTGATCGATGAGGAGGCTGCGCAAACCGTCCGGGAGATTTTTGCGCTTTTTGCACAGGGATACGGCAAGACTGCGATAGCGCGTATGCTCAATAACCGCGGCATTCCAAACCCAACCGAATATAAACGCCAGCACGGACTGCGTTACCGGCAGCCCGCAAGCAAAAACAGTACGCTTTGGAAATACTGCACGATCGCAGGTATGCTTGTCAACGAGATTTATATCGGCAATATGGTGCAGGGAAAGTATGGAAGCGTATCCTATAAGACAAAGAAGAACCGGCCGCGGCCAGCAGGCACCTGGTATATTGTGAAGGGGACACATGAGCCGATCATCGACCGCGTCCTTTGGGATCGGGTGCAGGATATGATCCGGGAACGCTCCAAGCCATTCCGCAAAGGTACATTAGGGCTGTTTGCCGGAAAGGCACGCTGCGCTTGCTGCGGATATACGCTGCGCTCGTCCAAAACACGGGAACGGTATTATTTGAAGTGTCCGAACCGATATATGGCTGATCATGCCTGCCCGGGGGCGTTTATTGCCGTTGACCGGCTGGAACGGATGGTACTGGCGGAACTTAAGCGTCTGCTCAGCCAGTTTTTGGACCGGCCGGCCGTGGCGGCCCAGATTTCAGTCCATCCAGACTGGGAGGCACGGAAAGCGCGGCTTCAGTCCGAGATGGAAGCTGATCAAAAACGTATAGCCGCATGCACAAAAGCAATGCAGGATTTATACCTGGATCGCGTGCAGAAAAGAATAGAGCAGGAAGACTTCGCAGCGCTGTCTGTGAGCCTGTCCGGGGAGCGAAAGCGGCTGGAGAAGCATTTAGCAGATATCCGGAGCCGGATTGGAAACATCCAGGGACAACTGCGCGCGTCAGAGCTGCCGCAGGAGACGGTGAAGCGGTATCTGGACATGCAGCATTTGACAAGAGGGGCGGTGGAGATATTGATTGATCATATCGCCGTAGGCAGGCGCATTCCGGGAACACGTGAGGTACCGGTTGAAATCCACTGGAATTTTTAATCAGCGGTCGGGTCACGATGGCTGCCCGCAACAAAGGGACAAACCGCATGCGGCCTGCCGGTGCTGCAGTATGGCGCACCAGCGGGAGAACAAGGATTTCTGAAACGGTTGGATGGATCAGAAGGAAGGGAGAAGTGGTCGGACGGACGGAGAAAAACCAAAAAATATGGAATCCCCTCTTGCTTTCTTCATAAAATTAAGGTACGCTAAAGCAATATAAATAAAGTGAAAGAAAAACGATGCAGAAAAGGAGGTAGGGGAGTTGGCTGCTATACTGGAAGTTTGCGTAGATTCGGTGGAATCTGCGGTGCACGCGGAAAAGGGAGGAGCGACCCGGCTGGAACTCTGCGCTGATTTGATCATCGGCGGTACTTCGCCAGACGAGGATCTGTTCCTCATGGTCCGTGAGCGGGTGAATATACCGATCCGCGTATTGCTCCGGCCGCGTTTTGGGGATTTTCTCTACTCCGCAGACGAATTCGAACTTCTGCGGCGGCAGGTGAAGCGATTTGCCGGGCTGGGGGCAGACGGCGTTGTGATTGGTGTACTGCAGCCGGATGGAATGCTGGACGAGCAGCGTATGGCAGAGCTGATCGCGCTGGCGGGAGGCTGCGGCATAACGCTGCACCGTGCGTTTGACGTATGCCGTGATCCGTTTGCGACACTGGCCGCTGCCAAAGAGCTGGGCGTGGATACGATTTTGACCTCCGGGCAGAAGGCGTGCTGCGCAGACGGCGGGGAACTGCTGCGCAGGCTGGTCGCGCAGAGCGGCGGCAGTCCGCAGATCCTGGTGGGAGCGGGGGTCAATGCAGAGGTAATCCGCGCGCTGCAGCCTGTGACAGGAGCAGATGCATTCCATTTGTCTGCCAAGCGGGTGGAAAACAGCCGGATGTCGTACCGGCGCGAGGGAGTGCCGATGGGGCTGCCCGGTATCAGTGAATTTGAAATCTGGCGGTGCGACGAGGCGGTCGTCCGTGCTGCGCGGCAGGCATTGGATGAACTGTGCGGCCCATAACAGGGGGGAAGACTTGTGAAGATCGATAAGGTGCTGAACAATAATGTAGTCGTTGCGCTGGACAGAAACGGGACAGAGACCGTCCTGATGGGGCGGGGCCTTGCCTTTGGCCGCCATGCAGGGGATCCAGTGCCTGCAGAAAAGGTGGAGAAGCGTTTCACGCTGCACTCAGACCAGCTGTCAAGCCGGTTCCAGCAGCTGCTCACCAGCATCCCGCTGTCTGATTTCCTGATGAGCGAGCGCATCATCAACCATGCCAAGCTGACACTGGGCAAGGAGCTGTCGGACAGCATTTATGTCACACTGCCTGACCATATCTCGGCTGCGGTCCAGCGGTATCAGGAAGGGCTCATCCTGCCCAATCCGCTGCTGTGGGACATCCGCCAGTTTTACAAAGATGAATACCAGATTGGGCTGGAGGCCAACCGGATTGTTCAGGAAGAAACCGGCATCCAGTTTGCGGAGGACGAGGCAGGCTTTATCGCCCTGCACTTTGTCAACGCACAGGTGGGCGGAGAGATACGCGATGTGTATGACATGACCTATCTCATGCAGGCAGCATTCCGCATTGTGCGCGACGCGTATGGCTTTGAGCCGGATTGTGACACGCTGGATTATTTTCGCTTTGTGACACATTTGAAATTTTTTGCGCGCCGGATTGTCAGCGGCCAGCACTACGGGGACGGGGATGCCGACCTGCTGGACGTGGTATGGTACAAATACCCCCGGGCATACGACTGTGCACGCAAGATATGCAGCTATGTAGAGCGCGAAAAAGGGTTCCAGGCCGGCAAAAACGAACTGCTTTACATGACGATCCACATTGCGCGTGTTATGGAGAAAAATGGGTAGTAAGCTGCCGCCGGACAACGCCCGGCGGCAGCGTTTTTTTTGATATTTGTACAGATCGACAAAAACACCGGCGTTTTTTCAGAAAAAATGCCGGATGGAAAGGGCTTGCTAAATTGTGAACAATTTGTTACAATACAAACAACAAGTCAATAGTCATTCAACTTGATTGGATTGTTACCGCTTCGGCGGGCAAAACCAGATTTCTCGCAGTTTATCTTTTCGTGAAGGATAAGAGTGTGTTCTGCGGAGAAATTTGGTTTTTTTATTTTTCCGGCTTTTGCCGAAAATGTTTGAAATAAAAAAAGGGAGTGAAGCCATGTTTGGCAAACTGAAAGGGCTGTTCGGCGGATCGGCCGGCATTGCGATCGCCGCGCCGGTTTCGGGTACGGTTGTCCCGCTGGAACAGGTGCCGGACCCGACGTTCGCGCAGGGAATCCTCGGCCAGGGGGTGGCGGTTGAGCCGGCGGAAGGCCGCATCACCGCGCCGGCGGACGGTACGGTCGATATGATGTTTGATACGGGACATGCGGTCAGCCTGACGACCAAAGACGGCGTCGAGCTGCTGATCCATGTGGGGATCGATACGGTTCAGCTCAAGGGTGCACACTACAAAGCCTGCTGCAAAACAGGCGACAGCGTCAAAAAGGGCGACCTGCTGATCGAATTTGATCCGGCGGCAATCCGGGATGCGGGCTATCAGCTGGTCACACCGGTTATCGTCTGCAATACCGACCGGTTTTCCGGTGTCCATACCGCAGCCACGGGTGCTGTTGCAGCGGGAGACCAGCTGCTGACGCTTTCGGAAAAGTGAGTGCTGCGCGGCACAATGATTTCATTTCGCCCTGCAGGGCGGTGAAATAGAGCGGTTTCCCTGTTCGGCTCAGGGGAAACGCGACGTACACAGAGGGCTGCTTCGTGCAGCCGACAAAAAAGAGGAGGGGAATAATCCTTATGATGAAGTATTTACAGAGACTGGGCAAAGCCCTGATGCTGCCGGTAGCATGCCTGCCGATCTGCGGTATCCTGATGGGCCTTGGCTATGCACTCGCTCCCGGCGCGATGGCGGCGGGCGGCGAATACGCTACCAGCGGTCTTGCCTATACGATCGGTTTCTTCCTGATCAAGGCGGGCGGCGCGCTGATCGACAACATGTCCTGGCTGTTCGCAGTCGGCGTTGCGGTCGGCATGGCCAAGGATAAGGACGGCACGGCTGGCCTTGCCGGCCTGGTATCCTGGCTGATGATCACCAAGCTGCTCGACCCGGCAGTCGTAGCCACCCTGAGCGGCGTTGCGGCGGAGAACGTCGACCCGGCGTTCAGCAACATCCAGACCCAGTTTATCGGCATCCTGGCCGGCCTGATCGGTTCGGCCTGCTATAACCGCTTCAAGGACACTAAGCTGCCTGACTGGCTGTCGTTCTTCTCGGGCAAGCGCTGTGTTGCCATCATCACGGCGGTCATCTCGATCATCGTTGCGGCGATCCTGTTCTTTGTATGGCCGGTCGTTTACGGCGCACTGGTATGGGTCGGCGAGCAGATCCTGTCCGCGGATGCGATTGGCGCGGGTATCTACGCGTTCCTCAACCGCCTGCTTATCCCGTTCGGCCTGCATCACGCGCTCAACAACGTATTCTGGTTCAATACCTTCGGCATCGGCGACCTGAACAACTTCTGGGCAGGCATGACCTCCGCCGACGTGGGCTACAGCCTTGGCATGTACATGTCCGGCTTCTTCCCCTGCATGATGTTCGGCCTGCCGGGCGCTGCGCTGGCCATGATCCACTGCGCGAAGTCCACCAAGAAAAAGGTCGCCTTCGGCCTGGTCGGCTCCGCTGCGATCTGCGCATTCGTCTGCGGCGTTACCGAGCCGTTTGAGTTCGCATTCATGTTCCTCGCTCCGGCGCTGTACGTTGTTTACGCGCTGTTGTACGGCATCTTCACCGTGATCACGGTTGCAGTCGGCTTCCGCGCAGGCTTCTCGTTCTCTGCGGGCCTGACCGACCTGGTATTCTCGGCTTCGCTTCCGGCGGCGCAGAAGACGCTGCTGATCATCCCGCTGGGCGTTGCAGCGTTCATCGTGTTCTACATCATCTTCCGCTTTGCGATTACCAAGTGGGATCTCAAGACCCCGGGCCGCGAGGATGACGACGATACCGCAGCCCAGGACGCTGGGGCAACCCTGTCCAACAACGACTATACCGCAGTTGCGGCCACCGTTCTGGAAGGCCTTGGCGGTGCGGACAATATCGCGTCCCTGGACAACTGCATCACCCGTCTGCGCATCGAGATTAAGGATTATACGCAGGTTGACGAGAAGAAGATCAAGTCTGCAGGCGTAGCGGGCGTTATGCGTCCGTCCCAGACCTCGGTACAGGTCATTATTGGCACCAAGGTCCAGTTCGTAGCCGACGAAATGGCAAAGATGCTCAAGTAAGCAAACACCACATAATCACACATTGTATTCACCTTGCGCTCCGCGCAGAGAAAGGGCGGGCGAAAACCCGCCCTTTCTTTTTCCGGCAGGCAGTCTGCCGGGCCTGTCCCGCAGGGGCGGGCAGTGTCCATCCTGCAGCAAGCCGGATGGATAGTGCCTGCCTCTGTGCACAAACCATCAAAATCATCTAATTCTACTACGAGGTGTTGGATATGAAAATCATTCGTGCAAAAGACTATAACGACATGAGCCGTAAAGCAGCCAATATCATCTCGGCGCAGGTTATCCTCAAGCCGGATTCCGTACTGGGCCTGGCGACCGGCTCTTCTCCGATCGGCATTTATGAGCAGCTGATCAAGTGGTACAACAAGGGCGACGTGGATTTCGGCGCCTGCACGACTTTTAATCTGGACGAGTACCGCGGACTGACCCCGGATCATGACCAGAGCTACCATTACTTCATGCATAAGAATTTCTTCGATCACGTCAACATCCCGGAGGAGCGTATCAATCTGCCGGACGGGGCGCAGCTGGATGCGGAGCGCGAATGCAGCCGTTATGATGCGGCGATCAAGGCGGCGGGCGGTATCGACCTGCAGCTGCTGGGCATGGGCGTCAACGGCCATATCGGGTTCAACGAACCGGATGCGTATTTTTCCAAGGGCACGCACTGCGTTGACCTGACGGAATCCACGATCGAGGCGAACAAGCGCTTTTTCGCATCGGCGGATGACGTACCGCGCCAGGCTTACACCATGGGCGTGCAGACCATCATGCTGGCGCGCCGCATCGTAATCGTGGTATCGGGCGAGAATAAGGCGGATATTGTGCGTGAAGCGTTCTTCGGCCCTGTTACGCCGCGCGTGCCGGCTACCATCCTTCAGCTGCACACCGATGTTTCGGTTGTTGCGGATGAGGCGGCGCTGAGCAAATGCAGCGACCTGCTGTAAGAGTAAAGAAGGGAAACGCATGGAATACAAAAATCTGAAAGTATACCAGCCCGATGGCACATTCCGCACGGGCGGGCTGCGTATCGAGGGCGACCGGATTGTTTCTGCGGAGCCGTCGGCAAGCGCGCAGGATATGGGCGGGCTGTATGCTGTGCCCGGCCTGGTGGATCTGCACTTTCACGGCTGTGTGGGCTATGACTTCTGTGACGGCACGCAGGAGGCAATCTCTGCGATCGCGCACTATCAGGCGAAGAACGGCGTTGCCGCCATCTGCCCTGCGACCATGACTTATCCGGAAGAAAAGCTTGCCGGGATCGCGCAGGCGGCTGCATCTTACCGCACGGAGGAGGGCGGAGCCGCGCTCGTCGGCATCAATATGGAGGGTCCGTTCGTCTCTGCGGCCAAAAAAGGAGCACAGAATGGAGCTTACCTGCACGCACCGGATGCGGAGATGTTCCGGCGCTTGCAGAAGCAGGCGAACGGTCTGTTCAAATTGTGCGACCTGGCGCCCGAACTGCCGGGAGCAATGGAGACCATCGAAGCCTTGGCGGGCGAGGTCCGTCTGTCGATCGCACATACGGAGGCGGATTACGATACAGCCTGCGAAGCCTTCCGCCGCGGCGCGCGGCAGGTTACCCACCTGTATAATGCGATGCCCCCCTTGTCGCACCGCGCGCCCGGCGTCATTGGAGCGGCGGCTGACCATAATGAAGTTATGGTCGAACTGATCGCGGATGGGGTGCATGTGCATCCCTCGGTGGTGCGCACTACCTTCAAAGTGTTCGGCGGACGGGTGATCCTGATTTCGGACAGCATGATGGCGACCGGTCTTGCGGACGGCGAGTATTCGCTTGGCGGACAGGCGGTCACTGTGTGCGGCAACCGTGCGACCCTGCATGACGGCACGATTGCAGGCTCAGCCACCAATCTGCTGGACTGCGTGCGCAGCGCAGTCAGGATGGGGATTCCGTTTGGGCAGGCGGTCCAGGCGGCGTCGACCAATCCGGCGAAGGCTATCGGAATGCAGCAGGATTATGGCACGCTCGAGGCGGGGAAACTTGCCAATGTGATCCTGCTGGATGATGAACTGAACGTCCACGCCATCCTTCTGCGTGGTCGGGAATTGGCATAACAACGAAGCAAACCAGTAGGCGAGTAAGGCAGCGCGAAAAAGCGCTGCCTTTTTGATCTGCCGCCTCCGGACGGAAACACGTCAGGGATAGCGGTGGGCGTGGGATGTAATACAGTTTGCTCCTGCCGGGACGCAGCAGAGCAAAAGGCGCGCACAACCTATGACAACCTGCTTCGCCTGATTGACAATCCGGATGTGCGCGAGCCGCTCAAATTCCTGCGGGCGCGTGAAGTGGTGCATTTCCAGCGTTTCGGTGAAAGAATACAAACAACATGGAACAGTACGGCTTGGCGCGGGAAGGGAGAAGCATGCGCCCGGACAGTATTAGGGAAAAGTGGAAAGCCTGCATCTCAAAAAGAGATGCAGGCTTTCCGTTATGGAGAACTCGCAGGCGTCCGTTTGAATAGCAGCAATTGCGGCGGTCAAATTCAGGTGATCAGCCGATGCCGCCGAGCAGTGCGCCGAAGAACAGGGCGAGTGCACAAAGCGGTACGTATACCCACTTGCCAAAGGGGTGGAACCAGGCGCCGATCTTCTTGCGGGCACCCAGGTTGACAGCATCGAGTGCGGTCTGCTTTTTGAGCACCCAGAAGAACATCACGCCGGCCAGCAGCGCGCCGAACGGGCAGATGTAAATGGATACCATATCCATCCACTGGGAGGTCCACGGCTGGATCAGCAGTGCGACAACCAGGCCGATCACATGGATGATAATAACAGACGGCAGGCGTTTGAGTTTGAACTGCTCCTGCAGGAATGCAACCGGAGTCTCATACAGATTGATGATCGAGGTTGTGCCTGCAAACAGAACAGCAACAAAGAAGAAGATGCCGACAAACCGGCCGAAGCCGCCCATGCCGTTGAACACACCGGGAAGCGCTACGAACATCAGGCCAGGGCCTGCGGTCGACAGCTCGCCGCCGGAGGTAGCCATCGCGGGGATGATAACAAACATTGCAACCAGTGCAGCCAGCGTATCGAAGACCGCTACGTTGCGCGCGGAGGACGAGATCTCAACGTCCTTGCCAAGGTAAGAGCCGTAAATAACCGAGCCGTTGCCCGCAACAGACAATGAGAAGAATGCCTGGCCAAATGCATAGACCCAGAGTTTCCAATCCGCCAGACCGGCAAGATCCAGGGAGAAGATGAAACGGTAGCCGTCGCTTGCACCCGGCAGGGTAGCAATATAAACCGCCATAACGAGGAACAGCGCAAACAGCAGCGGGATCATGACTTTACATGCCTTTTCGATGCCGCCAGCAACGCCCATCGCCATGATGATGACAGAAACCACGATCGCAATAATGATCCAGAAGCCGTTGCCGATGCCGAAGATCCCGTTATTCACCATCATGCCGACGCCTTCGCCGAGCGTCTGGCTTTCAGGAGCCGCAGAACCAAAGGCGGCGCCGATCTTATCCATATCCTGCCCCAGCGCGAACAGTTCGCCGCTGAAGCTCATCTTGGTGTACTTGAAAATCCAGCCCATAACGACCGAGTAGCCGATCGCAAGGCCCATGGAACCGATAACAGGCAGAGCGCCGATGACCTCACCGACGGTGCGTTTGCCGGTGCGTTCCTCCATTGCTTTGCCGAACGAACCGACCGGACCGGCACCGCCCCAGCGGCCGAGAGAGAACTCTTCCATAACACCCGAAGCGCCGATCAGCAGCACGAACAGGAAGTACGGCAGCAGGAAGGTCATGCCGCCATAGGTTGCGACCATATACGGGAACCGCCATATATTTGCCATGCCGACTGCGGAACCAATACAAGCAATGATAAAGCCCCATTTGCTCTTGAAACCATCGCGGGACTCGGGATTCGCCAGCTTAGCGCCTTCGTTCTTATTACTCATTTATTGCACCTCATTTCCTTATCCTGCACTTTCATGCGCAGCGCAGGTCACGCGCAGATTGTCCTATCCGGATTGCGTCCTTGTGTAGTGAATCATAAGCTGAACAGTGTTATTTTGCCGCAATCACTTCAATCTCGACCAATGCATCCTTGGGCAGACGCGCAACCTCGACAGCAGAGCGGGCCGGATAGCTGCCCTCGGTGAAAAAGGTTGCATATACCTCGTTCATCGCCCCGAAGTTGTTCATATCACTGAGGAATACTGTGGTTTTCAAAATGCGGTCCATGCCGATGCCTGCCTCTGCAAGGATCGCTTTTACATTGGTAAGGGACTGCCTGGTCTGTTCCGCAATCCCTTCCGGAAACGCGCCGGTTGCCGGGTTTATGGGTAGTTGGCCAGAAGTGATGACCAAGTTACCGACCGCAACAGCCTGCGCGTATGGACCAATGGCAGCAGGTGCGTGATCGGTACTGATGTTAAGCTTCATTAACGGTCGCCTCCTTTTTCTTAACACAAAATTAGCACGATAATGGCATTTTGTCAAGAGATTTTGTATATTTTACACTATAACACAGGTTTTTACTTGTGAATTGTGGGAAATTTACATAAGGTTTGTGAAAAATCCATAAGAAATTTTTATTTTTGTTGTGAGAAATTTTTCAATCAACCTGCTGAAAATTCCTTTTTCTGTATATTTCTTGCATGGTGATAAATAAAAAGGTTTTTATGGCGCAAATTTTTGAAAG
>HHCFC02800__coassemble_1247_pt1 | contig 27985 bp, 25 predicted proteins | sample HHCFC02800__metabat2_high_PE_038 | metagenome-assembled genome bin HHCFC02800
CCGTCACTTTGTGACGGCTTTGTGTTTGTCAAAAAAATCCCCGCGGCGCGTATAAAAACAGCCGCGCTGTGAGTGGTATGGAAAAGCCGGGCTTCGCCCGGCTTTTCCATATAAACCAATCAAAAGGATGCGCTTTGTGTGCTTACTTTTCGCTGTTGGGGAAATCGGGCGGCAGCGGGACGGGACGCTCAAAGGTGGTCTCGGGCTCGCAGAAAACATGTTCATGCGCAGACTTCAAAATGCATTCCATCACTTCCAGAGAGTGCAGCGCCATGTCGCCCGAGGCGCGGGGCGCGCGGTGGTTGTGCATCGCATAGACCATATCGACCAGACCGATGCCGCGCGGGTTTTCCGCATGGCTGACCGAGTTGAACGGGTGCGCGTTTGGCACCACCGTCCACGGGGTATCCACATTTTCCGGGCGGCGCTCCGGATCCGCCCAGCGGTACTGTGCGGGTGTGCGCAGCAGTGTGTCGCCGCCGAACAGGTTGGGGCCGGCGATCGGATCCTTTTCGTCGATCAGCACCGTGCCTTCTGTGCCGTACAGCTCCATGCGCGGCAGTTCGGAATCCCAGACGTCGAAGCTGCAGGTCAGCGTCACGACCGAGCCGCAGGCAAATTCCAGAATTGCGCTGACGTGCGTATCCACATCGACCGGCAGCACCTGCCCCTTGCTTGGGCCGGAGGGTACGGTGCGGGTCTCACCCGCTCGGGTCGCCATTGCGCAGACGCGCTTGACCGGGCCGAGCAGGCTGAGCAGTGCGGTCATGTAATACGGACCCATGTCGTACAGCGGGCCGGCACCGGGCTGGTAGAAGAAAGCGGGCGCGGGGTGGTGGAACTCATGACCATGGCCGACAAAGTACGCGCCGCCTCCCGTGATGCGGCCCAGCCTGCCGCTGTCGATCAGTTCGCGGATGTTCTGCAGGCGGCCGCCGAGAAAGGTATCCGGAGCGCAGCCGATCAGCAGGCCTTTTTCCTTTGCAAGCGAGACCAGCTCCCTGCCCTCGGCATAGGTCATGGCAAGCGGTTTTTCCGTGTAAACATGCTTGCCGGCTTTGAGCGCCGCCAGGTTGTATTCATAGTGCGCCTGCGGGGTGGTCAGGTTGAGGACCAGGTCGACGTCAGGATCGGCGATGACCTCTGCGCCCGAGGCGTATGCCTTGGGGATGCCATGCTGCGCGGCCTTGCGCTGTGCCTTCTCCAGGCCGCGCGAGGCGCAGGCGACGACCTCGACTGCGTCGTATTTTTTCAGGTTGTTCAGGTAGACGTCACTGATATCGCCGATGCCAATGACGCCGATGCGGATTTTTTCCATGCGATGACAACTCCTTTTCTGCCGGCGCGGTCCAGCGCCGCACCGTCCGTCCTCTCCTCAGCATTATCTTACCGTATATGCAGGTAAAAGTCCAGAACAAGCTGCGCAGGGGTTGCAAGATGTGGTTTGTTATAGTAGTATAAGAAAAAAGCGCCAGGAGCGCGGAAATAAAAGGAGCAAGCCCGCGGCGGAGAATGTGGCCTGCCGTGGAAAATGGAGAGATTATGCAGCATACTATTCTGATTGCGGAAGACGATCACGATATTATCGAATTACTGACCCTGTATCTGACCGGAGCGGATTTTGCCGTGCGCGCAGTGACCGACGGTGAGCAGGCGCTGGAAGCCATCCGCGCAGGCGGGATTTCGCTCGTGCTGGCCGATCTGATGATGCCGGGGATGAACGGCTATGAGCTGATCCGGCAGGTGCGTGCGTTCAGCAACCTGCCCATCCTGATCCTGTCTGCCCGCACGATGGATGCGGATAAGGTGCTGGGGCTTGACGTCGGCGCGGACGCGTATCTGACCAAGCCGTTCAATGCATTGGAGGTGGTCGCTTATGTTAAAGCGGCGCTGCGGCGGTATTATGAACTGGGAGCGGGTCAGAGCCGGCAGGATGCCCCGCATACACTTGCCTTGGGGGATCTGGAACTGGACACCACGCAGTTCATCCTGCGCAAAAACGGGGAGACGGTACCGCTGACATCGACTGAACTCAAGATCCTGGCGCGGCTGATGAGCTGTCCGGGCCGGGTGTTCACCAAAGCGCAACTGTATGAATGTGTGGGCGGGGCGTATTATGAGAGTGATGACAATACCATGATGGTACATATCTCCAATCTGCGCGCCAAGATTGAGGACGATCCGGCAAATCCGAAATATATCAAGACAGTCAGGGGGTTGGGATATAAAATTGAAGGCCAGTAAACTTTTTGCGCACAAGAGCTTTTTGCGCACCTGCCTGACATATTTCGTATTGTGTCCCCTGCTGGTGTTTGCAGTGAATGCGGCGGTCAATGCAGCAGCAGCCGCGCGGCTGGACCGGGCGTTTCCATCCATCGATCTGGTGCTCGAGTATGAGGATTCGCTGCGGGAGGATGATTTCGCTGCGATCCCCTTGCGCAGGCTGGGCGGATGCGCGTTTTTGGTGTTTGACGAAAACGACAGGCTTTTATATGCCACAGACAATACCCTCAAAGAATACATCCGCTCAGAGGATTTGTGGCTGATCGGCTCGTCGGATAACAACCTGTACTACACGGTGTCCGAGACTACGGATCAGACAGGGGAGACCGATTATTATATTGCGCTCAAGCACTTCCGCGAGGATACCGGTACCGTTGAATTCATTGATTATTGTATTGTCGATGGGGATTACACGATTATAGAAGGTGATTTGTTCCCCGGGCTGGAGCGGTTGACCGAGCGGCAGTTTGAACTGCTGCAGGGTGTATACCGCAACGAGTGGGAAGTGTCCAAATATGAGTATGCGACAACAGACGGCGAAGCGCGCACTATGGTGTTCGCAGCCCCGCTGCTGACAGATGAAGCGTACCAGCGTGCATTGGCAGATGCGAACCGTCTGCAGCTGCTGTCGCTGCCCGTTTTTGCGGTGGTGATTTTCGTGCTGGCGGCACTGTTCAGCCGAAAGGTGCGCCGTTCGATCCGGCCGCTGAACGAAGCGATTGTGGCATACGGAACAGGGCGGCGCGTCGAGGTGGACCAGAACAGCCTGCCGCATGAATTTCAGTATGTAACCGACAGCTTCACGCACCTGCTCGACCAGCTCGAACAGGCAGACGATGCGCGGGAAAAGGCGATGCGGGAAAAGCAGCGCGTGATCGCGGATATTTCGCATGACCTGAAAACCCCGCTGACGGTAATCCGCGGGTACGCACAGGCGCTGAAAGACGGTGTGGTGCCGCCGGATAAGCAGACGCAATATCTGGATACGATCTGCCGCAAGGCAGCGGCCAGCACGGAACTGATGGACACGCTGTTTTCCTATGCGCAGCTCGACCACCCGGATTATGCGCTGCAGGCGGAGCCGGGAGACCTGTGTGAATTTATCAAAGCGTATCTGGCGGAGAAATATACCGAACTGGAAAACGCCGGGTTTGCGCTTTCACCCGACCTGCCGGAAACGCCGGTGGAGTGCGACTTCGACCCGCGACTGCTGCGCCGCCTGTTGGAAAACCTGACGGGCAATGCGCTCAAATATGACCCCAGCGGCACAACGCTGTTTTTCACTTTACGGGAACAGGAGGGGAGCGTCTGCCTGACTGTGGCGGATAACGGGACCGGGATCCCGGCAGCGATCCGGGAAACGCTGTTTGATCCGTTTGTCATTGGCAATCAGGCGCGTACCACGGGCAGCGGCACCGGTCTGGGTATGGCGATCGTCAAGCGGGTCGTCGATCTGCATCATGGTACGATCCGGCTGGTATATCCGCCGCAGGAAGGATATAAGACGGAATTTGAGATCATCCTGCCGCGGCGGCAGGAGCAGTGATATTTACAAACAGGACAGGCATACGGCCTGCCCTGTTTTTTTGTTTCCTTTACGTTTCTTAAGGATAGGTGAAGGGGAACTGAATGAAAGGCTGGTATAGTATACCCATCAAGAGCACAGCCCCTTGAAATTAACTGCAAAAGGAGCAAATACCATGAATTTTATTCCGTCGAAGGCTGCTAAGGGAGCGGCCGCCCTGTCGCTCGCCGTTGTAATGGCCCTGCCTGCACTGGCCGGCTGTTCCATGCTCAAGGCGAAGAGCGAAGCGCCTGCCGGACAGGAGCAGCAGGTGCAGACGCAGGAGAACACCAAGACAGAGAGCAAGCAGCAGGACAGCAAGACTGATAAAGCGGCGAAGAGCACGGAGAAAAAGGACGAGGCCGCAAAGGACAGCAAGAAGAGTGAAGATTCCAAGTCCGCAACAAAGAAGTCGGCCAAGAAGAGCACAAAGAAGTCGGTCAGCAAGCCGGTTACCAAGGCGAAGAGCGCGCAGAAGACGGCATCCGCCGGAACCGGCGCTGCAGCTAAAAACTGATCCGCTGGCCATTCCGATACAGTTTCTCTCCTTTATCCTCCCCGGGAAAGCGGACGGCTCCCGCCTTGCGGCGCGCAGCCGTCCGGTTTCCTGTGAATGATATGAGAAAAAAACAGATAAGAGGTCAATATGAAAAATATTTTGGAATTTTTGCAGGTGACGGCTGCCGCGCTGCCGGACAAGATGGCTGTGGCTGCAGAAGACGGCTGCTGCAGCTGGCGCGAACTGCTGCATGGCAGCGAGTGCATAGGTACGGCGCTTGCTGTGCGGACCGGGCCGCGGGCCCCCGTCCCGGTGCTGATGGAAAAAGGGCGGCACGCACTCTGCGCATTCTTCGGCGCTGTGCAGGCAGGATGCTTTTATGTGCCGCTGAACCCCGACCTGCCGCAGCCGCGGCTGCGGCAGGTGCTGGAAGTGCTGCGTCCGTCCTGCATTTTGACAGATGGGATACACCGGGCGCTCGCCGGACAGCTGATGCCCGCAGGAGAGGTGCTGCAGATAGAAGACCTGCTGCAGTCGACGCCTGACCCGGCTGCGCTGGAACACGTCCAGGCAGGCATGACTGACCAGGACCCGCTGTACTGCCTGTTTACATCCGGCTCGACCGGAACGCCGAAGGGTGTGGTGATCAGCCACCGCGCGGTGCTGGACTTTATCCCGTCGTTCACAGCGCTGTTCGGCATCGGTGCGGACGATGTGATCGGCAACCAGGCGCCGTTTGATTTCGATGTATCGGTCAAGGATATCTATGCGGCCGTGCAGACCGGCGCGACGCTTGTCGTCATCCCGCGGCGGCTGTTTTCCCAGCCAGCCGCGCTCATGGATTATCTGTGTGACCATCGCGTAACAACGCTGACCTGGGCGGTATCCGCTCTGTGTCTGGTCAGCGCCCTGCACGGGCTGGAATACCGCGCGCCGGATCGGGTGCGCCGGGTGCTGTTCAGCGGCGAGGTCATGCCGCCCGCCCATCTGCGCCGCTGGATGGAGCACCTGCCGCAGGCGGCGTTTGTCAACCTGTACGGCCCTACTGAGATTACCTGCAACTGCACTTACCACAGGATAGAGAGGAAAGCAAGTTACGACGCAGGGATCCCGCTGGGGCAGCCCTTCCCGAACCGGCGTGTATTCCTTCTGGATGAAGAAGGACATGAGATCAGCCGCGCCGGACAGACCGGGGAGATCTGCGTGAGCGGCGCGGGGCTGGCGCTCGGCTATTATAATGCGCCGGAGCAGACTGCGCAGGTGTTTGTCCAGCACCCGGATAACCGCTGCTTCACAGAATGCATCTACCGGACGGGGGATCTTGGACGCTATGATGAAAACGGTGCGCTGTATTTTAACGGCCGGAAGGATTTCCAGATCAAGCACATGGGACACAGGATTGAGCTGGAGGAGATCGAGCGTGCAGCGGCGGCGCTTCATGGCGTGACGCAGTGCTGCTGCGTATTCGATACGCAGAAAAGCCGCTTGCACGGATTTTACACGGGAGCTGCGGAAAGTGCAGCGGTATTTACGGAATTGTCCGGACGGCTGCCGGCGTTCATGCTGCCGCGCACTCTTGAGCGCATAGAGCAGATGCCTTTGACGAAAAACGGCAAGGCGGACCGCGCCCGTCTGCTTGCCATGGCGAGGAGGGAAATATCATGACAGATGAACAGATTCATACATTGACGACACAGTACGGTACGCCGCTGTATGTCTTTGATATCAATGTTCTGCGCAGGCGCATTGCCTATTTGCGGAACAGCCTGCCCGGAGTCCGGCTCTGCTTTGCGGTGAAAGCGAACCCATTCCTTCTGCAGGAGCTGCGCGGCTTTGCAGACCGGTTTGAGGTATGCTCGCCGGGCGAAGCGGAAATTTGCAATCGCGCACATATCCCGGCTGCGCAGCAGGTGATCTCCGGCGTATACAAGACGCCGTCTGTTATGGAAAAAATGATAGCACAGGGAAACGGCCCGCGGCTGTTCACCGTGGAGTCCGTGCGGCAGTTCCGTCTGCTCAGCGGATTGGCGGAACAGTACCGGAAACCCATCAATGTGCTGCTGCGCCTGACCAGTGGAAACCAGTTCGGCATGGAAGAACAGGAGATTGTGCAGCTGGTGCAGGAGCGGGAGGAATATCCGCTCGTCTGTATCCGCGGCATCCAGTTTTTCTCCGGCACGCAGAAAACGTCGTTGAAGCGTCTGCGGCGCGAACTGGAAGCGGTAGACACATTTGTGTGTGCGCTGCAGGAGACATGCGGTTTTACGGTGCAGGAGCTGGAGTTCGGCCCGGGATTCCCGGTTAACTATTTTCAGGGGCAGGCATTTGATGAAGATGCCTTTCTTGCAGGGTTCTCCGGCCTGCTGGCCGGCCTGCGCTGCGGGGCACGGGTGACGCTTGAGCTCGGACGGAGCATCGCAGCGTCCTGCGGTTCCTATCTGACCCGCGTGGTCGATATCAAACAGAACCGGGGACAGAATTACGCTATTGTGGACGGCGGTATGCATCAGATGGTCTATTACGGCCAAAGCATGGCCATGCAGCACCCGCAATGCCGGATCTATCCGCCGCGGAGCGGAGATGCCGAAAACTGGAACCTGTGCGGCTCCCTGTGCACGGTCAACGACATCCTGGTCAAGCAGCTGCCCGTTGCCGGGTTGAAGTGCGGCGACGTATTCGCCTTTGGGAATACGGGAGCGTACTGCATGACCGAGGGCATTTCGCTGTTCCTCAGCCGCGCGCTGCCGCGCATTGTGCTTCTCCGGGCGGAGGGAGCGCCCCTGCTGGTGCGTGAGGCGCTGCCCACCGACCGTATCAACACTTCCCATTATGAAAGGATGAACCACCATGGAAAAGCTGATTACAATTTTGCAGAGCATGCGTCCCGACGTGGATTTTACCTCGTGCCGTGACCTGATCGACAGCCGTTATCTGGACTCGCTTACCATCCTGGCGCTCGTGGCCGAGCTGGAGGAAGAGTTTGATATCACCATCCCCACTGTAGAAATCATCCCCGCGAACTTTAACTCTGCTGAGGCGATGTGGGCAATGATTGAACGGCTGCAGGAAGAAGGCTGACCGATGGCCTCTTACTGCTCGCTGCTGTATGTAGGCGTATTCCTGCCTGCTGTGGTGCTTTGCTACGGCATCCTGCCGCAGCGGCACCGCAGCAAGGTGCTGCTCGCGGCAAGTTATGTGTTTTTCTGGTCGGTCAGCGGCAAGCTGGTGGTGTTCCTGCTTGCCTCAAGCCTGTCCCTGCACCACTGCGGGCTGTGGCTGGATACCGTGCGGCAGGAGCAGGGGCGCATCCTTGCAGAAACCGACAAAGCAGAACGCAAAGCGGTCCGCGCGCAATATACGCGCCAGATGCGGCGCATTTTGCTGTTTGCATTGCTGCTGCATATCGGGACATTGCTCACCCTCAAATATGCCGCGTTTTTCAGCGTGAACCTCAATCATTTGCTGGAAGCGATGCACCTGCCGGCGCTGCTGCCGGTCCCGGCCTTTGTATTGCCGATCGGCATTTCGTTCTACACCCTGCAGGCAGCCGGGTATCTGATCGACGTATACCGCGGCACGGCTTGTGCAGACCGCAACCTTAGCAGGCTTATGCTGTTCCTCGGCTTTTTTCCGCAGATCATGGAGGGGCCGATCTGCCGCTACGGGCAGACCGCGCACGCGCTCTGGGAAGGGCGCCCGCTTACCTGGCAGGGGCTGACCTTCGGCATGCAGCGCATCCTGTTCGGCATGATGAAGAAAATCGTGATTGCCGACCGCCTGAACATCCTGATCAAAACTGTTTTTACAAATCATGCAGACTATGACGGCGGCATTATCGCACTTGCAATGGTATGCTATACCTGTCAGCTCTATATGGAGTTTTCGGGCACAATGGATGTGGTGCTCGGCAGTGCAGAGATGTTCGGCGTGCGCCTGCCGGAAAATTTCCGGCAGCCGTTTTTCTCGCAGAGCATTCAGGAGTTCTGGACACGCTGGCATATCACACTGGGCACCTGGTTTAAGGATTATATTTTCTATCCGCTCTCCATGTCAGGCCCGCTCAAAAAGCTGACCAGTGCGGCACGGCGCCGGCTGGGCGGGCATTTCGGCCCGCTGCTCACAGGCGCGGTAGCGCTGTTTGCGGTGTGGCTGTGCAACGGCCTGTGGCACGGGGCAGGCTGGCAGTACATCTTTTTCGGTATGTACCACTTTGCACTCATCCTTTGCGCGAGCCTGGCCGCGCCGCTCACCCAGCGGGTGACGGGCGCGCTGCCCGGCGGGCGGGATGCTGCGCCCTACCGCGTGCTGCGCATCGCGCGCACCGGCCTGCTGGTGTGTGTGGGCGAACTGTTTTTTCGCGCAGACGGCCTGCGTGCGGGCCTTGTCATGTTTCGCCGCATGGTGACCGGCTTTACTACGAACTCTTTTACGGACGGCACGTTCCTGCAGCTGGGCATGGACAAGCATGATTTCTTTATCGTGCTTGTCGCTGTGCTGGCGGTGCTGGCAGTCGGCGTGCTGCGGGAGCGCGGCATTCCCCTGCGGGAGGGGATTGCGCGGCGGCATATTGCCCTGCGCTGGACGGTGTATTATGCACTGATCCTGTTTATCGTTATTTTCGGGGCGTACGGTGTGGGCTATATGCCGGTAGACCCGATCTATGCTGCATTCTGAGGAGGTGACCGATGAAAACACGCATCCTGTTTCCGGCAATCAAAGGAACCTGTTTCCTGTTCCTGCTCGGCGTACTGCTGCTGGCGGCCTCCTGGCTGTTCATGCCAAAGAACAATCACAAGTCGTTCGGCTTTACCGATGAGGAAATGCTCGCGGGCGGTATCCTGGGCGAGCGGGATAATTCGATCGATGTGCTGGTCGTGGGAGACAGCGAGGCTTACAGCTCGATCTCGCCGATGCAGTTGTGGGAGCAGCACGGGTTTACCTCCTACCTGTGCAGCACCTCGGCGCAGCCGCTGTATGATTCTTACCGTTACCTGCGGCAGGCGTTCGAACACCAGAGCCCGCGCGTAGTGATACTGGAAACCAATGCGATCTTCCGCACATATAAACTGAACGACTATTTGCTGTCCCGGGCTAAGGTGCTGTTTTCCGTGCTGCGTTACCATGACCGCTGGAAGACGCTTTCCGTCAATGATTTCGGCGGCGAGGCGCGCTATACCTGGACGGATGACCTCAAGGGGTTCCGTTACAACACCAAGGTCGTCCCGGCGGATACACGGAAGTATATGCTTCCCACGGACGCCGAACAGGAGATCCCCCTGCTCAACCGCGCCTGCCTTGCGGAAATGATGGCGCTTTGCGAAGAGAACGGAGCGCAGCTCATTCTGGTCAGCACGCCGAGCACACTCAACTGGAACTATGCGCGTCACAACAGCATTGCAGCGTTTGCGGCAGAACACGGGCTGACCTATCTGGACATGAATACCATGCCGGATGAGGTGCCGGTCAACTGGGAGACCGATACCCGCGACAAGGGTGACCACCTCAATTACAGCGGCGCCGTCAAGGTGACGCGCTATCTCGGGCAGTATCTGACGCAGCGTTTCGAGCTGCCGGACAAGCGCGGCGCAGCGGATTTTTCCTCCTGGAATGATGCGCTGCAGCACTATCGCAATACCATCGCCGCCGGATGATGCGGTAAGACTGGTACAGGCTTGACAGAGAGCGTCTCTGCGTGGATAATATACACATACCCCTTATGGTACGGAGGTGTGCCAATGAGACAGTGTATGGATGCGGACAACCTGCACCGACGCCTGAAAAAGATCATCGGGCAGGTACAGGCAATCGACCGCATGGTGGATGAGGACGTCCCCTGTGAGGACGTGCTGGCGCAGATCAACGCTGCAAAGTCCGCGCTGCACAAGTGCGGGCAGGTCGTGCTCGAAGGACATATCAAGCATTGTGTGCGCGACGGCATCGAACACGGCGACGCGGATCAGACCATTGCAAATTTCACCAAGGCAGTGGAACGGTTTGCGAATATGAACTGAACCCGGTCGGGATAACGGTCCCGGCCGGGCAGGACAGCCCCGGCTGAAAACAGCCGGAGCTGTATTTTATGCCTTGACAACCTATACCCCTATGGGTATAATATACATATACCCCGTTGGGTATAAGGAGGCTTTGCGATATGGAGAAGCTGGAAAAATTTCTGGAATGGGGCGGGACGAAAAAGGATGTCGCCTGTCTGGCGCTGGGCGGCATCGCGCTGCTGATCAGCATTTTCGACCTGCTGCCGCTCCCGTTTGACGCGGCGTGGGTCGCGATCATCCTGTGTGGTATCCCCATCATCCTCGAGGCGGTCATCGGGCTGGTGACCGCGTTCGACATCAAGGCGGATGTGCTGGTGTCCATCGCGCTGATCGCATCGGTCATCATCGGCGAGGACTTCGCCGCGGGCGAGGTTGCGTTCATCATGCAGCTCGGCGCGCTGCTCGAGGATTTGACCGTCGCGCGGGCGCGGGCGGGCATCGAAAAGCTCGTCCACCTGACCCCGCGCACCGCACGCGTACTGCGGGATGGTAAAGAGCAGGTCCTTCCAGCCGAGCAGGTGCAGGTCGGCGACCTGCTGCGCGTGCTGCCGGGTGAGACCATCCCGGTGGACGGCGTGATCACGGCCGGGCAGACCTCGATCAATCAGGCGGTCATGACCGGCGAATCCCTGCCCGTGGACAAGGGCAAGGGGGACGAGGTCTCGAGCGGCACGGTCAACCAGTTCGGCTCCTTCGATATGCGGGCGACCAGGGTCGGGGAGGACAGCTCGATCCAGCGCATGATCCGGCTGGTGCAGTCTGCGGATGCGGGCAAGGCGAGGATCGTCGGCATTGCCGACCGTTGGGCGACCTGGGTCGTGGTGATTGCGCTGACCGCTGCGGTGCTGACCTGGCTGATCACCGGCGAGGTCATCCGCGCAGTAACCATTCTTGTCGTGTTCTGCCCGTGTGCGCTGGTGCTTGCCACACCGACCGCCATCATGGCCGCGATCGGCAACGCGACCCGGCACGGTTTCCTTGTACGCGAGGGCGATGCGCTTGAGCGGCTTGCAGCGGTATCAAAAATCACCTTTGACAAGACAGGCACGCTGACCTATGGCATGCCGCGGGTGGTTGCAGTGCACAGCTTTCTGCCGGAGGTGTCCGAGCAGGCGCTGTATGCTTGGACTGCGGCGGCCGAGCAGCGCTCCGAGCATCCGCTGGGCAAGGCGGTTGTGCGCTGCTTCCGGGAAAAGGGCGGCGAAGAGGTGCCGCCGTCCGAAGCCTTCCGCATGCTGCCCGGCCGCGGCGTACAGGCCATGGTGGACGGCCGTGCCATCCTTGCGGGTAATCCGGCGCTTTTGGAGGAAGAACACATTGCGGTCGGCGAGCAGGCTGCTTCGTGCGCGGACCGGTATCTGGAGGAAGGCTGCACCGTGATCTGGCTGGCAGCGGACGGCGCACTCGCCGGGCTGATCGCCCTGTCTGACACCCTGCGGCCGGATGCGGCGGACACGATCGCACAGGTCAGGCGCGCAGGCGTGCAGCCCGTGCTGCTCACGGGCGACCATGCAAATGCGGCCGGCCATATTGCGTCCCAGCTCGGCATCACCGAAATGCGTGCCGCCTGCCTGCCCGAGGATAAGCTGGACTACATCGATGCATCGCAGGCGCAGGGACAGCAGGTGTGCATGATCGGCGATGGTATCAATGACGCCCCGGCGCTCAAAAAAGCGTATGTGGGTATCGCCATGGGCGGCGTAGGCAGCGACATTGCGGTCGATGCGGCGGATATCGCGCTGGTCAACGACGAGATAAGCGAGGTGCCGCATCTGCTCCGTCTGGCGCGGCACATGATGCTGGTCATCAAATGCAACCTAACCTTCTCCATGACGCTGAATTTTGCTGCGATCGTGCTCGCCATCACCGGTATCCTGAACCCGGTTGTCGGTGCGCTGGTCCATAATGCAGGCTCGGTCTTTGTCATCATCAACTCCGCATTTTTACTGACTTGGAGGAAAAGGAATGGTCACGATCATCATTCTGCTGATCGGGGCTGCGATCCTGACCGCCGGCCTGTACTATCGCAGGCAGGCGGGGAATGACCCGGAATCCCGCAAGATCTACGGGATCGCGGCTCTCATCGGCGCGGCTATACTGATCGCGGCGGCGGTCAAGGCGCTCACGTTCGGACTGTAGGGCTGCCAGCGGCTGCACAGACTTCTGTGCAGCCGCCTTTTTGTGTAGATTTGCGTAATAATGCAGTGCAGATGGAAATTTTGCTGGATTATCCGCGGGTTTCGGGGTACAATAGACGCAGACCGCAAAAAAGGAGAACCTGACATGAAAAAACGTATTTTTCTGACTTTTACCCTGCTGGCAGCCTTGGCGCTGGGCGGGTGCAGCAGCACGGGCACGCAGACGGCCCAGGATACGGACGGCAGCGTGCAGCAGGATACCGCGCAGACCGAGACCCAAGCACAGGCTGAGGGGATCGGCACCCATCATGCCGAGATCACGATCGCGGGCAAAGGCACGATCTCGGTCGAGCTGGACGGGGACGCTGCGCCGATCACCGTGCAGAATTTCATGGACCTGGCCGAGAGCGGCTTTTACGACGGGCTGACCTTCCACCGCATCATCAACGGCTTTATGATGCAAGGGGGCGACCCGAACGGGGACGGTACCGGCGGCTCGGATCAGACCATCACAGGTGAGTTCAGCGGGAACGGCATTGAGAACGACCTGTCGCACACGCGCGGTGCGATCTCGATGGCGCGCTCGAACGATCCGGACAGCGCATCCTCCCAGTTTTTCATCGTCCATGAGGACAGCACCTATCTGGACGGGCAGTATGCCTGCTTCGGCTATGTGACCAGCGGCATGGACATTGTGGATGATATCTGCGAGAACACCCCGGTCGAGGATAATAACGGCACCGTATTGGCGGAAAACCAACCGGTGATCGAGAGTATTCAAATCATTGACTGAGCGGCATGGACCGGCCCTCAAACCGCCTCCCTTGGGGAGGCGGTTTTGCGCATCCGGTAAAAGTGACAAAAAACGATGTTTTTATCCGCAATTCATCGGAGGACAGGGAGAAAATCGGCCGACATTTTGACAACTGCCGTGCCGCATGTTACAATGGGAACCTATCTGTGGATCTCGAAAAATGAGGGGGAATTCCTGTGAAAAAAATATGGGGCAGCCTGCCTTTCCGGCTGCTGCTCGGCGTTGTGCTCGGCATTGTGCTGGGGCAGTTTGCGGGTGCGGCAGTGATGAATGTGGTCGTGACGGCCAAATATATTATCGGCCAGCTGATCAACTTCTGCGTACCGCTGATCATCATTGGCTTTATCGCACCATCCATCACCAAAATGGGCAGCAATGCTTCGCGTATGCTGGGCATTGCCATTCTGTGCGCTTACCTGTCCTCGATTTTTGCGGCGCTGCTGTCAATGGGGGCGGGGTATGCGCTGATCCCGCATCTGTCCATCGTATCCGCAGCGGAGGGGCTGCGCGAACTGCCGGAGGCGGTTTTCCAGCTGGATATCCCGGTGATCATGAGCGTGATGAGCGCGCTGGTGCTGTCTATCCTGCTCGGTCTTACTGCCGCATGGACGCGTGCCAGGACCTTTGCCAGCCTGCTGGATGAGTTTCAGCGCATGGTCCTGCGCATGGTGACCAGTGTGGTCATCCCGCTGCTGCCGCTGTTTATCGCGCTGACCTTCTGCGAGCTGTCCTGGCAGGGTACGATCACACGGCAGCTGCCGGTGTTTATCAAGGTGGTGCTGATCGTGATGGCGGGCCATTATATCTGGCTGGCGGTACTGTATGCCGTAGGCGGGCTGTATGCGCGTGCCAACCCGCTGGATATCATCCGCCATTACGGCCCGGCCTATTTGACGGCAGTGGGTACCATGTCCTCGGCGGCAACGCTTGCGGTTGCGCTGCGCTGCGCGAAAAAGTCCGTACCGCCCCTGCGTGATGATATGGTGGATTTCGGCATCCCGCTGTTCGCGAACATCCACCTGTGCGGCTCGGTGCTGACCGAGGTATTCTTTGTTATGACCGTGTCGCAGATCCTGTACGGCTATATCCCGTCGCTGACATCCATGGTACTGTTCTGCCTGCTGCTCGGCGTGTTTGCGATCGGCGCCCCCGGCGTGCCGGGCGGCACGGTGGTGGCGTCGCTGGGCCTGATCTCGAGCGTGCTTGGGTTTGACGATACCGGCCTTGCGCTGATGCTGACGATCTTTGCTCTGCAGGACAGCTTCGGCACGGCCTGCAATGTGACCGGCGACGGCGCGCTCACCCTGATCCTGAGCGGCTACGCGAGAAAACATAACATTCCGGAGCAGAAAAGCAGCCTGGAACTTTGATCACAATATAAAACCGTCCCGCATTGAAAACGATGCGGGACGGTTTTTTCATATGTAAGGTTTACGGCTCAGCTGGTGCGGAAACGCGGTTTTCCTTGCGGAACTGGGCGGGCGGACAGCCGACGCGCTTGGTGAAAAGGGTGATCAGGTTGCTGCTGTTCGGATAGCCGACCTCGCGCGAGATCTCGGCAATGGACAGGTCGGAGGTGAGAAGCAGCGCTTTTGCGCGGTCAATACGCGAATAGATGACAAATTCGTTCGGGGACTGGCCGGTCATCTCCTTGAACAGGTGCGAGAAATAATACAGGCTCAGCCCGGCGATGTCCGCCATTTCCTGCAGGGTGATGCGCTTGCCGACATGGCTGCGGATGTAGCTGACCACACGGCTCATGGAATCGTCGTTCTTCTTCAGCCGCGGCGACTGAATGGGGTTGTTGAGCAGCATGAGCATCTGATAGATGCGCGCGGAGGTTTCAAACACGCTTTCACTGCCGCCGTCCTGATAGAACATCACCATATCCTTCATCATGCGCAGGATGGCGCCGTTGTTTTCGCCCTCGATAATCAGGCCGCTGGTCTGGTTGATATAGCGGCAGAGCTCGTGTGCCTGCGGGCCGTCGAAGTGGACAAAGTAAAACTCCAGATCGTCCGAGGCGTGGTAGTAATGCGGCTGCCGGCAGTCAAAAAACGCGATCTGTCCGGCATGTGCTTCATATGTGTCATCCTTCAGCTCAAGAAAGAACGTTCCGCGCGTGACGTAGACCAACAGCAGGGGAGGATAGGTCTCACGCTTGATGTAGTAATCCCGGCTGCAGTAAAAATGACCGCACATGGTGTGATAGTAGAACATTTTTTTGGTCTCTTCGGACGGGGAAAAGAAAAACCATTCGGACTCGGGCAGTACACCGATCTCATACGTTTTCATCTGTTACCTCCTGGGTGTGCGATTCGCCCTTTTGCGGGGATATCGCTTTGAAATAGCGCGGCGGATAGCCGGTGATCTTTTTGAACAGGCGGGAAAAATAGTTTGCATCATAAATGCCAACCTTGCGCCCGATCTCGGCGACCGGCGCGTCGCTGGTCTGCAGCAGTTCGAGCGCGTGCAGGATACGCACGCGGTTGAGATAATCGGTCGGCGGCATGCCGGTGATCTCCTTGAACAGGCTGCGGAAATACGTCAGCGTGATGCCACGGCTGTGGGAAATGGCTTCAAAGTCGATTTCCTGTGCCAGGTTCTGGTCGATGCGGGTGAGCACCTCGCCGATCATCGCTTCCTTCCAGGAGGATTCGCGGCTGACCAGCTCGAACTGGCTGAGCTGGATGCGGCGGATAAAGACCAGCAGCGCCTGCAGCTGCAGCAGTTTCATCTGCTCAAATCCGAAATGCCGCTCTTCCTGTTCTCGGCCGATGCTCTGTAGAATCGGGTACAGGCTGTCCAGCTCGGCGTATGAGAGATGGAGCAGACCCTGCATGCTGGCAGCACTCATGTGCAGCAGCACAGGCCCGCCTGCGGCGCGCGCCTCTGTTTCAAAGGCGCGCAGTTCGCGCAGCCGTTTTTCCGCAGCATTTCCTTGCGGCATGTTCCAGTATACCATATCCTGCAGGGAGGCGGAAAGGACGCCGGAAAAGACATCCGGTTCGAACTGGCAGCGGCAGGCCTGCGCGCCGTTTTGCAGATAATAAGTATGCGGCCGGTCGGGCGGCAGCAAAAGCAGATCGCCGGGAATGAGCGACATCCGGCCCTGGCCGGAGAAAAATTCGCAGCTGCCACGCAGCACCAGAACAAGCTCATAAAAACGGTGGCGGTGCAGAGGAGGGCGGGATGCCGGGCCGGGGATGCTGCCGTCGGTCATTTTTTCGTGCAGCAGTGTGATGCCTGAGTTGTCCGGGGCATCACGGTCGATGTAGTTTGCCTGAGCGGACATGGGCGCTTCTCCTTCCAGCATTTTCTCTGCTTTTATTGTATCGCAGATCCACTCGAATGAAAAGCAAAATCGACAAAACAAGAATAGTGAATTACAACAAGCGGCGGAGGGGCGGTTTGGCAGTATTATATAAAGCAAGATAAATAAGTTTTGTTTTGTGCTAATTTTTAAAGCATTTCATTCTAACGGGTTTATTGCAAAAATGATAAACTTAAACCATGATAAAGGATAAGAAACAGCGAATTACAATCAAGCAATTCGAGAGAATGAGAAAGATTATTGGAAGTTAAAGAACAAGATTAATAAATAAATAAGATAAATAGAAAAAGCAAAATAAAGATATTTTTCCGTCGCAGATGTGTGCGCGCGACGCAAATGCAGCGGGTGAAATATAGGAGAAAAAGAGAAGCTTTGGAAGAAAGGATGGAAAACATGAATCAAACCACCTTGAAATCCCCACCGGAAGCCAGCGGCAAGCTGGGCTGGGGCGTACGATTTGCCTATGGCTGCGGCGATACCGCGTGCAACCTGGTATTCGGCATGATGAGCACGATCCTCACCCTGTTCTATACGGACTATGCCGGCATCCCGGCGGCTACCGTCGGCCTTGTCATGCTGCTCAGCCGCGTATTTGACGGCGTATCCGATATGATCATGGGCGTGGTTGTCGAGCACACCCACTCCAAATGGGGCAAATCCCGTCCCTGGCTGCTGTGGATGAGCGTGCCGTTTGCGATCAGCGCAGTGCTGCTGTTCACCGTCCCGCATACCACCGCATTTTTGCAGTTCCTGTACATCTTTGTGACCTATAATTTCTGCACCACGGTCTGCTACACCGCGATCAACCTGCCGTACGGCTCGCTGTCCGCCATGATGACCCGAGACTCGGACGAGCGCGCCTACCTGAGCATCGTGCGCATGGGCCTGTCGCCGTTCGGCCGCATCCTCGCGGTTACCGTGTCGCTGCCGCTCATCCAGTTCTTCGGCAACGACCAGGCGGCATGGATCAAAACCATGAGCATCTGGGGGGTGCTGGCCGTCATCCTGCTGGTCATCAACTTTGCGTTCTGCAAGGAGACCGTGCAGATCGAAGCGGTTAAAAAGCAGGCCAAGATCCCGCTGGGCAAGTCCCTCAAGGCGCTGGTTACCAACCGCTATTTCTGGGCTGTATTGATCCTGTGGGCGATGCAGAACTCGATCTTTACCTTTACCGGCACCATTCTCCCGTATTACTGCCGCTATATCTTCGACAATGACACCTGGCTGTACTCCACCCTGTATCTGGTCGAGACGCTGGTCCTCGTTGCAGGCACCTTCTGCAGCCCGATGCTGCTCAAGCGGTTCGGCAAGCGCAATATGTCCCTTGCCGGCGCGATCCTCGCCTTTGTCGGCCAGCTCGTGTTCTTCCTCAATCCGTACAGCGTCCAGTGGCTGTTCTTCAGCTGCATCGTGCGTGCCATCGGCCTGGCGCCGTTCAACTCTGTGGTATTCGGCATGCTGGGCGACGCGGTCGAATACGGCCAGTGGAAGACCCACGTCCGTCAGGAGAGCATGGTATTCGCAGGCGGTTCGGTCGGCGCAAAGGTTGGCGCAGGCCTGACCTCGTTCGCAATCACCTCCCTCCTCGGCCTTGCCGGGTTCATCAGCTCGACTACCGGCGGCACGGCTCAGCCGGACAGCGCGCTGAACATGATCGTCAATGTTTACAAGATCGGCCCGCTGGTGATCTGGGCGGTCATCATCATCGTACTGGCGCTGTATCAGCTGGATAAGAAGTACGATCAGATCATGCAGGATCTGGCTGAGCGCGAAGCGCGCGGCGAAGTATAACGCATATTTCCTCTCTCTCTGTCAAGCGTGCCTGCGCGGTGCTGCCCCATGGGGGTACGGCGCCGCGGCGGGGACGCGGAAACACCCCATACCCGCCATCATGCATAAGGAGACATGACATATGATTACTGCAAACGAACGCGAAGTCATTCGCGATCTGGCCAAGCGTCTGGCCGAGCTGGCAAACCAGCCCATCATGGAAGAGCGCCGCAAGCTGTGGTATGCGCACAACGACCTCAAAACCGATCAGCCGGTGATCGACTGCTCGCCTGAGGGGGCATGGCGCGAGATCGTCACCCCGGAGAGCCTTGTGTGCGAGGACCCGGTCGCCCGCGAGATCGAGTGGACGCTGCGCGCGCGCATCTACCGCGCCGAGGTTATCAACGACGACGTGCCGGCAGAGATGCGCTGGGACTGCCGCAAGCGCATTTCGGATACCGGATGGTCGATTGAGGGCCGTCAGGCGCACAATGCGTTTACCAACGAGTCCGTGCATGTGCCGACCATTTCGACCATTAACCCGTTCTGGCGCAAGGACTACAAGTTCGACGAGACTGCGGCAGAGTTCGACCCGCTGATCTCGGACGACGAAATGGAAGAGGGCGGCATCGAAGAGCTGCTCGTTGCACCCAAGGTGATTTACGACGAGGAAGGCTCCAAGCGCGACCTCGAGATCCATCAGGACCTGCTGGGCGATATCCTGGATGTACACTGGTGCGGCAATACCTACATCGCCTTCTCGTGGATGGAGACCTACACCAAGATCCGCGGCTATGAGAGCGCGCTGTATGACCTGTATGACTATCCGGATCAGATGCACGCCATCCTGCGCGTGCTCGAGAAGGGATATCTGAACCTGTACCAGCAGCAGCTGGATATGGGCCTGCTCGAAATGAACAACGGCTGCCAGTACAACGGCACGGGTGGCTACGGCTACACCCATGACCTGCCCGACCTCAAGCCGGGCAACAAACTCACCTTCAAGAACCTGTGGGCGTATGCCGAGTCTCAGGAGTTTGTTTCGGTATCGCCCGAGATGACCAAGGAGTTTGCGATCGACTACGAGAGCCGCCTGCTGTCCAACTTCGGCCTGTCGGCCTACGGCTGCTGCGACAACTTGGAAAAGAAGCTGCCGGACGTGCTCGCCATCCCGAACATCCGCCGCATTTCGGTATCGCCGTGGGCGGACGTGGCATCCATGCGCGACCAGATCGGCATGAAGGCGATCTTCTCGTGCAAGCCCAACCCGTCGCTGATCACGAACGGCTGGGATGAGGATCTGATGCGCAGGAACACCATGCAGCTCATGACCGACGGCAAGGGCACGGCGTTCGAGATCATCCTCAAGGACACCCATACCATCGGCCACGATCCGATGCGGTTCCGCAAGTGGACCGACATGTGCCGCGAGTGCATCTCCAAGATTTACGGCTGAGCATCACACATTACATATCATATATCACAGCAAGGGGACGGCTGCTGCGGCAGCCGTTCCTTTGTTTGTTTCGCGGGGCAGAACGTGGTATACTGGAAGCAACAGTATGGGCAGAGAAAGGATGATCAGGATGCTGGACAGAATCACAGCAGTATACTTCAGTCCTACGGGCGGTACGCGCCGGGCAGCGCTGCTGCTGGCGGGAAACATTGCGCGTACGGTGCAGGAGGCCGACCTTTGCCGGCCGGACGTGCAGGTACATTCGTTTGGGAAGGACGATGTGGTGCTCATTGCAGGGCCGGTTTACGGCGGACGGCTTCCGGCGCTGATGGCAGAAAGGCTGCGGGCGTGCCAGGGCGGCGGGGCGCGTGTGATCGCCGCGGCGGTTTACGGCGGCCGCGCGTATGAGGATGCGCTCGTCGAGCTGGATGACCTGCTGGCAGCACAGGGGTTCCGTGTGATCGCTTCCGCCGCTTTGCTGGCGGAGCACTCGATCGTGCGTCCGCTTGCAGCCGGCCGCCCGGACGCACAGGATGCGGCGCAGCTGGCGGATTTCGGCGCACGTATCGCGGCCAAGATTGAGCAGGGAGGGACGGATGCACCGCATGCGCCGGGTAACCGTCCCTATAAGGAATGGGCGGGTATGCCTACTGCTCCGCAGGCAACGGAAGCCTGCAATGCATGCGGCACCTGCGCGCGGGAGTGCCCGGCAGGTGCGATTTCGCCTGAAAATCCGGCGCAGACAGATGCGGCGAAATGCATCACCTGCATGCGATGCGTGGCGGTGTGCCCGCAGAAGGCACGTTCCCTGCCCGCGCCGGTTTTGCAAATGCTTTCGCAGAAGCTCGCCCCGTTTATGGAAAAACGGCAGGAAAACGAACTGTACTTATAAAAGAGAGGGGCTGCGGACCTGATCAGGTTCGCAGCCCCTTTGCATTTGCTGTATTTACGTCTGCTCCGCCGCCGCGGGCGGGAGCAGGTTTGTCATGCTGCGCAGGCTGATACCCAGCGTGGACAGGTTGTGCAGCATGGCGGAGGAGGCCGGGGCGAGCACGCCTGCAACGCCCAGCCCGATCAGCGTGCTGTTGAAGCCGATCACAAAGCGGTAGTTACTGTGGATGCGGCGCATCAGGCGCTGCGCGATGCACCGCAGCGTGACCAGTTCGAACAGGCTGTCTGCCGCGATAGTGATGTCCGCGATCTCGCGGGCAATGGCCGCTCCGTCGCTGATGGCGATGCCGACATCCGCCGCGGACAGGGCAGGAGAGTCGTTGATGCCGTCGCCGATCATGATGACCGTGCGCCCCGCTGCACGCTCGGCTTCGACAAAACGCGCCTTGTCCTCAGGCAATACCTCGGCGCGGTAATCGTCCACACCGACCTCAGCCGCAATGGCCGCTGCGGTGCGCGCGCTGTCGCCGGTCAGCATGACCGTGCGTTTGACGCCCAGACGGCGCAGCCCTTCAAGTGCTGCGCAGGCCTCATCGCGCAGCGGGTCGGAGATGCAGATGACTGCTGCAAGCTCGCCGCCGATGGCAAGGTACAGATGCGAGTATGCGGGCGGCAGCGCGTCGAACGCGTCCTGCTCCCCGGCGGGGATGGCGCATTTTTCATCCTCAAAGACGAAATGCGCGCTGCCGATGATGACCTTTTCGCCGTCTACCGTGCTGGAAATACCGTGTGCGACCAGATATTCCACCTGCGAGTGCATCTCTTCGTGTGCGAGATTGCGCTCTTTGGCTGCACGCACGACCGCATTTGCCATCGAGTGCGGGAAGTGTTCTTCCAGACAGGCGGCAACGCGCAGCATCTCGCGCTCGCTGCGCCCGCCGAACGGGATGACCTGCGCCACCCGCGGGCAGGCGTGGGTCAGCGTGCCGGTTTTGTCAAAGATGACGGTATCCGCTTCGGCCGCAGCTTCGAGGAATTTGCCGCCCTTGACCGTGATGTGCTGCCCGCCGGCCTCGCGCATGGCGGACAGCACTGCCAGCGGCATGGCGAGCTTGAGTGCACAGGAAAAATCCACCATCAGCACGGACAGCGCGCGGGTGACATTGCGTGTGAGCCCGAGGCTGAGCACGCTGCCCGCAAGCGTATAGGGTACGAGTTTGTCCGCCAGATGGGAGGCGCGGCTCTCTGCCGCGCTTTTGAACTGCTCGGACTGCTCGATCATGGAGACGATTTTGTCATACCGGCCGCTGCCTGCGTGCCGGGTGACCTCGATCACGCAGTCCCCTTCTTCCACGACCGTACCCGCGTAGACATGGGTGCCCGGCCGCTTGGCGACCGGCAGGGACTCGCCGGTGAGCGAGGCCTGGTTGACCATGACCTCACCCTCGGCCACGCGGCCGTCGAGCGGGATGACGCCGCCCATGCGCACGATGATTTGGCCGCCTTCCATGACCTGTGAGATGGGGGTAAGCACCTCTCCGTCCGCTGTTTTCAGCCATACGCGGTCGACGTTCAGCGACATGCAGCGCGCAAGGTCGTCCACCGACTTTTTATGCGTCCACTCTTCGAGCAGTTCGCCCAGTTCGAGCAGGAACATGACCGAGCCCGCGGTGCCGAAGTCGCGCCGCGCCATGGACAGGCCGATCGATAGCGCATCGAGCAGTTCGACCCGGAGCTGTCCGCGCAGCAGGCGGCGCAGGCCGCGCCGCAGGAATGGAACGGACAGCCAGCACACGCGCGCGATCTGCAGCGGCGCAGGCAGGAAGAGCGCGCAGGCAGCCTTGGTGAGCACCTTGCCGACCAGCTTTTCCTGATACTGGCGGTTGAGCGCGCGGCTGCTGTGCAGCGGAGCGAGCGCCATGACTTGCGGCGCGTCATAGCGGAAGCGGGCGACAGCCTCCAGCACCGCGGCGCGGCTGCCGGTGTAGCGGATGACCGCGCAGCATGTGCGCTCGTGTACGGCGGCCTGCGTCACGCCTGCCTGCGTTTGCAGGTACGCTTCGAGCAGGTCGGCCTGCCCGAGCGTCATGCGGCGCTGGGCGAGCCGGATGCGCAGCCGTCCGCGGCTTTCGTGTACAATGGTTGCTTTCATGTGTTACCTCCAAACGGGAAAAAAGAGGGCCGTCCGTACGTCCCTCTTCCCGACAAAACCAATATTGCTTATTCCTCGGAGACGGCCTTCTCTGCGCAGTCCTCTACGGCAGCAGACTCTTCCTGCGCCGCACGGGCCTCGTTGATATCCTGCGCGGAAGCGAGGATATCCGCCGCGTTTTCCTGTACGCTGGTCACGGTACCCATGACCGAGTCCTTCATGCGCAGCGCAGCTGCCGCCGCATGGGTATAGACCTTTTTCGCGTCCTTGCTGGACAGCAGCTTGATGCCGGCCGAACCGAACAAAACGCCGCCGGCAAATACCGCCAGATTCTTATAAATGTTCATGATGATTCCTCCCAGTATGTCATTTGCGCTTGTATCCCGTGATCATGACCATGATCATGCAGATCACCGCGCCCCAGGCCCAAAAACGATGCTGTTTCAAGGCAAACACCTCCCGGATCGTTTGGACGATCGTTCGTTCCTTTAAGGATAGCATGGGCTGGGAAATCATTCACTCGGATTTGGACAGAAACACGCGGTTTTGGTTTTTTTCCTCGCGGGACAGGCGCCGGAACTGTGACGGCGTCAAATGGAACCGCCGCTTGAACGCCACGCCGAACTGGCTGGCGCTGGTGTAGCCGACCGCCGCGGCGACCTCCGTCACCGGCAGGCGGCCTTCGCGCAGCAGCGCAGCTGCTTTTTGCACGCGGCATTCCAGCAGATACTGGTGCAGCGGACGGCCATACAGCTGCCGGAAACAGTCTTTCAGCGCCGTAGGGGAGGTGTGGAAACGCGCGGCGAGCTGCGCGATGGTCATGGGCTCGGACAGGTGGGCCACCATGTACTCCTGCACCTGCTGTGCGATACCGGCTTGGTAGCGGTCGTGATAAGGCGGCGCGGACGACGGAGCAGGCAGCAGCGCATTGTCGCTGCACAGCAGATAGAGCAGTTCGGTTGCCTTGAGCACGCTGTATCGCGCGCGGTCTTCTGCGGGAAGCGGCCGCAATGCGGCGGACACTGCATCCGTCCAGGCGGAATCGCGGATCACAGCCGAGCCGCCATGCGCCTGCATCAGGCTGCGGACCTGCGCAGTATCCAGCTGCAGCCCGCCAAGCAGCGCGCACAGCCGGGCGAGGCTCTCCCGCGCAGCTGCTGCATCCACAGTGACCAGTTCGCCGCCCAGCCGCCCTTTGGGAAAGGACAGACGGTGGATATTGCTGCTGTCCGATACCAGCAGGATGCTGCCCTCCTGCAGACTGAGTACGCGCCTGTCCCGCCTTTCCAGCCGCAGGCTGCCGGACAGGCAGAACAGCAGTTCGAAATGCAGCCGATCCAGCACAGATATGGCTGCCGGATCGGATAACGCGCAGTCAAAGCTGCACGCATGCACGCCTTCCATCACCTCGTCCCAGCGGATGCGGCCGGACAGTGCGCCTCCAGCGTCCGGTGTCAACAGCGTTTTCAACAAAATGAGTCCTCCCAAATAGTCAAATCGCGCAGAGTGAGTCCGTGCATGGCAGAAGGTTAGTCAAAACTAACCGATAGCGGCAAAACGAGCTGTCTGCCGGGCTGCCCGGCCTTAATGGAACAGGCCGAACAGCCCCTTTTTCTCATAGGGCCCGCTGGTAAATGAGGTCATCTCGTAGCCGGCTTGGCGGATCACGTCCCGCAGTGCCTGCTCGCCGACCGGCTGCTCAGACAGGATAACGGTCTGGTTTTTGGTGTGTGACGAGGTCACCTTTTTCACCGGAAACGCCTTGCGCACAGCGTCATTGACATGCGCCTCGCACATCCCGCACTGCATTCCCTCGACCCCGACGGTGATTTTAACCATATCGATGCACTCCTTTTCGGCTCCCTGCGTTTCCGGACAGAGGTTAGTGATTGCTAACCTCAATATAGCACGAAACGCGGCGGGATGCAAGAGGAAAATCCGGCGGATTTGCGATTGACTTTGCCGGGGCAGAGGACTAATATTATATGGCATTTGGAAATGGTACGGGGGCATATGGGAAATGAGGAAATCTTACGAAATCGACATGTGCAGCGGGCCGCTGCTCAGCCGGATCCTGCTGTTCGCGATCCCGCTGATCTGTTCGGGCGTGCTGCAGCTGGTATTCAACGCAACGGATATCATTGTGGTCGGCCGGTTTGTCAGCAGCAACGCGATGGCGGCGGTCGGCTCGACCAGCTCGCTGATCAACCTGCTGGTCAACTTTTTCATCGGTATTTCCGTGGGTGCGAACGTGCTTGTGGCGCGTTTCCGCGGCGCGAACGACTTTGACGACGCGCAGGAGACCGTGCAGACCGCGCTGATCACCGCAGTGGCCGGAGGCTTTGTGTTAATTGCGCTGGGTATCCTGCTCGCGCGGCCTATGCTGGTGTGGATGGCCACGCCGGACGAGGTGATCGGCCAGGCGGTGCTGTATATGCGCGTGTACTTCATCGGCATGCCGGCGACCATGCTGTATAACTTCGGCGCGGCGATCCTGCGCGCGGTCGGGGATACGCGGCGGCCGCTGTACTTCCTGACGCTGGCCGGCCTGGTAAACGTTGCGGGCGACCTGCTGTTCGTGCTGGTGCTGGATATGGGCGTTGCGGGTGTTGCCGTGGCGACAGTGATCTCACAGATCATTTCCGCTACGCTGATCGTGCTGTGCCTGATGCGGCAGGACGGCATGTGCAACGTCAACCTTAGGCGCATGAGGTTCCACCGGGACAAATTCCTGCGCATTATGCAGGTCGGCCTGCCGGCGGGCCTGCAGAGCGTGATCTTCAATATCTCGAATGTGCTGATCCAGTCGTCGATCAACTCGTTCGGCGCGACCGTGGTCGCGGGCAACACTGCAGCAAGCAACATCGAGGGCTTTGTCTATACCTCGATGAACGCGCTTTACCAGACTTCGCTGAGCTTTACCAGCCAGAACCTCGGGGCCAGACAGTTCGGCCGCATCGATAAGATCCTGGTACGGTGTTTGGCGCTGGTATTCGTTATCGGCCTGGTGCTGGGCAACGGCGCGCATCTGTTGGGGCAAACACTGCTCGGCATTTATACGGGCGAACCCGAGGTCATTGCCTACGGTATGATGCGTCTGGGTGTGGTCAGCGTAACCTATTGCTTGTGCGGCATGATGGACGTTGTCGCAGGCAGCGTGCGTGGGCTGGGCTACTCCATCCTGCCCATGCTGGTGTCGCTTGTGGGCGCGTGCGTGTTCCGTATTATCTGGATCTTCACGGTTTTCCAGTGGCAGCACACGCTGTTCAGCCTGTACATCTCGTATCCGATCTCGTGGGCGCTGACCATCTGCGCGCATCTGGTATGCTATTTTGTGGTGCGGCGGCGCGTGTTCCCGCGGGCGACGGAGGAATAATCTAAAAAAACAGGACACCTTGGTGTCCTGTTTTTGTTATGCATCATTTGTAGCAGACGGCAGCCGTTCTCCGGTGCTATCCTTATTATATAAGGACGCGCTACCGTGTTTCCAGCGAGCAGTGCTGCGCGAGTGCGGACAGGTTAGTGATCTCGACCCGGCCGCGGTACGTGCGGATGATCCCCTGCCCGCGCAGCGCGGAAAGGGCGCGCGTCAGCTGCACGCGGCTGACGCCGAGCAGGTCAGCCAGATCGTCCTGCGTCATGCCAAGCACGGTCCCCGGCTGGTGCGCCGCGAGCAGGTAGAGCAGGTTGCACAGCTTGAGAAAGGTGCCGTTATACTCCTGATGCGCAGTCTCATACAGCAGCAGGTTGACATACATGGCGTACCACTCCACCACCTGCGCGGCGAGCGGTGCGTTCTCCTCGAACATGCGGCCAAACTGCGTCTTGGTGAACGCCAGCGTCTGCATATCAGTCAGGGCGACCGTAGCGATCGCGCTTTCGATGCGGAAATCCTGCAGGTGGTAGCCCGGAAACACCGTGCCGCTGCCGTGGAAGGATGTGATCTTGCGCCGCCCGGTTTCGTGGGCGGTGGAGGTCTGCGCCACGCCGGAGAGGATATAATGCAGCTCCCGGAACGGCTCGCCCGGCGCCCAGAGATAGTCCCCCTTGCGGAACGTGCGTACCTGATGGAGCTGGGTGCGGAAATACGGTTCAAATGCGGCAAAGTCGCCGGTGAACAGATAGCGCGGCGTGAGCATGGGGCGGATTCCTCCTTCCGGATGGGATGTTTTTTTCAGTATAGCAGAAAAGCGGCGCGCCGGGAAGCAGTACCGCAAAACAAAGCATTTTTGCTGCCCATGGCAGCGGAACAAAGAAGGGATGGTACAGCATGAAAAAGGTAAAGATCACGGTACTCAAGACCACGCTCGATAAGGAGTTGGCGGCGGAATACGGCGTCGAGGGTCTGACCGCCTGCCCGATGATGCGCGAGGGACAGGTGTTTTACGCGGACTATGCCAAGCCGGACGGCCTGTGCGACGAGGCGTGGAAGGCGATCTATCAGTATGTGTTTGCGCTCGCACACGGCGCGGGTGACGGGCTGTTCTATTACGGTGACTGGATCCGCAAGCCGGGCGTTGCGATCTGCAGCTGCAACGACGGCCTGCGCCCGGTTATTTTCAAGCTCGAAGCGACGGACGAGGAGGCGGAAATCGACTATACCCCCGTCCGCTGACCGGCGGCGGGGAGAACAGCAGGACACGCAGGGGATGACCACGCTGCGCGGCCTGCTGTTTCTGTATTCTGCCAAAATCCCTTTGTATCCCGGCAGGGCTTGTGCTATAATAGCGGCAGAGCTGTCTTTACAGCAAAACAGACAACTGTCCGACGGGAAATGCGCGGGCAGCAGGGGGATGAATGACATGGATAAAGTAAAGGCGTTTCTCAAACGCAAAAACATTGAGATCTCAGTCAGGCGCTACGGCATCGACGCGCTCGGCGCGATGGCGCAGGGCCTGTTCTGCTCGCTGCTCATCGGCACGATCATCGACTCTGTGGGCACGCAGTTCGGCATCCCGTTTTTGACTATGCCGGTTGCGACCGTGAGCGGCATCGAATATACGGTTGGTGGGCTCGCCTCTGCGATGAGCG
>HHCFC02800__coassemble_1390_pt1 | contig 22586 bp, 19 predicted proteins | sample HHCFC02800__metabat2_high_PE_038 | metagenome-assembled genome bin HHCFC02800
TTTTCTTTTTCCGGCATCCCGAAAGGAGGGCTTGCGTGATGCAAGTAGATACGTTGACAATCAGCCGCCATACTAAGCGGCATCTTGAGAGATATGGTGTAAACGGCAGAGCTTTCAACCCGGAGGTCGATCCATTGATTGCAGTGATCGATCTGCACAAACGATTTAAAACGCTCGAGGTACTCAAAGGCGTGGAGCTGTATGTGAAAAAGGGGAGCGTGGTTGTGCTGATCGGGCCGTCCGGTTCAGGCAAATCTACCCTGCTGCGCTGTATCAACCAGCTGGAGAATGTCCAGAGCGGTGATATTCAGTTCGAGGGAAACAGCATTGTCCGCGGTCCGGTCGATATCAACCGCGTACGTCAGCGGATCGGCATGGTATTTCAGCACTTTAACCTGTTCCCGCATCTGACGGTTCTGGAGAATATCACGCTGGGGCCGCGCGACCTGCGCAAGATGCCGGTTGACCAGGCGAATGCGCTGGCGGAGCAGCTGCTGGAGCGGGTCGGTCTTTCCGACAAGCGGGACGCCTATCCCAGCCAGCTTTCCGGCGGACAGAAGCAGCGTATTGCGATCGCACGCGCGCTGGCCATGGAACCCGATGTCATGCTGTTTGACGAACCGACCTCTGCGCTCGACCCGGAAATGGTGGGCGAGGTGCTCGAAGTCATGAAGGATCTGGCACGCGACGGCATGACAATGATCGTTGTTACCCATGAGATGGGCTTCGCGCGCGAGGTTGCAAACCGCGTTGTTTTCATGGCAGATGGTATCATTCAGGAATCCGGTACGCCGGAAAAGATATTTGAACATCCCCAGAACAAACGCCTGGTCAGTTTCCTGAGCAAGGTTTTTTAAATAATTTATTGTATACGGTATACAGAAAAGGGGATTGTCAGGAGGAAACAGTATGGAATTCAATGCGTGGATCATGGATATCAGCCAGTTTTTGACCCGGTACTCCGCGATGTTTTTCGGCGGCTTACGCAACACACTGATTCTTTCCGCCATTGCGGGTGTACTGAGCGTGCTGGTCGGCGGCGGCCTGTGCGTACTGCGCATGAGCCGGCTTGCCCCGCTGCGATGGATTGCAAATGTATGGATCGAGTTTGTGCGCGGAACACCTGTTCTGGTGCAGATCATGATGGTGTATTACGGGTTGCCGCTGTTGGGCGTCAATCTGCCGGCACCGAGCTTTCTCGGTACAGCAGGCAGCCGTTCCATGTACGGTATTTTGGCGCTTACGATCAACTCGGGCGGTTACATCTGCGAGATTATCCGTTCTGGCATCCAGTCGGTCGATCCCGGCCAGATGGAGGCGGCCCGGTCGATCGGATTTGGCAAAGTACGGTCGATGCTGAAAATCGTCATGCCGCAGGCGGTCAAAAATATTTTGCCAAACTTCGGCAATGAGTTTGCAAACCTGATTAAGGCTTCGTCGCAGGTCATGGTCATTGGTGTGGGGGAGTTAATGTTTACCTATAATACGATCAGCGGCACAAGCGGCCGGCCATTCCTGCCGCTGCTGGTGATCGCGCTGATGTACTTCGCCGTGACATTTATTGTCGGCTGCGGCGTGCGCGCCATGGAGCGGCACTTTAAAAAGAGCGACCGCTGATGAACCCGTTCAATAAAGTCATTTATTGATAGAGTTGTTACACATTATAAGGAGGAGTTATCAATGAAAAACATGAGAAAACGAATGTTGGCAGGTACACTGACCGGTGCCATGGCCCTGGCACTTCTGACCGGCTGCAGCGGCAGTGATACCAGCACAGCCGAAAATACAAGCGGGGAAGAGAGTACTGCCGCTGTGGATACCTCTGAGCTGGGTCCTGTGTTGACCCGTATTGCCGAATCCGGCACTATGGTTGTCGCAACTGCATCCGGTTACATGCCGTATGAGTTTGTCGATATCGAAAGCGCGGACCAAGAGGTCATCGGCGTTGACATGGCGCTCGGCCAGGCAATTGCAGACCGCCTCAGTGAGGAACTTGGCGTAGATGTAGAAATGCAGATCGAAAACACGACCTTTACCGCTAACCTCGCCGCGATTGCAGCGGATCAGGCGGATATTATGATTGCGGGCATGTCGCCTACAGATGAGCGCCGTGAGAATATGGACTTCTCCGATGTCTACCTGCAGGCTGAGCAGCGTTTGATGATCCGTGCGGAAGACGCGGATAAGTTTACCGAGCTGTCGGATTTTGCCGGCGCGACGATTGCGGCGCAGATCAATACCACACAGGCTACGATTGCACATGAGGTGCTTACGGAGTCAACTGTGACGGAGATGGAGCGCATTCCGAATGCGGTGCTCGAGCTGACCACTGGCAACGCGGATGCAGTCGTTATTGAATCCACAGTGGCACAGCCATATCTGCTTGCCAATCCGGATCTTGTGCTGAGCGAAGCCAGCCTACCGGAGGATGTGCTGTATAAAGACACTGCCATCGCAGTGCCTCTTGGCAACGAGGACTTCCTTGAGATCATCAACGAGGTCATCGCAGAATGCCAGGAGCAGGGACTAATTGACCAGTGGGTCGAGGAATACAGTGCGATCTGCGTGGAGCAGAATCAGATTTAAACATGCAACCCCGCGAGGAGGCTTCCCGCAAGGGAAGCCTCTCTCCTTTGCTTAAACTGTATACAGTATACAATAAAAGGGAGCAAAACTATGGAACTGTTTGAGGAAATCAAAACACTGACAAAACGCCTGGTATCCATTCCGAGTATGAACGGCACCGCCGGAGAGCGGGACATTGCGGATGCGATTGAGGAATATCTGCGTTCGATCCCGTATTTTGCAGCGCATCCCGAGTTGGTGATTGTGCAGGATTTGAAGGACGACCCGCTGGGCAGGCGCAACGTCATGGCGCTGCTCAAGGGCGGCAACGGCAACGAGCGGGACACCATCCTGCTGCACGGCCATATCGACACGGTCGACGTGGACGACTTCGGCAAATATAAGCCTCATGCCTTTGACTGCGATAGGCTCGCTGAGGTGTTCCACGATGCGGCGCTGCCGGAGGATGCGCGCCGTGATCTGGAATCCGGTGACTATCTGTTCGGCCGCGGCGCGTGCGATATGAAGGGTGGGGACGCAGTGTTTCTCGTGCTGGCAAAGCATCTGGCTGAACAACCGGAAAAGTTGCACGGCAACCTGCTGCTTTCCTTCAACCCGGTGGAGGAAACACTGCATGGCGGCATTATCGAGGAACTGCCGCTGCTGCGCCAGCTGCAGGAAGCGCATCACCTGATCTTCCGGCTGGCCATCAACAACGATTTTATCTGCCCCATGTACGCGGGCGACACCACGCGCTATGTCTATACCGGCGCGGTGGGTAAGCTGTTGCCGATGTTTTATATCATCGGCCGGGAAACCCATGTAGCGCAGTGCTTTGAGGGCTTTTCGCCCGACCTGACCGCGGCTGAGCTGGTGCGGCTGATCGACCGCAATCCGGATTACTGCGACGGTTACAATGGGGAGTACACCCTTCCGCCAACCGTGCTCAAAATGCAGGATCTCAAGCCGCGGTACAATGTGCAGACACCGCACACGGCCTGCGTGTACTTCAACTACTTTGTGCATAACCGGCAGGTGACCGAGATCATGGCGCAGCTCAAGAATGCGGCGCGCACCGCGCTGGATAATGTGATGCAGCTGGCGGATGCACGCTACCGGGACTACTGCGCGCTGTACGGCAACCAGTACAGCCCGCTGATGGAAAAAACGCAGGTACTGGATTACCGCGCCCTGTATGAACTGGCAAAGGGTGTGTATCCGGGCGATCTGGACGCGTATATCGATCGCGTTACGGATGCATCCATCGCCACGGGCGACGATATGCGGATCACTTCGCTGCGCATCGTGCAGGCGTTGAGCGACCTGTGCGGCATCAAAACACCGACCGTGGTTGTGTTCTTCGCTACGCCCTTCTGTCCACACAACACGCTCAAGCGTGAGATGCCGGACGAGGCGGCGGTGATCACAGAGCTGGAAAAAATCGCAGCGGAATTTGCCGAGGAGAGCGGAGAAACGCTCAAATTGCAGCAATTTTTCCCCAGCCTGACCGATTCCAGCTACCTGAAGATCGACGACGACGCGGAATCGATCGCCCTGCTGCAGGAATGCTTTCCGGGTTATCAGAAGCTGTATCCCGTGCCGCTTGAAACCGCCAAGGCGCTCAACATCCCGGCGGTCAACTACGGCGTCTGGGGCAAGGACTGCCACAAGTGGACCGAGCGCATCTACATGCCGTACTCTTTCGGCAAACTGCCGGCTTTTATCCTGAAAACCATCCATCACTTTTTTGACTGAGACAAGGAGGAGTTCCCAATGCCCACATTAAAAGAACGTTCCGCGGCGGTCATGCCGCCGATGGCACTGCACGACCTGCCGTTCGGTATCGACCATGCGCAGGGCAGCTGGCTTTACACGGATGATGGGCGCAAACTGCTGGATTTCGGCAGCGGCATTGCGGTAAACAATTTGGGGCATAATTACCCGTCCGTTGTGGAGGCGGCCAAGGCGCAGCTGGACAAGATGACCCACTGCTGCCACAACCTGTTCCATTACGAGGCCGAGACCGCGCTGGCCGAACGGCTCGTGGGACTGATGGGCGGCGGATACAAGGTCTACTTTTCCAATTCGGGCGCGGAAGCGGTCGAGGGTGCGGTCAAGCTGGCCAAGTACGCGACCGGGCGCCCGGCAGTCATCGCCTTCAAAGGCTCATTTCATGGGCGGACGCTGCTGTGCACCTCGCTGACCGCCTCCAACGCGGGCTACCGCAAGCACTATGAGGGGCTGGTGCCTTCCATCTACTTTGCCGAGTATCCCAAGCTGTTCGGCAGCCCATACCCGGGCGAGGGCGGCGCGTGCCCCAAGGCGTATTTCACCCAGTTTGACGATATTTTCAAGCGTCTGGTCGATCCGTATTCGGTCGCGGCCATCCTGATGGAACCCGTACAGGGCGAGGGCGGTTACGTTGTACCGCCGCGCGAATGGGTGCAGTATGTGCGCGAAATCTGCGACAAGTACGGGATCATGCTGATCTTTGACGAGGTACAAACCGGCTTCGGCCGCACAGGCAATATGTTTGCATGGCAGACGCACGGCGTCAAGCCGGACATTATGTCCTGCGCCAAGGGCATTGCCAACGGCCTGCCGCTGTCCGCGGTCGTCGGCCGCAGTGAGATCATGGACAGATGGGTTGCGGGAGCGCATGGAGGAACTTTTGGCGGCAATCCGGTCTCCTGTGCGGCGGCGCTCGCCACGATTGATGCACTTGAAGGCGGCGCAATCGAAAACGGCGCGAAAATGGGACAGTATTTCATGGAGGGCCTGAAAAAGATCCAGGGAAAATATCCTGTTATCGGCGATCTGCGCGGTCTCGGCCTGATGATCGGCATGGAGCTGGTGCAGCCGGACGGCGCGCCCGACCGCGCGCTGACCGCAAAGGTCTGTGCCTGCGCACTCGACCATGGGCTGTACCTGCTGTCCTGTGGGTGCGACAAGAACGTGGTGCGCTTTATCGCCCCGCTTACGGTTTCCGGGGAGGAGATCGATACGGCGCTCGAAATCCTGGATGTTGCATTTGCCGAAGCGATGAAAAAGAAATAAAAGAGGCGAAGCGTATGAAAATTGTGATCGCGGATTATCCGGATGTGCTGGGACGCGAGCTGGAGAAGGAATTCGCCTTCCTGCGGGAGGATATCCCGGATGCGGAAATCGTCGTCCACCCTTACCGGGACGCGGCGCTGTTTTACCGGGAAATGGCGGACGCGGACGGCCTGCTGACCGCCTTCCTTCCGCTCGACAAGGACGCGCTCGACCGGATGCCGTGCCTGCGCGCGATATCCATCAACGCGACCGGCTACAATTTTGTCGATCTGGAAGAAACCCGGCGGCGCGGCATCGCGGTCTGCGCGATTGGGGAATACTGTACGCAAGAAGTAGCTGACCATACCATGGCGCTGATGCTGGCGCTTGACCGCAATCTGAAGGTCTACTTCCGTACGATCGACCGTGAGCACCGGTGGCAGTATTACGCCGCGCCCCGTCCCATGGGCCTGACCGGGCGTACACTGGGTCTGTTCGGCCTGGGCAAGATCGGCAAGGCGGTCTCCCGCCGGGCGCAGGGCTTCGGCATGCGGGTGCTGGCAGTCGATCCCCGGGCAACGCCTGAGCAGGCAGAAGCTGTAGGCGCGTGCCTGAGCGATGAAGCGACCGCACTGCGCGAGGCGGACGTGATCAGCAACCACATGAACCTGACTGGGGAGAATGAACGTTTTTTTGACTATGCACGCTTTTGCCGCATGGAAAAGCATCCGATTTTCCTCAATGTGTCGCGCGGCGGCAGCATGGTAGAGACGGATCTGGTGCGCGCGCTGGACGAGGGGCTGGTGCGCGCCGCCGGGCTGGACGTGCTTGAGGCAGAAAAGCCCGACCTCAGCCGCTGCGCGCTGGTGGGACGCGAAAATGTGATCATCACCCCGCATGCGGCCTTTTACAGCAGTCAGTCGATCGAGGCGCTGCAGCGTATCAGCTGCCGCAACCTGACAGGCTGCCTGACCGGGCGCTGGGAGCAGGTGTTCCGGGTGGTTAACGGAGTATTTTAAGAGAAAAGATCCATGCTGCTGCATATCAACCCACTAATTTTTTCGTATTTTTTACGCATCCGGAGATGAAAGCAATATAGACAAAAAGATGCGGCAGCAACACCGATCAGGCGCAGTTGCCGCATCTTTTTTGCAGCATAATAGAAATAGTATTGGTGATATATGATCCCGTTATGCGGTTTCCTCTGCAAAGTTGCCGGTATAAAGCTGATAGTATTTGCCCTTCTTCTCGATCAGCTCGTCGTGTGTGCCGCGTTCGATAATGCGGCCTTGCTCCATAACCATGATGCAGTCCGCATTGCGCACCGTGGACAGGCGGTGCGCAATGACAAAGGTCGTGCGCCCAGTCATCAGGGCGTCCATGCCGTCCTGCACCAGCTTTTCCGTACGGGTATCGATCGAGGAGGTCGCCTCGTCCAGAATGAGCACAGGAGGATCGGCGACCGCGGCGCGGGCAATCGCCAGCAGCTGGCGCTGGCCCTGCGACAGGTTGGCGCCGTCGCCGGTGAGCATGGTATCGTAGCCGTCCGGCAGGCGGCGGATAAAGCCGTCCGCATTGGCGAGCTGGGCCGCTGCCATGCATTCCTCATCCGTTGCTTCCAGATTGCCGTAACGGATGTTCTCCATGACCGTACCGGTAAACAGGTGGGTGTCCTGCAGTACAATACCCATCGAGCGGCGCAGGTCAGGCTTCTTGATCTTGTTGATGTTGATGCCGTCATAACGGATTTTGCCGTCTGCAATGTCGTAAAAACGGTTGATCAGGTTGGTGATTGTCGTCTTGCCTGCGCCGGTTGCGCCGACAAACGCGATCTTCTGGCCCGGTTTTGCCCACAGGCTGATGTTGTGCAGCACCAGCTTGCCGGGGTCGTAGCCGAAGTCCACATCATCCAGTACCACGCCGCCTTGCAGGCGGATATAGGTGACCGTACCTTCCGCCTTGTGCGGGTGCTTCCACGCCCAGACATTGGTACGGGTATCTGCCTCATGCATGTTGCCCTCAGCGTCCTCCCTGGCGTTGACCAGCTCAACATAGCCGTCATCTTTTTCCGGTGTCTGATCCATCAGGTCGAATACACGCTGCGCACCGGCCGCTGCTGTGACAACAAAGTTGATCTGCTGGCTGACCTGAATGATCGGGTTAGTGAAGCTCTTGTTCAGGCCGACAAAGGTGACGACCGTACCGATCGTAACGCCTGCCAGTCCGCTCATCGCCAGCAGCGCGCCGACGATTGCCACACAGGCATAGCTCAGCCAGCCGATATTTGCATTGACCGGCATGAGGAGGTTGGCATAGCGGTTTGCCTTGTTGGCGCTGTCGCGCAGCGCCTCGTTGACCTTGTGGAAATCATCCATCGCAGCCTGCTCGTGGCAGAACACCTTGACGACCTTCTGACCGTCCAGCATTTCCTCAATAAAGCCGTCCACAACGCCAAGGTCATGCTGCTGCTTGACGTAATACCGGCCGGACAGCTTGGAGAAATTTGCAGTCACGGTGAGCATGATAATCGCAGTCAGGATGGAGATGACGGTCAGAGCCGGGTTGAGCACGATCATAGTGACAAACGTCGCAGCCATGGTGATAACCGAGTTGATGACCTGCGGGATGCTCTGGCTAAGCAGCTGGCGCAGGGTATCGACGTCATTGGTGTACACAGACATGATGTCGCCATGCGCGTGCGTGTCGAAATACTTGATCGGCAGGGATTCCATCTTGCTGAACAGGTCGTCGCGCAGGTGGCGCATGGTGCCCTGGCTGACGTTTACCATGATGCGGTTATACAGAAACGCCGCCACAACGCCGCCGGCCATGATGCATGCCAGACGCACCAGATCAGACGCCAGCGCGCTGAAATCGTTAGACCCGGTATTCAGCATCGGTACAATATAGTCATCCACCAGCGTCTGCGGGAACGTCGCGCCTACAACCGTGCAGACTGCGTTTACCAGAATGCAAAGGATAACAAGTGCGAACAAAAATTTATAATAATGCAGCATGTACCCGATGACGCGCTTGAGTACGGCCATCGAACGCTGCTTCAGACCTTTTTGTTTCATGATATGCTTTCCTCCTCTCACGCCGGCTGGTCGAAGTCGCCGCCGCCCTTAACCTGGGATTCGTAAATCTCCTGATAAATGGCGTTGGTCTTCAGCAGGTTTTCATGCGTATCAAAGGCGTTGACGCGGCCTTCGTCCAGAACAAGGATGCGGTCTGCACCCTCGACGCTCGAAATGCGCTGTGCAATGATGATCTTGGTTGTGCCCGGGATACGCTCGGCAAATGCCGCGCGTATCTTGGCGTCGGTTGCTGTGTCAACCGCGCTGGTCGAGTCGTCCAGGATAAGCACCTTCGGCTTTTTCAGCAGCGCGCGCGCAATGCAAAGGCGCTGCTTCTGGCCGCCGGATACGTTCGCGCCGCCGCGCTCGATGCGGGTGTTGTAGCCGTCCGGCATGCGGTCAATGAATTCGTCTGCGCAGGCGGCTTTGCATGCCTCAATGCACTCTTCCTCGGTCGCGTCCGGATTGCCCCATCGCAGGTTATCCAGGATCGTGCCGGAAAACAGCGTGTTTTTCTGGAGCACAACGGAAACCTGGTTACGCAGCACTTCCATATCGTATTGGCGTACATCCGTGCCGCCGACACAGACCGAGCCGTCATCTACATCGTACAGGCGGCAGATCAGGTTAACCAGGCTGCTCTTGCCCGATCCTGTGCCACCGATCACGCCGATCGTCTCGCCGGACTGGATATGCAGGTCGATATCGGACAGGGCGTTTTTGCCGCTGCCGTGCTTGTAGGAGAAGTTGACGTGGTTGAAATCGATGCTGCCGTCCGGCACCTCCATGACAGGTTGCTCCGGATCGTGCAGGTCGGGGGTCTCGTCGAGTACTTCGCCGATACGGCGGATGCTCGCCATGGACATGCTGATCATGACCACAACCATGGACAGCATCATCAGGCTCATCAGCAGGCTCATGATGTAGCTGAACAAGCTGGTCAGGTCGCCAGTGGTCAGACTGCCGCCCACAATAAACTGCGCGCCCAGCCAGGAAACCGAGATGATACAGAAATACACGGCGATCATCATGGCCGGGTTATTAAAGGCGAGCAAACTCTCAGCCTTGACCGACAGGCGGTACAGGTTACCCGACGCCTGGGAGAACTTCTTATTCTCGTAGCCTTCGCGCACAAACGCCTTGACTACACGGATTGCAGAGATGTTTTCCTGCACGCTGGCGTTCAGGTCGTCGTATTTGGTGAATACCTGATTGAAGATCTTCATTGTGACGACCATGATCGACCCCAGCACAATGACCAGAAACACGACAGCGATCAGGAACATCAGGCTCAGATGTACATTGATCAGCAGGCACATCAAAAAACTGAAGATTAGGTTGAGCGGTGCGCGCACTGCGACACGGATGACCATCATAAATGCGTTCTGCACGTTGGTGATATCGGTCGTCATACGGGTGACAAGGCCCGGCACGCTGAATTTGTCGATGTTGGAAAAGGAAAAAGTCTGGATGTTGGCGTAAATGGCCTCGCGCAGGTTTGCGGACAGGCCGGATGATGCACTGGCGGCAAACTTGCCTGCCGTTGCACCGAAAAATAGGCTGAGGAATGCCATTATGATCATCAGAATACCGTATCGGTAAACTGTCGGCATGCTGCTGGCCTGCAGTCCCTCGTCAATGATAATCGCCGTGATGAACGGCAGCAGGATCTCCATGATTACCTCAAGTGCAGTCATACCAATGCAAAGGAAGGTATCCTTTTTATACCGCCCGAGTTGATGTAGCACGTTTCTCATGCTCTGATGCCTCCTTTTGTTTACATGCATTTAACTGGTTGAGCTTGAGCAGCATTTTCTGCTGCAACTGTTCTATGGCAAATAACTCGGCAGGCGTAAAATTCATGTCCAGCCACTCCTGTGCCTTTTGATTTGCCTCAAAAAGCTTTTGCAACATTTTCTGGCCCTTTTCAGTTCCATATAAAAGCTTACGCCGGTCGTCGCCCTGGCAGTGCTCTACCCGTACATAGCCCTTTTCACGCAGCTGCTTGATCAGCCCGGAAAGGGTCGCTTTGGAATATCCATACGCATGATGGATCGCAGTTAGTGAAGTGCCGTCGTCTGCATGCCTGAGAATGTACAGCAGTACCTGGGACTGGCATCCTGTAAGCTGCTGCTTTCCCAGTTCCCGGTTGGCCCACAGTTCAAGCTGAATGCCGATCTGGCGGTTGTTGCGCGCCAGCGTACCGATATCCAATGCCATATTACTCCGCCTCCCTTCGATTGTTCGGCACAAAACTATTTCATTCCTTACCTTTTATATCACAGAATTCCTTGCATGTGAAATTCAAATATGCTATCATCTATAAAAGAAATTTATCAATCTCATGTATTGCACAAATTCAGGTTGACACATCGGAAAGGATTTGTATGAATACCACACAGCTCGAATGCTTTATGGCAGTTGCTAATTTTCTGAACTTTTCGCGCGCTGCCGAATCCTTGCGTCTAACCCAGCCGGCAGTCAGCCATCAGATCAGTACGCTGGAAAATGAGATGGGAGTCCGACTGTTTCACCGTACCAGTAAAAGCGTCCGTCTGACGCAGGAGGGCTACCTGTTTATGCAATACGCGGGTGAAATGCTCAAGCTGAGCAGCACAGCCCGATCCCGCTTGCTGGAATCCAGGCAATCCCAGCCTATGCGGCTGGGTGTCGGCTGCCGGAGCACGCTTGAACTTGGATTGGTTCAGCCGGCGCTGGAACAACTGCGGCAGGAGCAGCCAACACTGCTGCCTATTTTGCGGATCATACCATTCGACTCTCTGGAGAACCTGCTGGAGGACGGGGAGATCCAAATGATGTTCGCGTTTGAAGAATCCGCGCCTAAAAAGGCACATTATCGCGAGCTGATCCGCTGTCCGGTCGTCTGCGCCTGCGCGGAAGGGCATCCGCTGGCTGCATATGAAGCATTGACTGCGCAGCAACTCAAAAGTGCCGGAAGGATGGCAACTTTTCATCCTCCGGTGTATCCACCGTCGCTTTTCCATATCCAAAGCCAGATTGTTGCCGGACAGATGCCAGGCCAGATGTTTTTCTGCGATAACCTGGAAGTGCTTTACACCTTGGTGGCTGCGGGTTTCGGATTTGCAATTGTTGCAGACTGCCCTCAGATGCGCTGGCCAGGGATCCACTACATCCCACTGCCCGAGTTTGCACCGGTTTCGTTTGGCACGGCTTATTTGTGTGGTGAGGCCCCGGAAATTTTGCGCCGTTTTTTGGATCTGGTAGAGCAAGCGATCCAAAGCAATGTGGAAACGTAAGGGATAATGGTTCGTGCGCGAAATCTTTTTGGGTATTTTACTTTCTGCTCAAAAACAGATGAAAAAACTTGTGCAAAATATCGATAGATTGAGAGCAAATAATTTAATAAAATCTACTATATTATATAATTAGGTTGTAACTCTTCGAGGCATTACTAATGACACTGTGAAAGGTGTATTATGCCTTGAGGGGTTTTTCTTTTGGGGTGATCTGGTAGTGCGTGTGATTAAAAAATTGAATAACAATTTTGCGATCTGCGTGGACGGGGATGGGGAAGAGTTTATCGCGTACGGAAAAGGAATCGGCTTTCCCAAAACCCCGTACGAACTGACAGATCCAACGTTGATTGACCGGAGATTTTATGATGTGGATCAGCAGTATCTGGCGCTCTTTAACGAGCTGCCGGAAAAGGTGCTGCATTTCACGGTTAAGCTGGTGGATATTGCTAAAAATGAGCTGGATTACGAGCTCAATCCCAACATTGTTCTGACGCTGGCCGACCATATCAATTTCTGTATCCAGCGCGCTAAACAGCACATTTATGTGCAGATGCCGCTGATCTACGAGGTGGAGCAGCAGTACCCGCAGGAGGGCAAGCTCGGACGATATGCGCTCAAGCAGATCGAACGGCGCTTCGCCATCCAGTTAAATCAGAATGAGGCGTCCGGTATTGCCATACACTTTGTCAATGCCCGATATAATGTCAAAACCCGGCGAGACGTTAATGCCCAATGGCAGCAGCGGTACGATGATGTGCTGGAAGATACAGTAAGTCTGATAGAAGATGAAATGGGGATTGTCATCAACCGAAGCTCTTTTAATTTTGCACGTTATTCCTCCCATTTGATGTATTTGCTGCAGAGACTGGGTACGGGCAGTGTACTTGATTCCAACATCAGCGATATGTACTGCTCGCTTGGGGGGGGAACGTCCCCAAATTGCCCGGTGTGTCGAGCTGATCGGGGAATATTTCCACGATAAGTGGGGATGCTCGCTTTGCGAGGAAGAAAAGCTATATTTGCTGCTGCATATCAACCGGATATGCACGCGGGAAGGGTTGTAATCATTTTTTGAGCATTACCTTCCGCAGCAGGCGCGGCTTTGCTTGCCGTGCCTTGTCTGCGGGAGGTTTTTTTATTGCTGTGAAGCCTCGATGACGGAAGCGCGCCCGGCGCGGGGGATACTGATAGAAGAGAAATATTAAGGAGGTAATTTACCAATAGCGGATAACAAGCAAATCGCCGAACAGGTTCTGGCCGCGGTCGGCGGCAGGGAAAACGTCTCTTCGGTCACGCACTGCATGACGCGGCTGCGCTTTGTGCTGAAGGATCAGAGCATACCGGAGAAAAACGGAATCACCAAAATCAAAGGGGTCGTTGGCGTCAATGTCGCGGGTGGCCAGTATCAGGTCATTATCGGCAATTCAGTCGGTAATGTGTATAAGGAACTGACCGCGCTGGGCGTTTCGGAGGCAGGCGCGCAGGGTGGGGATGTGCCGAAGAAAAAGGTCAATCCGGTTTCGGCGGTGATCGAGTTTATTTCCGCCTGCATGGCGCCGCTGTTCTTTGCCATCATTGCAGGCGGCCTGATCAAGGTTCTGCTGGTCATCTTCGGGCCGACGCTGCTCGGCTGGATGTCGGATACCAGCGATACCTATATCCTGATGAACGCGCTGGGCGACGCGCCCTTCTACTTCCTGCCCGTGATGGTTGCGGTCTCTGCGTCCCGTAAGATGAACTGCCATACCTATCTGGCTGTGATGATCGCCGGTATGCTGCTCTATCCGGACCTGATCACACTGTTGAGCGGCGACACGCCGACCTATCTGTTCGGTGTGATCCCGGTCATGCACGGCAGCTATTCGTCGTCCATTATTCCGGCGATGTTGTCCACCCTGCTGCTCAAATATGTTGAGATCCTGGTAGACCGCTTTACGCCGCAGTGGTCGAAAAACTTCTTAAAGCCCCTGCTGATCGTTGTCATCACTGCACCGATCACGCTGTGTCTGCTCGCGCCGCTTGGCCTGATGATCGGCAATGTACTGCAGCTCGTCATCAACACGATTTACGGCTTTGCCCCGTGGCTTGCCATGCTGTTGTTCGCAGGCGCGATGCCGTTCATTGTTATGATCGGTATGCACTGGGCGTTCGTTCCGGCCTGTCTGCTGGCGCTGGCTGATCCGGGCTATGATGTTCTGCTGACGGTTGCCATGCTGTCCAGCAATACGGCGCAGGCGGGCGCAACCTTCGGTGTTGCATTCAAGACCAAAGATCCGGATATGCGTCAGATGGCGATCCCGGCCGGTATTTCCGCGCTGCTTGCAGGCGTAACTGAGCCTGCTATGTACGGCGTTACTCTGCGCCTGAAAAAGCCGATGATTGCAGCCTGCATCGCGGGTGCGGTCGGCGGCCTGATTTCCGGTTTTGTCAACCTGAGGGCTTATGCGTTTGCCACGCCCTGCCTGACTGCAATCGTGCAGTTTATCGCACCGGACGGCGGCAGCAACTTTATGTTTGCATGCATCATCTTTGCGGTGGCCTTTGTCCTGTCCTTCATCCTGTCGTTTATCCTGACCCCGGCACGCGAAGCGGCTGAGGAACCGGCGGCCGAGATGGCTGCGGCTCCTGCCGTTTCGGAAGCCGCCCCAGTGCCCGCTCTGACCCGCAAGATTGAGATCGAAGCCCCGATCCCGGGCGAGGTCATCCCGCTGACCAAGGTCAAGGACCAGACATTTGCCTCCGGCGTACTGGACGAAGGCTATGCCATCGTCCCGTCCGAGGGCAAGGTCTACGCGCCGTTTGACGGCACGTGCGAGAACCTGTTCGACACGCTGCATGCCATGGGTCTGCTGTCGGACAGCGGCATCGAGCTGCTCATCCATGTCGGCCTGGAAACCGTCGGGCTGAATGGCGCGCCGTTCACCGCGCATATTAAGACCGGAGACAAGTTCAAGAAGGGCGACCTGCTGCTTGAATTTGACATCGACGCGATCAAAGCTTCAGGCTGCGAGACGCAGACTCCGGTTATCGTCACCAATGCAGAGGATGTCGGCGGCATCACCATTGAAGGCAATAAAATCGTGATTGGAGGATAAAATATATGGTACTTCCCGAGAATTTCCTGTGGGGCGGCGCAACCGCCGCCAACCAGTGCGAGGGTGCGTGGGACCGTGACGGCAAGGGCGTTTCGGTTGCCGATATCTGCACGGGCGGCAAGTTCGGGCAGAGCAAGCGCATTACCCCAGTGCTGGAGGAGGGCACGTTCTATCCCAGCCACGAAGCGATCCAGCACTATGACCGCTTCCGCGAGGACATTGCGCTGTTCGCGGAGATGGGCTTTAAGTGCTACCGCTTTTCGATCGCGTGGACGCGCATCTTCCCGAACGGCGACGAAACCGAGCCAAATGAGGCGGGTTTGCGCCATTACGAGGAAGTCATCGACGAGTGCCTGAAATACGGCATCGAGCCGCTCATTACGATCTCGCACTATGAAGTGCCGTTCGGTCTGACCCAAAAATGCAACGCATGGGTCAGCCGCGATATGATCGATTACTTCCTGAACTACTGCCGCGCGATCTTCACCCGCTACAAGGGCAAGGTCAAATACTGGCTGACCTTTAACGAGATTAACAGCGCCTCCGAGCCCATGGGCGCGCTGCTCAACCAGGGTATCCTAAACGATCTCGAGCATCCAACTGAGTTCATGAAGCAGCCGGACATCCCGCAGCAGCGCTATCAGGGCCTGCACCATATGCTGGTGGCGAGCGCGCTGGCGGTCAAGATGGCGCACGAGATCGATCCGAATTACCGCGTGGGCAATATGATGATCTATTCGGCCAGTTATCCGCTCACCTGCGATCCGGATGATGTGCTCGCCTGCCAGCAGTATAACCGCCGTTACAACTACTACTGCACGGATGTGCAGGCGCGCGGCGCATATCCGGCCTTTGCAAAGCGCATGCTGGAAGAGCTGGGTGTTACGCTCGAAACCAAGCCCGAGGATGACGGGATCCTCAAAAACGGCACCGTGGACTTTATCACATTCTCTTATTACATGTCCTCCTGCCAGACGGCAAAGGACATGAAGGGCGGCGAAGGCAATATTCTCGGCGGCGTGCCCAACCCGAATCTGCCCGCCTCCGACTGGGGCTGGCAGATCGACCCCAAGGGCCTGCGCTACGCACTGAACGATCTGTATGACCGCTACGGCCTGCCGCTGATGGTGGTCGAGAACGGTCTCGGCGCCAGGGACGAGATCGAAGCCGACGGCTCGATCAACGACGATTACCGCATCGACTACCTGCGCCAGCATATTGAGCAGATGAAGGAAGCGGTAAAGGACGGCGTCGACCTGATGGGCTACACCCCGTGGGGATGCATCGACCTGGTTTCGGCGTCCACCGGCGAGTACGCCAAGCGCTATGGCATGATCTACGTCCGCCGCTACGACGACGGCACGGGTGATTTTGCCCGCCTGAAGAAAAAGTCGTTCTACTGGTATCAAAAGGTGATCGCCACCAATGGCGAAGATTTAGATTAAGAAAGAAGGAAACGCAAATGAAGCAGTTCGAATATGTGATCACAGATCCGGTGGGCATCCACGCCCGTCCGGCAGGCCTGCTGGTCAAGGAAGCCAAGCAGCATGAGAGCAAGATCATGGTGCGCAAGGGCGACAAGTCCGCGGACGCGACCCGCATGATGAGTGTGATGGGCCTTGGCGCTAAGTGCGGCGATACGCTCACCGTGACCATCGAGGGCGCGGACGAGGATGCCGCCGCCGAAGCGATGCAGGCGTTCTTCCAGGCGAACCTGTAAGAAAAGCGCGGCGGACCGGTTTCCGGTCCGCCGCCCTGTTTATGGAGGGAAACGATGGAGAGAAAAATCATCTTTCTGGATGTAGACGGCACGCTGGTTGACTATGAGGGCCGGCTGCCGGATTCCGCGGCGCGCGCCGTGCAGCAGGCGCGTGCGAACGGACACCGGGTGTACATTTGCACCGGACGCAGCCGCGCGGAGGTCTATCTGTATCTGTGGGATATCGGCCTGGACGGCATGATCGGCGGCAACGGCAGCTATGTGGAGGATGGCGGCGAGGTGATCATGCATCAGACGCTGACCGGTGCGCAGTGCCGCAGCGTGGTCGACTGGCTGGAAACACTGGGACTTCCGTTCTATCTGGAATGCAACAGCGGCCTGTATGGGAGCGCAGACTTTGAAACCGGCGCGGCGGATGTGGTCCGCGCGTACAGCAGCCGCAAAAACGGCGAAGCAGGCGTCATGACTGTGCGCGAGGCGTTCCCGGACATGATCTGCGGCGGTGAGCTGTACCGGGATGACGTCAATAAGATCAGCTTTGTGCTGCACGCCTATCAGGACTATCTGGATGCTGCTGCGGCATTTCCCGACCTGAAGGCGGGCACATGGGGCGGCAATGGCGAGACCGCGCTGTTCGGCGACCTTGGGGTGAAGGATATCACCAAAGCGCATGCGATCGACGTGCTGCTTGCGTATCTGGACGCAGACCGCGCGGACACCATCGCTTTCGGCGATGCCAAGGTGGATATCCCGATGCTGGAATACTGTGCATACGGCGTTGCAATGGGCAGCGGCGGCGCAGAGATACGCGCCATGGCGGACCTTGTCACGGACGGCGTAGAGCAGGACGGGCTGTGGAATGCGTTCTGCAAGCTGGGGCTGGTTGATAAAAACTGAAGAGAGGGAGCGCCCTGTATTTTGCGGGATACAGGGTGTTTTTGCACTTTATCATAAAATACGAACGAATGTTTGCATCACTGGCGCGGCTATGTTATAATGACAAAAACGAAAAGGGGAGGAGGCAGCATATGACCGGGCTTCTGGCCGAATTGAATGACGAGCAGCGGGAAGCGGTCACAACGACCGAGGGCTTTGTCCGCGTGATCGCGGGCGCAGGCTCGGGCAAGACACGCGCGCTTGCGCACCTCTTTGCCTATCTGGTGAACGAGGTGGGCATCCTGCCGGGCAGCATCCTGTGCGTCACATTTACTAACAAGTCTGCGGCTGAAATGCGCCAGCGCATCCATCAGCTCACCGGGGACAATGACGCGGGCTATATCTGCACCTTCCACAGCTTCTGCGTTTCCATCCTGCAGGAAGACAGCCATGCGGTGCAGTATCCCAAGCGTTTTCTGGTGCTGGACAACGCGGATATTGACGTAATGCTGCAGACCATCTACGAGGAGCGCGGCCTGACCCTGCGTCACATGACCTTTTCCAAAGCGCGGGACATGATCGAGATCCGCAAGATTTTCAAGGAGCCGGACTACTACCGGGACATGCTTGCCATGCCGCTGGAAATCCTGCATGAAAAGTATTTGCAGGCGGTCGATGCAGAGGATATCATCTTTTACGGCTACCTGTATCAGGAGAAAAAGTGCTTTGGCCTGGATTATAACGACCTGATCAAGTTTACATTGTATATCTTTGAGCAGAACGAGGATATCCGCCTGAAATGGCAGCAGCGTCTGGAATATATTATGATCGATGAGTTTCAGGATATTGACGAGCTGCAATACAAGCTGATGGAAGTGCTGTGCGGCTACCACAAAAACCTGTTCATCGTCGGCGACCCGGATCAGACCATCTATACCTGGCGCGGGGCGAACGTCAAATACCTGCTGGATTTCGATAAGGCGTTCCCAGGCTGCAGAACCATCATGATGATGCGCAACTACCGCTCCACGCCGCAGGTGCTGCACGCGGTCAATTCGCTGATCGATAAAAACGTGCACCGCATCAAAAAGGATTTGATCCCGACCTTGCCGGAAGGGCAGCCCGTATTGTACCACCATGCTGTTTCTGCTGAGCAGGAGGCGGTATGGATCGCCGACCGGATCCAAGCGCTTGCCGGTCAGGGCGTACCTCTGCGCGACGTGGCAGTGCTCTACCGCGCACACTATGTAACGCGCACGCTCGAAGAGGTATTCCGTAAACGCGAGCTGCCCTATACGATTTACAGCGGCGCACAGTTCTTCGACCGCAAGGAGATCAAGGACGCGCTTTCCTATCTGCGCATGATCGCCTATCGGGATGACCTGTCCTTCCAGCGTATCGCCAACGTGCCCAGACGTAATTTAGGGGAGAAGCGCATGCGCTTTATCAAGGAGTATGCAGAACAAAATGGCTGCTCTCTTTATGAATCGCTGCAGCGCAATCTGGAGCATGAGCTGTTCAACACCGCAAAGGTGCGGCAGTTTATCCATCTGATCGAGGACTTCGCGGCGGATTACCCGGGGAAAGCCGTCTCCGAGGTGCTTGCCGCGCTGCTGAACCGGAGCGGCTATGAGGAAATGCTGCGCACTGAGGGTAGCCAGGAGCGTCTGGACAACCTGGCCGAGCTCAAGCAGTCGGTCTATGAATATGAAAATGCCTGCGGGGAGGAATGTACGCTCGAGGATTACCTGTCCCACGTCGCGCTGTTTTCGAACAGCGATGCAGCCGTGCGGCGGGAGGCGGTCAAGCTGATGACCGTGCACACGGCCAAGGGGCTGGAGTTCCCCTATGTGTTCCTGTGCAGCCTGTGCGAGGGCGTATTCCCCTCCACCAAAACAAAAACCATGCCTGCGATGGAGGAGGAGCGGCGGCTGGCGTTTGTCGGTATGACGCGCGCGCAGCGCGGACTGTTTCTGTCGGACAACGAGGGGCGCAATGCAGACGGCTCGTCCCGCGTGCCGTCGCGGTTCATCTTCGATATTGACCGCCCGCTGCTGGAATACACGGCTGAACTGCCGGGCAGTCTGGTGCGCGAGGCAAAGGACCATATCCGCTTCACCGAAAAGCAGCTGCAGGCGCTCGCCGCCGGGCCAGCATTTGCTGCAGGCGAGCGGGTAACGCATGCGGTGTTTGGAGATGGCACGATCCTCGGCATCGATATCGATCACGCAACCTATCAGATCCGCTTTGATGATATACACACACCGCGCAATATCTCCTTCAAGATTCCGCTGCGGCGGACGAAATAACGTGGAAATGCGGGAAACTGCTTGACAAGACGTTAACAAAATGCTAATCTAATACACGCAAGGGAGCTCCTGAGAGGGGCTGAGAGGAGGTTTTATAGCCTCGACCTTACCTGATTTGGATAATGCCAACGTAGGGATGCGAAACAACGTTGCTGCCGTGCATCTGCGCGGATCAAAAACGCACAGTAAGGGACATCCTGAAAAAGGATGTCCCTTTTTTGCCATATATCAGAAAAATGGAGGGTGAAATAATATGAAAAAGGTGCTTACCATCGCCGGTTCTGACTGCTCGGGCGGCGCCGGCGTACAGGCTGATCTCAAGACCATGGCAGCGCACGGCGTGTTCGGTATGAGCGTGATTGTGTCGGTTGTTGCGGAAAATACCGCGCGCGTGATCGATATCCAGGATATCAGCCCGAAGATGATCGAGGAGCAGATCGACGCGGTGTTTGAGGATATTGTGCCGGATGCGGTCAAGATCGGCATGCTGTCCTCGCCGGACTGCATGCGGGCGGTAGCGGGCAAGCTCCGGCAGTACCAGCCGCAGAACATCGTAATCGACCCGGTCATGTTTGCCAAGAACGGCGATCCGCTGATGGAACCCGCGTCGGTCGGCACACTGATCGAATCTGTCCTGCCGCACGCGGAGATCCTGACGCCCAACATCCCGGAGGCACAGTATCTCGCAGACATGCAGATCAATACCCCGGCGGACATGGAGGAGGCAGCGCGCCGCATCCACGCCAAGGGCTGCAAAAATGTGCTGGTTAAGGGCGGCAAAAATATGGCGGGCGCGGTCGACGTATTGTACGACGGCGTGTCCTTCCGCCGCTATGAGCTTGAACAGATCGACACCAGCAGCACACATGGCACGGGCTGCACGCTGTCGAGTGCGATCGCGTCCAATCTGGCGTTGGGCTATTCCGTCCCGGAAGCGGTTGAGCGCGCCAAGGCATATGTGACCGACGCGATCCGGCATGCGCCCGGCCTTGGGCATGGCTGCGGGCCGCTGAACCATTTTTGCCGTATTTTTCCTGAGGAGTGAAAGAGAAATGAACAACAAATCCATCCGTAAACTGACGATCGCGGGGCTGCTGGTAGCTGTTGCGGTAGTCGGCAGCCTGTTTTCTATCCCGGTGCTGGGCTCCAAATGCTCGCCTGTGCAGCATATGGTCAATGTGCTGGCAGCGGTGCTGCTCGGACCGTGGTATGCCTGCGGCATGGGCTTTGCCGCGGCGCTCATCCGCAACCTGCTGGGGCTGGGCAGCCTGCTGGCGTTCCCCGGCTCGATGATCGGCGCACTGCTTTGCGGTCTGCTGTATAAGTTGTGGCCCAAGCTGCCGGTCGCTTATGTGGGCGAGGTGTTTGGCACGGGCATTCTGGGCGGTATGGCGTCCTACCCGATCGCAGCAGTGCTGATGAACAACTCTGCTGCAGCGCTGTTCACCTTTGTACCGTCCTTCCTGGTTTCGACCGCAGTCGGCGCAGCGATCTCGGTGATCGTGCTCGCAGCACTCAAACGTACACAGGTATTCAGCCAGCTGGAGGGTGCACTGCGGTGACGGACAAGCTGGGACAAATCTTGCAGCATACCGCAGAGGTCCGTCCGATGGTGCACTCGATCACCAACAACGTGACCATAAACGACTGCGCAAATATCATTCTCGCCGCAGGCGGCACAGCCATCATGGCGCAGGATGAGCGCGAGGTAGAGGAGATCACCGCAAGCAGCGCCGCGCTTGCACTCAACATGGGCGCACTGCGTGCGCAGGAGGCCATGCTGCTGGCCGCGCGCGAAGCAAAACGGCTGGGGCATCCGGTCGTGCTCGATCCGGTAGCCGCAGGCGCAAGCCGCCTGCGCAGTGAAATGTGCAGCCGCCTGCTGGCGGACGGGCTGGTTTCCGTTATTCGAGGCAACGCATCCGAGATCCGCGCGCTGGCCGCAGGGGAGGAGCATGCCGCGGGCGTGGAAGCCTCTGTGCTCGACCGCGTGACCGAAGAGAACCTTACGGAATCTGCCGCATGGCTCGCGGCGTTCGGCCGCAAAACAAATACGGTCGTTCTTCTCAGCGGAGCAATCGACCTGATAACCGATGGAACTCGAACCGCAGCGCTGCGTGGCGGCAGTGCGCTTATGAGCCGGATCACTGGCGCAGGGTGCATGCTGACCTCGCTGACAGCGGCGTACTGCGGTGCGAATCCAAATACATTATTTGAAGCCGCAGTGACGGCGTCGGGGGTGATGAAAGTATGCGGAACATTGGCCGAACGGCGTGTGCGTGAAGAGATGGAGGGCACCGCTTCCTTCCGTACGCGCCTGATCGATGCGGTCAGCCTGCTCACAACGGAACAACTGGCTGAGGGGCTGCGCATCCAACTTCTTTAAAAGTAACAACCAACAAGTGCTGCCGGCCGCAGGCCGTCAGTCAAACCGATTTCATTGGGGGTACCACCTTGAAAAACAATCAAACGACCGAGCGACTGCTCGCCGCGTCCCGCACGATTTGGGAGGGTTATCTGACCCATCCCTTTGTGCAGGGCATTGCGGACGGCAGCCTTGCTGTAGACAAATTCCGTTTCTATCTATTGCAGGATTACCTGTATCTGTTCGACTACGCCAAGGTATTTGC
>HHCFC02800__coassemble_1420_pt1 | contig 21806 bp, 23 predicted proteins | sample HHCFC02800__metabat2_high_PE_038 | metagenome-assembled genome bin HHCFC02800
TCGCGGGCTTTGGCAAGCACAGCTATCTGCTGGCCGTGGATGCGGTCAAGGCAATTATTGGGTGAGGCGATTTTTGATGAAACGGGACGAATTGCGTTCGCTGCTTTGCGAAGCGCCGTATGATGCGCTGGTGCTGACCAGCGAGATCAGCCGCCGCTATGCGACCGGCTTCCACTCGACCGCGGGTGCGGTTTACCTTTCCGCGAAGCAGGCGGTGTTCTATACGGACTTCCGCTATGTCGAGGCTGCGCGCGCTGCGGTCACGGATTTTGAAGTGCGTGAGATCGGCGGCGGTAAAAGCTATACTGCTGTGATCAACGAGCTGATCGGGCAGGACGGCGTGAAAAAGGTTGCGCTCGAGGACCGGATGCTGACTTATGCGGAATATATGTCCTGGGCGTCCGCTTTGCACGCGGCTGCGGTGCGCCTGGAGGACGGCATGGAGCGCCTGCGCGTCTGCAAGGAGGACGATGAGGTGCACAAAATCGTCGCCGCGCAGCGCATCGCGGAGCAGGCGCTTGAAGAAGTGTTGAACGACATCAAGGTGGGCGCGACCGAAAAGGAGATCGCGGCGCGGCTGACCTATCTGATGCTGCACTACGGCGCGGAGAACATGTCGTTCGACCCGATCGTGGTATCGGGCGCAAACAGCTCCAAGCCGCACGGCGTGCCGACCGGAAAGGAAATTCAGGCGGGCGATTTTGTCACCATGGACTTTGGCTGCATTGTGGACGGCTACTGCTCGGACATGACGCGTACGGTTGCGGTCGGCCATGTGACTGATGAGATGCAGACCGTGTACGACACGGTGCTGAACGCCCAGCTCGCAGGCATCGCGGCCTGCAAGGCGGGCGTGACCGGAAGAGAAGTGGACGGCGCGGCGCGCAAGGTCATTGCGGACGCGGGCTACGGGAATGCATTTGGTCATGGGTTCGGTCACGGTGTGGGACTCGAGATCCACGAAGCCCCAACCGCCGGCCCGCGCGGGGAAACGCCGCTGCCCGCGGGCTCGATCGTGACAGCCGAGCCGGGTATCTACCTGCCGGGGAAATTCGGCGTGCGTATCGAGGACATGCTGTATGTGATTGAGGACGGCTGCGTTAACCTGACCGAAGCGCCCAAGCAGCTGGTTATCCTGTGACTATTCCGGTTATAGACCCTGCGGCGCTCGCGCCCCTGCTGCACGGCTGGGAGGAGGGCATGCTGTATGCGTACCTCTCCGGCCGCATGGGGTATGCGGTGGCAGACAAAGAATACCGTTCGGCGCAGGTGAGGGTGGGGGATTTCTGCTTTCTGGCAGGCGAGCCGGATGCGGCAGTCGCGGCGTGGCAGCCGGCACTTCCGCAGTCATATACCATTTTCATCCCGCGCACGCGGGACTGGGATAGCTTGATCGAGCAGGTCTATCCGCAGGCGCGGCGGTCGGTGCGGTATGCGTTCCGGAAGGATAACGCATTTGATGCGGCAGCGCTGCATGGCTTTGCCGCGATGCTCCCTGAAGGATACCTGCTCAAAAGAATGGGTAAAGCATTATACCGCCAAGCGGAGCAGGCGGGATGGAGCCGCGACCTGGTTTCGCAGTATCCCACATGGGAGAGTTACGCTGCGCGCGGTGCGGGATACGCGGCGCTGCAGGGTAACGCGCTGGTTTGCGGCGCATCCAGCTATGCGGACTGGCCGGGCGGCGTGGAAATCGAGATCGACACCCACCCGGCGCACCGCAGGCGCGGCCTTGCGCGGGCATGTGCGGCAGCACTCATGCTGGACTGCCTGTCGCGCGGCCTGTATCCGTCGTGGGACGCGGCAAACCCGGTTTCCGCCCATCTGGCGCAGACGCTGGGATATATTGCCGCAGGAGCGTATCCTGTATATGAACTGTCGGTACAGTAAAAAAGATCAGGAGCAAAACTCCTGATCTTCTTTTTTATGTACTTGGGAAAACGATTACTCGTCGTCGATTTCCAGATAATCTGCCAGATCCTTGAACAGCGCCGTTGCGTCTACATCATCCTCGAGCACGAGCTGCAGGGGTTCATTGAGCGAAAGCAGGAACATGCCGAGCAGGCTCTTAGCGTCTACCATACCGCTTTTGCCATGAATCCAAATATCGTAAGGATACTTGGTGACAATTCGGTTGATCTTCTGGATGTCATCTGTATTCTTTACGCGAATACCTCTGGTCATATTATTTACCTCCTCGTATCAGTTTATCGCAAGATATTCTTTCTGCTATCATTATAGCATAAAAAGCTGGAAAGGAAAGAGTTTTTTCCGGTTTTTTGAATTTTCATCATTTTGAATTCTGGAGAGGAAGGTTTTTAATAGGAATTGTGAGATATGCACAATATGCAATTATAAAAATTGTGCAATACGCAGATACAGCCCGCGCTGTGCGCAGGCTGTATCTGTCGTGCGACCGGGCAGCCCCACACTGTCCGGCCCATATTTTACCCCCACGGGGCTTTCTACTCTTCTATCCGGATCGTAGCATCTTCAATCTGTACAGACACAATGTCTGAGAGCGACAGGAAACGGCGGCTGGAATCTTCAGACAGGTACTCATAAGAGATTCCGTAGCCAGTCTGTCCGCTGCCGTCAGGGGAATAAAAAGTGGTGGCACGGGGATTGGTAGATATGCAGCTGCCATCTGTAAGCTGCAGGGTGACGGACGGCTGTTCCCAATCCGGGCTGTCAGGATGCATACCCTCCAGCTCGATGCAGGTCGGTGAAACAATAAGGTGAGTGACTGTTGTACCGTCAGCAAGCTGCAGCGCCAGTTCGCGGGACCAGGAATCAGCAGTGCTGGTGCGGAAGGAAAACGTCATCGTCTGGTTGGCCAGCACGATAGGAAAGGTATAGGTAAGCTGCGGCTTTAAATAGGGGAGGTCATCAGCGCAAATATCCGGAAAGCACGCTTGATGCAGAAAACGGCGGCTGGAAGAATTGCCATACGTGCTGCTGGAAAGCGCACTGATGCTCTTTCCGGTGCGCATATCTGTGATGGAAGCGAATTCTGCACTGGCGCCATCCACCGGATAGGAAAGCGCAAGACAAAGGCCGTTTTCATCAAATGCAATCCCGGCAAACGTGATTTCGGGCGCACGGCCGGCAAGCGGCAGGGACACCCCGGGGAAATACTGTAACGAGTAAGCCTCCGTACGGGCTTCGCCCTCCGTCCCGGCAGGAAAAGCAAGCGGTTGCGCCTGATAGAGTGCATCCAGATCGATATCAGCGGTTACGAGATCGCTGGACTCCATGCAGATGATAGGGCCGGCTGTAAATGTGAGGCTGACAGTATCTGCGGTGCCAGCATATTCATATTCCTGATAACAATACTGCACGGAAGGAGCATCAGGATTGAATACACTTTGCGCAGCATCGGGTGTTTTCGGCTCGCTGCCGTCAACGGATAACATAATATTGCCAAAATCGACCGGGCCGGGAATAGCGGCGCCATCACTGGACTTGACCGAAAAGATAACCGCTATGCTGGAGTCGCTGACGATGGCGTCCTCCAGTGTGATGGTATAGCCATCTACGGTTTGGCTGCTTTGCAGCGGGAGTGTGATACCTTCCGGAATAGTCACACCGTTACCAAAGATGGTATGCCAGCCGCCGGAAAATTGCAGGACCGCAGCGGCAGCGGTTACCATGAGCAGCAGGGCTGCAAGGACAGCGGCCAGTATGCGGTGCGGACTGTGAATAGGGATGCGGTGGCTGAGCCGGGAACGCTGTTCCTGTACAGCAGCCCCAATGTCGTACATTGGCGTTTCAATCTGTTCGAGTGCAGCGCGGATACGCCGCTCATCCGGTGTGAGATTCACGGTCGTCTCGCCTCCTTTCCGCCGGCGTGCCTGCAAGAGCCTGCGCCAGTTTTTTTCGCGCGCGTTCATACCGCTTGCGCAGAGTCGCAGCGGGTTTGCCATAGATCACCGCAAGCGCGTCAAAGCTGCGCTGCTCGATTACGCGGCTGTAAACCAGTGCGCGCTGTTCGGGCGACAGGGTCGCCAAAGCGCGCCGCAGATCTTCGCCGATATAATCCGGATCGGACGCGACGGGCGGTGGTGTGAGCAGCTGCCGCTTGCGGCGGCGCAGCAGGTCCACGCAGGTGGTATAAGCAAGCCGGTACAGCCAGGCGCTCAGACTGGTGCCCGGGCGGAACCGTTTGTGGTGGTCATAGGCTTTGATAAAGGTGGTCTGCACGGCGTCCTGCGCTTCGTGGTAATCGCACAGGATATGGTGGCAATACCGCAAAAGCGGCTGGCCGTACAGCGCGATGGCATCGGCGAGTGCCTGCTCGCTGCCCGCGGCAAAGCGCTCTTCCAATGTACGGGCGTCCATCCTGCCGCCCCCTTCCTGAAAGAACATGTTCACCCTTTATAACGTATGCCAGGCGGATTTTGTGACTTTCTGACGAAAAGTTTTTCCGTTTTGTTACCGGGAAATGATACCTGTGAAAAGTAATGCAAAGAATTTAATGTTTATCGATAATTTATTATTGACAGAAATAAATAGCTGTGATACAGTACAGAAAAGGAGGGAGAGGTATGATAGAGAACCAGAAAAATATCCTTCGTGCGCGGTGCGCAGATCTCGGACTGTTCCTTCGGCTTTTGTTCTGGCTCACGGCGGCGCTGCTTGCGGTGCGTGCAGCCTATGGGATATGGCTGGCGTTCCAGCCTGCGGACTGGCTGATTGGGCACTTTTCACTCGGCGTGAATTGGACGGGGCAGGCGGACTGGCAGGGAGCCGTCCAGCTGGCCGGCATGCTGTCCTTCTGGTGGCATACGCTGACCTGGCTGCCTGTGCTTGGCATTCTGTGGTACTGCCGCGCGATCTTCCGCGGGATTGATCGGCAAGGGACGCCGTTTCTGCCGGAAAATGCACGCGCAGTGCGTGGTATCGGCGTGCTGGTGATGATGATGAGTGTTTTGCGCGGCGATGCGCTGCGGGGACTGTACCGGTCGTGCGGCTTTGCTGTCACGCAGCAGGAGGAACTGGTGCGTGACGGCGTGCAGTTGGTTTCCGGGAATGGGGACGGCTCGTTTGTCAATATGACGTACATCCTGCTGGGGGCAGTAATCATCTGCCTGTCCTATGTGTTCGCTTACGGAGCGGCATTGCAGCAGGAATCCGATGAGACCCTGTAAGGCGGTGGCACATGGCGATCATACTGCGGCTTGACCGCGTGATGGCAGACCGGAAAATATCCCTGCATGAGCTGGCCGGGCGGGTGGGTATCTCCAACGTCAACCTGTCCCGCATCAAAACCGGCAGGATCAGCGCAATCCGTTTTTCCACGCTGAACGCGATCTGCGAGGTGCTGGGCTGCCAGCCCGGGGACATTCTGGAATACCGCCCCGATGAAGGAGATGAATAGAAAAGCACGCCGGAGGATTGGTTCCTCCGGCGTGCTTTTTGCGTCCCGACGAAGCCGGATCAGCGGCTTTTCGGTGCGTAAACCAACTCCTCGGTGGTTACAGTCTGGCTGTCCTTGGTGATGGTGACCACATAGGTGCCTGCCGGGTCGACTTGGTCGAAGTAGTCCTTACCTTCGGATTCCGCGGGCTTGGTCAGGTGCCAGAGCTGGTAGCGGCCTGGATTGACCGTGCTGCTCTCGTGGTGGATGATGCCGACCGGCTCGCCGTCCTTGGTGACCTGGATGTCCACCGTACCAGTCACGTTGCTGTCATAGCTGAGCGCCAGCCAGGGCAGCGCCGCCGCATTGTCCGGTTCGAGATAGGACTCGTCCCACGGGTAGGACGCGGTATAGTCCGACGGGATACGTTTGTAGGATTCCTCGTCGTTTACGATCCACAGCTGCAGATTTTCTGCGACCGGGGCCAGCGTCACGTCAAAGGACACCTTGTAGGTCACTGCCTCCTCGCCGTTTTTGACAACGACATATGCGCCCTCTTCCAGATCCCTGTCCTTCAGGCCGAAGTAGACCGTGTTGTAGGCCTTGCCGTTTTCCTCATAGGTGCGATCGGCAATCGAGGCAACAGGCTCGCCAAGCGCTTCCGGCACCTCGCCGTATCCGGCATAATAGGTGTTGCCCTCCGCGGCCGGGATGCCGAAGCCGATCCAGTAGTTATATGAGTGCTGCGCATTTTCATGCTTCATCAGGCGTGTGCCGTGGATGGTGACCTCGGTCACATCTGCCTTCACCGTGCTTGAGATGCGGTAATCCTGCACCAGCTTTTCCGCCTCGATCGTGCCGGACTGGTCGAACAGCGGCGCTTTGACAATGTCCGCCTGCTGTTCTTCTTCCGCGTCGCTATCCCCGCTGCCGGAACCGCCCGAGCCACCGCTATTATTTGAGCCGCCGCCCGCGGAGTCATCCGAGTCGGAGCCGCTGGAGGGGCCGTCCTGTGTCGGCGCCTGTTCCGCGCCCTGCGAGGTGCCCGCTTTGCCCGGCTCGACCGAGCCAATACCTGCCGTGACTGCCTCGCTGCTGTTGTTGTCAATTTTGGTGCCGGTGGTGTTGACCGTGATATCCGAAGCGCCCTCGGATACCGCAAGTTTTGCAACGATACCATCACCCTGTACAGTCATGCCCGCACCTGCAGCTGAAACAGCGTCAATCTGCCCGCCGGCCTCTGCCGAGACCGTGGTACCGGATGCGTCCCGTGTGACCTCTACTGCAGAGACCGTACCGGTAACTGCAAGCATGTTGCGGTCAGATGCGATCGTCACCGTGCCGACTGTACCTGCGACCGACAGCTCCGCCTGTGGGCCGGACAGGGTGACGGTATCCGCCTGTGCATCTGCACCGATGGCGACAGATGCAGCAGAATGGACGGTAACATGCTCTGCCGTGGTGTTGCCATGGAGCGAGACGGCAGCAGATCCGTCCACCCTGATCGTGTCGGCGGTCAAGTCGGTGGCAGCAACGTCGGTTTGCGTGCCTGCGGAGATGACCACACCCGCTGTCGTGCCGGACAGGCCGACGGCATCATTTGCGCGCGCAGCAGATGCCGCAATGTTGATGACGGTAAAGCCGTTTCCGTTTTCCAGCACAACGTCGCCCGGCGCGGTAATGTATTCCTCGATCGCCTTGTCCAGCAGCGCCATGGTGGAAGCGCGATCGATATTGTCATGCGGCGCGATACGATCTGCGCCAACGCCCTGCAGGATTCCCATTTTGGCCAGCGGCGCCATATAGCCTGCCGCCCAGCCAGCGGTTTCGCTGCCATCCGTGAACTGGCTCAGGTCAGGGGAGGCGTCCGGTGTCATCCCCATCGCGCGGGCGAACATGGTCATGGCCTCCTGACGGGTGACCGGCGCGGTCGCGTTGACGTTTCTGCCGTCGCCCTCCAGAATACCCGCTGCGGTGCAGCGCAGGACGGCATCTGCATACCATTCGCTGCCATCCAGATCGTCATAGCGGTTCTCCGCCTTTTTGGTCAGGCCGAACATGCGCACGAAAACCGTTGCCAGCTCGCCGCGGGTGAGCGAACGGTAGGGCTTAAAGGAACCGTCCGCATCACCCTGTACGATGCCCTGCTGCACCCAACGGTCGATCGAGGAAGCGGCCCAGCTGTTCGCGGCATCCTCCATAAGCGGCTTATCCTCCGCGGCAAAGGCGGAAACTGACAGCATGGACAGCGTCATCGAGGTGGACAAGATTGCGGCCAAAGTTTTTTTCATCTGCATACATTGATTCTCCTCACTGGTCGTGTTGCCTGCCGCCGGCGACCCGGTTCCGGTACGCCGGCAGGATAACGTTCTGGCACATAATATAAAATAATTCCGATCGGAATACAATGCTAAATAGATGGGTAGGAAGCCGTATTCCTGAAACAAAGGAAACAAATATACCATATACCAAAAGACGCAAAAAACGGCTTTGGAATGGGTTCCAAAGCCGTCAACATATCGAAAAAGTCCCCGCACCGCAGTGCGCATCAAATAGGAAATTGCGGTTCACCGCAATTTTCATAAACACCCGCGACATGTGCGTGGGTTTTTATACAAAACGACTCCGAACTGTGCCCGCAGGGCGCGGCTCGGGGGCACAAATTCGATCGAAAGTGTGGTTTCGATCGAGAGGCTGTTTGGAAAACTATGCATTTCGACAGCCTCCGCACCGGAAACCTTGCTTCCGGTGCATTTTTCTGTTTGTTAAAATTCCGAGGTGTACGCTCCCGGAATTTTGGAAAACGACGGCATCACTTTGCGCAGCCATTGGTTTCCATCTGATGCATGCCTGCGGCGCGGGGGAGGTATTGCGCATGATGTGCTATATGGATCAGCGCAGGAGAGGCAGGCTGCCGGTCAGCTTGTTCACCAGCTTTTTCGCGCCGCAGATGGCAAGCCCCAGATAGTGCAGGCTGTCCGCCCCAGTCTGTGCGGCCTTGGCAATGAACTCGTCATAGGTCTTGCAGCCCTGCGCTACGTCGGAAAAGTCTACCGCGGTCAGCGCGGCAAACGCCGGTTCATACAGCCGCTCGCGCAGTTCGTACAGTGTTTCCCGGTCTGCCCGCAGGATGGGTACGGGGAACTCGATGATGCCCAGATGGGTGCGGCCGCTCCGGTCGGTCACGTCCGGCCCGACCGCCTCCGGGATGTGTTTGCCCAGTGTAATGCCGAGGATGCCCGCCGTGTTGGCGACAAGTCCCGGCGGCAGCCCTTCGTCCAGCACCATCACGCATTTTTCTGTTTGTCCATCCATTGTTCATGCTCCTTGCCTTTGGGATTGCCGGTGAAAATTCTCTGATACTGCCCGGGCGTCAGACCGATGAAATCCTTGAAATAGTGCGTAAAGTGGCTCCGATCGGAAAATCCGGTCAGCCCCGCCGCATCGACCGGCGGCACACCAGCCTCGAGCAGCTTTTTGGCCTGCCCCAGCCGGATGTTCTGCAGATACCGGTAGGGTGACACGCCCACCTGCTTTGCAAACAGCCGCAGCAGATAGGATTTCCCGCAATCCGTCCGGCTGACCAGCTCATCCAACGTGATGTTATCCGCGTAATGCTGCTCCATATAGGTACAGAGTGCGCGGATCTGCCCGCTTTGTTCGGGCAGATCCGCCTGTGCAAACGGCACAGCATAATCGGACAAAAGCTGCTCGAGCAGATAGAAAAACATCTCCTGCTTTTCCAGTGCAGGCGCGCCGTCTTGTATTGCCGCATACAGCGCGCGCAGCGCATGGACGCAGTCGCCCTGCCGAACGACCGGCCGCGAGAAATACGGCATGTCCTCCCGTCCTGTGACTTCCTTTGCCGCGCGCTGCATCACATCGGCCGGAATATTGACCGCGCGGTAATCCAGAGGCTCGCCGTTTACCGGCGTGCAATAATGGTTATCCCGCGGACTGAACAGGATCAGGTCGCCTGCCGTCAGGTCGTATGTCTTTCCTTTGCACCACAGGCGGCGCGCACCGCTCTCGACAAATCCGACCACATAATAATCATGGAAGTGGTTCGGGAATTTCTGCACGATCCCCTGCAGCCGATAGGCTTCAATATGCAGATCATGGTCATAGCAGACCGTACGCTGCTCGTCCGGCATCCGTCATCCCTCGCTTTTCTCTGGCTGGTATGCAGTATATCACACAGGCAGCATAACCGTCTTGTAGGATATTCCACCATCGGCCTGCAAAATCCGGTCACAGTCTGTCCGGTTTTTATGCTATACTGGACAAGAGGAGGTGGGTCCATGCAAAGCGGACGGTTATTTGAGATTTTATATATCCTGCTCGAGCGCGGCGGGGCGACGGTCGGCGAACTTGCCGGCCAGCTCGAGGTGTCCGAGCGCACCATCCGGCGCGATATCGATGCCCTTTCCGCCGCCGGCGTGCCGGTTTACGCCGCGCGCGGACGGCGGGGCGGCGTGCGGCTGCTGGACGGGTTCGTGCTGTCCAAATCCCTGCTCAGCGCGCGCGAGCAGGATGAGATATTGTACGCCCTGCAAAGCCTGCGCGCCACCGGCGCAGAGCAGGGCGGCGCGCTGCTCACGCGCCTGTCCGCCCTGTTCCGCCGCGATACCGTGGACTGGATCGATGCGGACTTTTCCGACTGGGGTGATACGGGAGAGCGCCGTGCGCTGTTCGAACAGCTGAAAGCCGCGATCCTCGAGCGGCGCGTTCTGTCCTTTGACTATTTCGGCCAGAACGGACAGGCTGCCCGCCGCACCGCCGAGCCGGTCAAACTGCGCTTCAAGGGGATCTCCTGGTATTTGCAGGCGTGGTGTCGCGAGCGGCAGGCCTTCCGGACCTTCAAGCTGTCCCGCATGGAACATGTCGCGGTGCTGGACGAGCATTTTGCCCCGCATGCCGCGCCGCCCTCGCTCGACGGAACCGGGACGGTGTCCGTTCCCACCACACGGATTGTCGTGCGTTTCTCTCCTGCGGTGGCGTTCCGCGTATACGACGAATTCGAGCGCGCCCGCATCCAGCCCCAGCCGGACGGCTCGCTGCTTGTCCGCACGGAATGGCCGGTGGGCGCGTGGGGCGCGGGCTACCTGCTGTCCTACGGCGCGCAGGCGGAGATCCTGCACCCGCCCGCGCTGCGCCGCCACGTTTTCGAGGAGGCGAAAAAAATCGCTGCGCTGTATCAAAATGCGGACGCGCCCTGTCCGGTATGCGGCAGTACAATGGAGCCATCAAAACCGAAAGGATGAATGTTTATGCTGCAATACGAGGTCGTTACCCTGCCCGCAAAGCGGGTCGTCGGGCTGAAGGCGCGCACCGGCAACACCGACCCCGCGTGCCCGCAAACCATCGGCGGGCTATGGGAGCAGTTCATGCGCACGGAGGCCTGGCAGGCCGCGCTGCAACGCGGACCGGACGCTGTCTGCTACGGGCTGTACACCAATTACGGACTGGATGACGAGAGTTATGATGCGGTCGTCGCCTGCGAGAGCGCATCCTGCCCGGAGGGCTTTGCCGTGGTCGAGATCCCCGCAGGCGAGTATGCGAAGTTCCATTTCCACGGCAATGTGCGTGAGATCCCCATGCAGGCGTGGAGCGAGATCTGGTCGCTGCCGCTGCCGCGTGCCTATGGCGTGGACTTCGAGGAATACCGCAACGCGGCGGACGGCTGCGCGGATATCGATATCTATGTCGGTTTGGCGGAAATCTGCCAGTCGTGCGGCATGCCGATGGCCCGGCCCGCGGACTTCGGCACCGAGGCGGACGGCGCGGCCAGCCACACCTACTGCACCTATTGCTACCAGAACGGCGCGTTCACTTACGATGCCACGATGGAGGAGCAGATCGAGCATAACTTAAACTGTGCGCCCGAGCTGTACAGCGACCGCGAACGGGCGCGCGCAATGATGCGCGAATACTTCCCCACGCTGCAGCGGTGGAAGGGGGCGGATCCGGAATGAAAAACTACGATAATTTTTTCCTGCCGGCTGACGATCTGGACGCTGCCAGGGTATTTTACGCCCAAACGCTCGGCCTGCCCCTGAAATTCGACTTTTCCGATGCCGGCATGGCCGCCTACTGCGTCGGCAGCGAGGAGCCCGCGATCATTTTGAAGGACAAGACCCGGTTCCCGGATGCAAAACCCACCATCTGGTTCGAGGTGGATGACGTGCGCAAGACCTGTGCGCAGCTGCAGGCGCGCGGCGTCTCCTTCCTGAGCGAGCCGTTCCACATGCGGACCGGCTGGGCAGTAGAATTTGAGGATCCGTCCGGCAACCGCCTGGGCATCACGGATTACCTGCCGGAATAACGCCTGCGGCATATCCCTGTCCCCTTTCGCATAGGCTGTACCATGTGAAGGGAGGCGGCGGACATGACAGGAAGAAAGCCGGCGCGCCGGCGGAAAGGCGGCGGAAAGGGCTTGCTGCTCGTCGTAGCGCTTGTCCTGATCGCAGGGCTGATCCGGTACGCGGACACACCGCTTGTCACATCCGCGCGGGAAAAGGCGGCCGAGGTGCTTGCGGGCGCGCCCGGTGTGGACAAAGTGCTCGCCGTATTCGGCGGCGGCGATGCAGCGGACGATGCCTTCCGCGAACAGCTGGAGGATGCGTCCTATGCCGCGTCCTCCGGCGGGGCGGACGACGTCCTCGGCAGGGAAAAGACGCTGTTCCCGGATACGGTGGACGAAACCGTTTACCCCATGGAATTTGAGCACGTCTTGCCCGCCGAAGGCACGCTGACCTCAGACTTCGGCAGCCGCCTCAGCCCGACGACCGGACAGCCCGGTTTCCACTACGGGCTGGACATCGCCGCGGACGAGGGTACTGTGATCGGTGCATTTGCAGACGGCACGGTGCGCGAGATCGGCCAATCCGACTACGGCAACTATCTGATCGTCGATCACGACGGCGGCTTTTCCACCCTGTACGCGCATTGCAGCAGCATTTCCGCCCAGGTCGGTGACACGGTCCAGTGCGGCGAGGAGATCGCGCGCGTCGGCCAGACCGGCAACGCGACCGGCCCGCACCTGCATCTCGAGATCTGGAAGGACGGAGCGGCGCTCGATCCGTCCGACTATCTGACCGGGCTGTAAATGCGCGTCCGGGTCGAGGTACGGGACGGCTTTGTCGTCCTGCTGGCCGCGCTGTGGTGTATGGACGGGACAAATGTGCTGCCGCTCTTCCTGCTGGCCGCCGCGGTGCACGAGGCCGGGCACGTGCTGACGCTGTATCTGTCCGGCGGGCGTGTGCACCGGCTGGTGCTCACCTGCTGCGGCGCGGTGCTGCGGTGCGCCCTGCCGGATGGCCGGTGCGCCCGTGCGGCCGTCTGCCTGGCGGGGCCGGCAGCGAGCTTTGTGCTCACAGCCGCGGCAGGCGCGCTCGGCGCATGGCGGCTTGCCGGTGCGAGTGCGCTGCTCGGCCTGTTCAACCTGCTCCCCATGCCGCCGCTCGACGGCGGCATGACACTTTTTCACCTGTGCGGCGGACGCTTTCCGTCCGTCCGGCATGGCGCCGCCCTGTTGTCCGCGGCGGGCGTGCTGCTGGCGGGCACAGCGCTGCAGCAGGCAGGCGGTGGAATATGGCTGCTGCTCATCGGCGGGCTGGCCGCCGTCAATTTCCTGAAAGGCCTTGCCAACCGTGTTTAGATAGTGTAAGATAAAAATGCAGATATAAGCTCGCTGGAACGGAGGCGCTATGTTTCAGATCGGCGATAGAATTGTCCATCCCCTGCACGGTGCGGGCGTGATCGAAGCAATCGTGGAACGCACCATCGACGGTGTGTCCGCGCAGTATTATGCGCTCCGGCCCCTGCTGGGCGACACACAGTTGTTTATCCCGGTCGATTCCTGCGAAAAGCTCGGTGTCCGGCCGGTCTGTTCCCGCGCCAAAGCCGAGAAGTTTTTTCGCGCTCTCGGCAGTCTCGCGCGCAGCGAGAACAAAGGCTGGAACCAGCGCTACCGGGAAAACATGCTGCATATCCGCTCGGGCAACCTGCTTGAGGTCGCCCAGGTCATCAAGGATCTTACCGCGCGCGACAAAGAGCGCGGCCTGTCCACCGGAGAAAAGAAAATGCTCACCTCCGCGCGTCAGATCCTCGCTTCCGAACTATCGGTCGCACTGGGCCAGCCACTTGCGGACGTGATGGCACGGATTGATGAGCAACTAAATGTCTGAACTCAAAGGCTTTGCATGCGCAAAGCCTTTCTTTGAAGGAGAAGCCAATATGCTGGGAAAACGAAAAAAGAAAAAAACGCTTCCCGCCTTGTGCGCTGTGATCGTGGCCGCGGGCTCATCGCGGCGCATGGGCGGAGAAAACAAGCTGCTGCTCCCGCTTGCGGGCACTCCTGTGCTGGCGCATACCCTGTCCGCCTTTGAAAAGTGTGCAGTTGTGCGCGATATCGTGCTGGTCTGCCGCGAGCAGGATATCCTGCCTTATACCGATCTGGCACAGTCGTTCGGCATTTCCAAGCTGCGCACGGTCACGCGCGGCGGGGATACCCGCACCGCCTCCGTGCTGGCAGGCGTGCAGGCGGCTCCCGGGGACACGGTGCTCGTTGCGGTACACGATGGCGCGCGGCCGCTCGTGTCCGAGGCGGTCATCACCGAGGCGGCTTACGCCGCCGCAGAACACGGGGCAGCCGCTCCCGTCGTCCCGGTCAAGGACAGCATCAAACGCATCGCGGACGGAAAAATTGCAGCCGACGTGCCGCGCGACACGCTTGCCGCCGTGCAGACCCCGCAGGTGTTTGACCGCACGCTGCTGCTGCGCGCACTCGAAACCGCTGCGCAGCAGGGCCGCAGCTTTACGGACGACTGCGCCGCAGTGGAGGCGCTTGGACAGGCGGTACAGGCCACGCACGGCAGCTACGAAAACCTCAAGATCACGACGCCGGAGGATATCCTTGTGGCGCAGGCGCTTTTGCAGAAGGAGGACGACTGACATGCGGATCGGACACGGCTATGACGTGCACCGTCTGACCCCCGGCCGAAAGTGCATCATCGGCGGAGTGGATATCCCGCACGAGACCGGACTGGACGGTCACTCGGACGCGGATGTGCTTACCCATGCGGTCATGGAGGCGCTGCTCGGCGCGCTCGCCCTGGGAGATATCGGCAAGCATTTCCCGGATACCGACCCGCGCTACGCAGGCGCGGACAGCATCGCTCTGCTGCGGCATGTCGCGGCACTCGTGCATGAACAGGGGTACCGGCTTGGCAACCTGGACGCGACCGTACTCGCGCAGGCGCCCAAACTCGCGCCGCATATCGCACAAATGCGCGCGAACCTCGCTGAGGCAATCGGCTGCGCTGTGTCCCGTGTTTCGGTCAAGGCTACGACCGAGGAAGGGCTGGGCTTTACCGGCCAAAAGCAGGGCATTGCAGCGCATTGTGTCTGCCTGCTGGAGGAGTGCTGATACCATACACATGCAAAAACGGCTTTGGAACTCATTCCAAAGCCGTGAGGCTGTCGAAATACATAGTTTTTCGAACAGCCTCTCGATCGAAACCAGGCTTTCGATCGGGCCTGCTGCTGTCTGCGCGCGTCTTTAAGATACACTTGCCAGCGGTTTGAATAAAAAACCCACGCACATGTCGCAGGTTTTTATGATAATTTCGGTCTACCGCAATTTTCTATTTCACGCGCGCTGCGGCGCGATGGACTTTTTCGACAGGCTGAGCACCGGAACCAAAGTTTCCGGTGCATTCTTTTCTGCAATAACCCTTACAGGCGAAGCCTGTCAAGAGTGTTATCGATTGAAAGCGCTTTGCTTTTAAAACTTAAAAATCTGCGACGAATCAAACAATGAGGATGTTCCGCTTCTAAGCCTGATATATCTGCCGAAAGAAAAAATTTCAGGATGTTTTTACTGAACTCGCGGAGCAGTGGCATCCGGAGAGGAACGGGGATCTAACCCCAGATCAGGTTTCCTTGTTTTCCCATCGCAAGGTGTGGTGGCTTTGTGAAAGGGGAACATGAATGGCAGGATATGCTCAACCATCGGACGATGTGAGACGGTTGCCACTGTTGCTATGGGCGGTCTGCACGGGCTGTCTCGGTACATCACAACGAACGTACCCAGCCGTCTGTATAATAAAATCAGCGCTCTTCATGCGCCGAAATGCGGAGCGCTTTGTATAACTTCGAACAAAGAATATTGAAAAATAAGCAGAGCTTGGTATAATAGACACAAAAGCAATGGATGAAAATCCTTGCTTTAGAATTACTTAGGAGGAAAAGAGTTATGGGGGCATATACAAAACGGGCCTTTGTTGCTGTGGCAACGTCTATCTGTGTGCTGGCTGGAACTTCACAAGGCGCTTTTGCGGCCAGTGGAACTGCGAAGGCGAATCGGGATATCGTTGAAGATGCTTCTGCACAGGCAAGCGCCGATGGAATTTTCTATGTAGGCACGGCAAGCGGCCCGCTATACGCCATCAATGGAAATGGGACAAGCGAGCCACCATCGTCATGGGCAATCGAAGAAGTGGATGCGGCTCGTGCGGAGGGGTTGATTCCCGCTGAACTGGATTCCAGCTATCAGGTAAACATTACGCGGGAAGAGTTCTGTCATCTGATGGCTCAGCTTCTTTCTGCACAAACCGGTAAGTCTGTGGATCAACTGCTTTCTGATTTTGACCTTACACCAAGCAGTGCTTACGCCGATACCAGTGACAAGGATATTCTTGCAATGAGCGCACTTGGGATCGTAAAAGGGGTGGGCAACAACCGGTTCAGCCCGGCAGCATCCATTACCCGTGAGGAGGCCGCCGTCATGCTGGCGCGTGTGACCGACAGGTACGGCGACGTAGAAGCAAATGGTCAGCCGCTGGCATTTTCGGATGCGGCACAGATCTCTTCTTGGGCAAAGGACGCAGTCGATATGGTCTCCTCGTGCATAGTTGACGGGAACCGCATCATGAACGGCACGGGCGGCAATCGTTTCGATCCCAAAGGAACCTATACACGGGAGCAATCCATCCTGACCAGCCTGCGCCTGTATCAATTCATTGGGAATACCGACTTTGCACCCATCCTGCCGGATGCAGGAGAAACGGATACGATCACGGTTGGCGGATACCAGCTGCGTTGCGGAGAGTACAGAAATGTTACTTTCAGGGAAGGCATTATTACATTGCGCAGCGACGGTACTGCAGACTACCATATCAATATCCCGACTACGACGGGGTATGACGCCCCGATCTATGTCAATCAGGATAATGTACGCTGGTCCATCGGGCAAGTGGAAGACTATGGGGTCATGGTTCCGGCGATCACATTCCATCTGGATGAAATCGAAGGCTCAACGCATGGCGGTGATCAGACATACATGGTCACGCAGGATAATACATTTGGCCACCAGTGGCTCATGTTTGTGTTCTACGAATAAAATGGTTTATCAGCAGAAAAGCTGAATGACAATGCCGCTGTCCGGCCTTGGAAGGCCAGACAGCGGCATTGCTTTTAGCTGATCCTCTGATGGTGATATTGGCTCCAGCCTTGCCCAGAGGGTCGCCGGTCTCCAGATCCAATTTAAAACCTCATTTCCATTTTAGCTTACAACGATAACTTTTCCGGAAGAAAAAGTTTGTGCCAATAGGCTCACCGCAGCATAATCATTGTAAGCCTGTTGGCTGTTTCGTTTTACGCGCCCGCGCCGGTGTTCCAGCCCATAGTCAATACAACGTCAGCGATCTCGGTTGCGTCACTATTGCTGGCCTGAGGAGCCCCTACAGCATCGTATGTAATGGCCAGCTCATCCATATTGCCCGCATCATTTTTGACATCAATGCCGACTGCCCTCCGATTACAAGCCCCCCGCTGCAGCAATATACAAAAAGGCCACCCAGAGAAAACCTCTGGGCAGCCCCACTCTCTGCTTGTTTGTGCATAATCGACGAAACAAGCCATTTTTGAAATTTAAGACATCACTTTACGAAATCAATCAGCATACACCCTGCGCCAGCATTGCGTCCGCAATCTTCTCAAAGCCGCCGATGTTCGCGCCCATGACGAGATCGTCCTTGTGGCCGTACTTTTCAGCAGACTCGATGCAGGTCTTGAAGATGTTGACCATGATATCGTGCAGGCGCTGGTCAACCTCCTCGAAGGTCCAGGACAGACGCAGCGAGTTCTGGCTCATTTCCAGGCCGGAGGTGGCAACGCCACCCGCGTTGGCAGCCTTTGCCGGGCCGAAGAATACGCCGTTTGCCTTGAACGCCTCGACAGCTTCCGGAGTAGACGGCATGTTCGCGCCCTCAGCAACAAACTTGCAGCCGTTTGCAATCAGAGCCTTGGCGTCGTCGCCGTCGAGCTCGTTCTGAGTTGCACAGGGGAGCGCGATATCGCACTTGACGCTCCACGGACGCTGGCCCTCGGTGTAGGTGCTGCCCGGAACGCGGTCAGCATACTCCTTGATGCGGCCCCGCTTGACTTCCTTGATATCCTTGACAACATCCAGGTTGATGCCGTTGGGATCGTAGATGAAGCCGTTGGAGTCGGACATGGTAACGACCTTGGCGCCCAGCTGGGTCGCCTTCTGGCAGGCATAGATCGCAACATTGCCCGAGCCGGAGATCGCAACCGTCTTACCCTCGAAGGAGGTGCCCTTGTATGCGAGCATTTCCTTCATATAATAGCACAGGCCGTAGCCGGTCGCCTCGGTGCGCGCGAGGGAACCGCCGAAGGTCAGGCCCTTGCCGGTCAGCACGCCAGTGAACTCGTTCTTCAGGCGCTTATACTGGCCGTACATGAAGCCGATCTCACGGCCGCCAACACCGATGTCGCCGGCCGGCACGTCGGTGAACTGGCCGATGTGGCGGGACAGCTCGGTGATAAAGGACTGGCAGAAACGCATAACCTCAGCGTCAGACTTGCCCTTGGGATCGAAGTCGGAGCCGCCCTTGCCGCCGCCCATCGGCAGGCCGGTCAAGCTGTTCTTGAAGCACTGCTCAAAACCGAGGAACTTGATGACGGAAGCGTTAACCGACGGATGGAAACGCAGACCGCCCTTGTAGGGGCCGATTGCGGAGTTGAACTGCACGCGGAAGCCACGGTTGACCTGAACCTTGCCCTCGTCGTCTACCCACGGGACACGGAACATGATCATGCGTTCCGGCTCGACAATACGGTCGATAATACCGTTCTTCTCCAGCTCCGGACGTGCTTCGACAACCGGCTCGAAGCTCTCGAGAACCTCGAGAACCGCCTGCTGAAATTCCGGCTCGTTCGGGTTGCGCTTTTGCACGGTTTCGTACACGCGCTTGAGGTAAGAGTTGGTAAGTGCCATTTTAATTGTCCTCCTTACATTTCTGCCGCAGGTCCTTTTCAATCACTTGAAAAAGTGCGGAATAACTTACATACTTGCGGTAGTGTGTAACCATTATATAGTATTTTCTCGCGAAGTGCAATACTTTAGCGTGTTAAAAATGTACATTTTTTTCTGCCGGAACAGGGCTGGAAATTGGCGGTTTTACCTGATATAATGAAGTCTGCAGGGGGTGCGACTTGCAAAATGAACAGCTTTGACAAAATTTATGCCGTTGTGCGGCGCATTCCGCGTGGCACGGTCGCGACCTATGGACAGGTTGCCATGCTCGCCGGAAATCCACGCTGGGCGCGGGTGGTAGGCTATGCACTGCATGCCAATCCCGATCCGGAGGGCATCCCTTGCTACCGGGTGGTGACAAAGGACGGGCACACATCCAAAGCATTTGCATTTGGCGGCGCAGATATGCAGCGCGCGCTGCTTGAAGCGGATGGCATTACATTTTTGCCAAATGGCTGTGTGGACATGGCAAAGCATCGCTGGGAGGGGCTGTCAGATGATTGACATTGCAAAACTCGCTGCGCTGGCAATCGGATATGACGCAGGTGATCCGCGCCGGGTGCAGCATTTGATGAAGGTTTATGCGTTCAGCCGCCTGATCGGGCAGCGTGAAAAGCTGGACGAGCAGGAGCAGAATATATTGGAGGCTGCAGCCCTGCTGCATGATATCGGTATCCACGAAGCCGAGCGTAAGCACGGCTCGTGCTCCGGCAAGTGGCAGGAACTGGAGGGGCCGGCGGTTGCCGCGCCGCTGCTTGACCAGGCGGGAGCGGATGAAGCGGAGAAGAAACGTGCGCTCTGGCTGATCGCACATCACCATACATACGATGCGTCAGAGGATATGGATTTCCGTATTCTGTTGGAGGCGGATTTTCTGGTCAACGCCTATGAGGATGCACTGTCGCAGGAGACTTGCCAAACCGCGGGGGAGCGGATATTCCGAACAAAGACTGGACGGTCATTTTTGCGAGATATGTATCAAAAAAGCGAAAGCTGCATTTAAAATACAGGTATAAACCATGAAAGCGAGCCATCCGGAGGTTTGACCGGATGGCTCGCTTCATTTGTACCGGGGCAATTTTGAACTTTTTGTGAAGTCCGTTGACATGGGATGGATTCTGAGTATAATATGTTAGTGGACTAACAGTAAGGAGGCTAACAAAAGAAGTGCGAGAGCAGCAGATTGGAGCCCAGCTGGGAATGCTGAGCAACTTGCTCAAGCGTCAGATGGCGTTCCGGCATCAGGACAGCGGTGATAGCCATGTGACCGGCGTGCAGGCCATGATTATCCACTATCTGGCCGCAGCGAAGGAAGATAAATTCCAAAAGGATGTTGAGATGCAGTTTCGGTTCCGCCGCTCCACGGCGACCGGAATTCTGCAGCTGATGGAGCAGCATGGGCTGCTGCGGCGCGAACCTGTGCCGCATGACAGACGGCTCAAGCGGTTGGTCTTAACCGATCAGGCTTTGGCGCTTGATGCGCGGATCAGAGAGAGGCTTCGCGCTACGGAAGCACTGATGCGTGCAGGCATCAGCGAGGAGGACCTGGATACCTGGTTCCGCGTATGCGGCATGATCCGCGCCAATCTGGAAAATTCCCAATGCAAATCTTCGGAGGAAACACTATGATCAAACGATTGCTGAAAAGCGTGCGTGAGTTCAAAAAAGATGCGCTGCTCACGCCGTTTTTTGTCGTGCTTGAGGTCGTGATGGAGGTTGTCTTCCCGGCGGTGATGGCGCTTTTGATCGACCGCGGCATTGATGCGCATGACATGGGTGAGATTTGGAAATACGGTATCATCCTGATCATCTGCGCGGGGCTGGCGCTGGTTTTCGGCGCAGCGGCAGGCACCTACGCCGCGCGGGCCTCGACCGGATTTGCCCGCAACCTGCGCCACGATATGTATTACGCGGTGCAGGATTATTCTTTCTCAAATATTGACAAGTTTTCGACCGGCTCGATCGTCATCCGCCTGACGACCGACGTAACCAACGTGCAGAACTCGTTCCAGATGTGTACGCGCATCGCGGTGCGCTGCCCGGTCATGCTGATTTTTGCGCTCGTCATGGCGTTCCAGATCAACAGCGAGCTGGCACTGGTCTTTCTCGGTGTGCTGCCGATCCTGGCGATCGGCCTGGGCCTGCTGATGAAATGCGTCAGCCCGGTGTTCGAGCGCGTGTTCAAGACCTATGACCGCATGAACACGGTCGTGCAGGAAAACGTGCGCGGCATCCGCGTGGTCAAGGCATACGTGCGCGAGGACCATGAGACGGAAAAGTTCAAGGGTGTATCCGGGCTGCTGTATAAGGAGTTCTCCAAGGCGCAGAAGACCATGGCGGGCGTGGCGCCGCTCATGCAGTTCTGTATGTATGCGTGCATGCTGCTGATCTCGTGGTTCGGCGCGCGCCTGATCGTCGGCGGCAGCATGACGACCGGCGAGCTGACCAGCCTGTTCTCCTATGCGATGCAGATTTTGATGAGCCTGATGATGGTGGCAATGGTGTTCGTCATGATTACCATGTCCAAGGCGAGCGCAGAGCGTATCGTCGAGATCCTCGAGGAGCAGCCCGATCTGCACAATCCGGAAAACCCGGTGACCGAGGTCAAGAACGGCGATATCGACTTTGACAACGTCAACTTCAGCTATAAGGGTGATGAACACAAGCTCGCCCTGCGCGATGTGGATCTGCACATCAGGGCCGGCCAGACAATCGGCATTCTGGGCGGCACGGGCGCGGCCAAGTCCACGCTGGTGCAGCTCATCCCGCGCCTGTATGATGTGACAAGCGGCTCGGTTAAGGTAGGCGGCGTGGATGTGCGCGACTACGATATCGAGGCGCTGCGCGAGCAGGTCGCCATGGTGCTGCAGAAAAACGTGCTGTTCTCCGGCACGATCAAGGAAAACCTGCGCTGGGGCAATGAAAACGCGAGCGACGAGGAGCTCGAGCGCGTGTGCAAGCTGGCGCAGGCGGATGAATTCATCCAGCAGATGCCGAAGAAGTATGATACCTATATCGAGCAGGGCGGCACGAACGTGTCCGGCGGCCAGAAGCAGCGCCTGTGTATCGCGCGTGCGCTGCTGAAAAAGCCCAAGGTGCTCATTC
>HHCFC02800__coassemble_1430_pt1 | contig 21493 bp, 21 predicted proteins | sample HHCFC02800__metabat2_high_PE_038 | metagenome-assembled genome bin HHCFC02800
AGCCCTAAGAAGCAGCACCATACCGCAAAACGTATCTATGACCGGCTGGTGGATGAACTGGGATTCATCGGTGGTGAGACAACCGTCCGCCGTCTGGTATTGAACCTGCTGGAGCAGGAAAAGGAACATCTTTATCCGCTTCCAAAGTATCCCTTTGACCCCTGTAAAAGAAGCACTGGGCATGTGGATCGTTTTTGTACCGTTCGCTTTGGCACCAACAATTATTCGCCGGTCTCCGTTTCCTGAAGCTTCAGCAGATTCCGAAGAGAATACTTGCTGTCGTCATCTTTGTAGGTACCGGATACGGCTGTTGCAGCATCTTCATCGGGGTTGCTCGGTGGCGTTGTATTCTGTGGTGGCTTATAGTAAGTTGAGATGGTGTTACAGATATATGATCATTATGACCTTGACGATGCGATTGAGACCGGGCATAAGATCTACGACTATCATCATAAAGATGATACCAATTTGCAGGATATTAGTTAATCATTACGCTGAATCACCTTGCGCAACTGGAAATACTGTTTTTGTGTTGTGTATTTTAAACATATTTTGCTTTGAAATTTTGTGGAAACTACGAACCTCATTTTTCTTGATCGCGCAGATATTTTCATATTTTTCCATGCTAATTTCAAAGCTTTTTCATGAAAAAGTATGCATTTTATGCAAAAATAAAATGGAACTGCCCCTTTGGGAGTGGTCTCATGATGGTGGATATTGACGAGTTCGAACCGTCGACCTTCCGCACATATTGCAGGAAGTCCTCCTCCACAGCTGTAACGGTGTGGCTGAGCCGCTTGACATAGCCGAACTGCACGGTGTCGCCGCCCGAAAATTTTCTATTGACTTTTTCCCTTTATTATGGTAAATTAGTATCAAACTGATGAGAAAGAGCAAGTAACTTCAGTGCAACTGCTCACAGAGAGCCGCGGGAGGTGGAAGCGCGGCAGCAGGAACTGGGGCGAATGGGCTTTCGAGGGCGCGCTGAAACAGCAGTAGGCAAGCCGGAGTGCGAACTCCGTTATCAAAGAGGGCATATGGTTGTATGCGTGAGTGGACGCGGATTGCCGCGTCAAGCCGGGTGGCACCGCAGGAGTATGACGCTCTTGTCCCAGCAATGGATTTTGTGTTGGGATAAGGGCTTTTTTTATTGCCCCGTCCCGGAAAGGGGTATTCAAATGAAGCTGGAAAACTATGAGGTCCATCTGCCAAGCTACTCCATCGGCGATCAGATATATGACAAAATCGGTCCGGTATGTGAGTCCTATGGCAAAACCGTGCTGGTGATCGGTGGACGCAAGGCGCTGGCCGCGGCCTATGACAAGATCGCGTCTTATGTGGAAAAGACCAATCTGCAGATCATCGGCACCGAGATCTACGGCGAAAACTGTACCTATCAGACGGTAGAACGCCTGCGGGCGCTGTCGCTCTATCACCAGGCGGACATGGTGTTCGCTGTGGGCGGCGGCAAGGCGCTGGATACCGTGAAGTGCCTGTGCATCACGGACGATAAGCCGGTGTTCACCTTCCCCACCATTGCGTCCAACTGCGCCGCCACTACGTCGGTATCCATTATGTACAACGAGGACGGCACCTTTTTACGGCCGAACTTTTTTGTCCGTCCTGCCATGCACGCCTTTATCGATACGGAGATCATCGCCAAAGCCCCCTGCCAGTATATGTGGGCCGGCATCGGCGATACCTACGCCAAGTACTACGAGGCGACGATTTCCTCCCGCGATGAGCGTCTGGAGCATTTTACCGCTTTGGGCGTCGAGGTCAGCCGCATGTGCCGCGATCCCCTGCTGATTTACAGCGCCAAGGCGCTGGCGGATCACAAGCAGGGCCTGTGCACTTATGAAGTGGAACAGGTGGTGTTGGCCATCGTCGTCACCACGGGCATTGCCTCGATCTTCCTGACCAAGGACTTCACGCCGGACTACAACAGCGGTCTTGCTCATGCTATTTTCTATGCACTCACCCGGTATCCGGTGATTGAGGAACATCATCTGCACGGAGAAGTCGTGGGATTCGGCGTCCTGATCGCACTGCTGGTGGATGGCCAGAACGAGGAGTTCGAAAAAGTCTATCAGCTGAATCAGTCCGTCGGCCTGCCCACGCAGCTTTCCGATATCGGGATTACCCCGGCCCAGTGGGAGGCCTGCCTGGATCTGATCCCCACGATGTCTGACGTGGCCCACTATCCCTATCAGGTGACAAAAGCTATGCTGGAAGACGCCATGGGCGTTTTGAAGAAAAAGGCGGTGCATGCATGATGAAAAAGTCGAAAACGGGCGCGATCGCCCTGGGTGTAGCCTTTGTATGGTTCACCACACACTTTGGCGGCGGCTTTGCCTCCGGCGCTCAGATTTACAGCTACTTTTTGCGCTATGGGGCCTGGTGTATCCTGATGCCCCTGCTGGCCATGGCGTATAACGGCGTGTTCTTCGCGTACAGCCTGCGGTTCGCCCGCAAGCATCAGACCTATGATTACCGTTCCTACAACGACGCTTTTTACGGCAGATTTGCCCCCATTTTCTCCAATCTGTTCGAGCTGCTGTACCTTTGCGTGATGTGTGTCGCTCCGGCGGTGGCTTTCGCCACGGGCGGCGCCACGCTCAGCCAGCTGACAGGGCTTCCCTATCTGCTTTGCACCTTGCTCATCGGCGTGTTCATTTTCGTAGTGGCGATTTTCGGCACGGACCTGGTGCGGCGCGTGGCTTCTGTCCTGTCTATCTGCATCATTGTCGGACTGCTGATCGTCTATGTTCCCAATATTGCAGTGAACTTCTCTGAGATCGGCAACGCCATCCAGCAGATGGGAACGGAAAACCTGTGCATTGGTCCGGCACTGTACTCGGCGTTCATCTACGGCACCTTCCAGCTTTCCAATATCGCCGTGTTCGTGCAGCATGCCAAGTCCTTCGATCAGCCTGGAGAGGCTGTAAAGAGCATGGCAGTAGGCGTAGTGGTCAACACGCTGATGATGGTCATGGTGGTGCTCGGCCTGATGACCATTTACACCAATCCGGACGCTGCGTCCCAGAGCGTGCCCACCCTGTTCATGGTGGAAAACGGTGTAGGCGCTTCCTTCATGACGCCCCTGATCTCCCTGCTGATCATCCTGGGGGCGGTCTCTACCGCGGTGAACATGGTGGCTGCCATGGTTCAGCGCGTGTGCGGCGAACGGCCGACCCTGCCTGCCGGGGAGAAAAAGCCCCGTTTCCGCTTCAGCAAAAAAGAGGTCATCACCGCGCTCATCTGCTGCATGGTGGATTTCGGCATTGCCCAGTTCGGTCTTTTGAACCTGATCCAGAAAGCGTATAGCGGCATTGCTTACCTGGCTATCCCGGTCATCCTCATCCCCTATATCATCCATATGATCGTCACCCGCTTTGATACCAAATCCCCTGTTGGAAACGCGAAGGTTTCCATGAAGGGTATCAAGCCGATGGCGGCTGAACAAAAACTGAAATAATCATCGAAAAAATAAAAGCTCACCGCGACCTCAAACAAGTCGCGGTGAGCTTTTGTTATTGCATCGAACCATGGTCTGCTAATTCATGAATGCATAAGCTGAGCAGGGATGTCCTATGCCGCAGCGTTGGGAACGAGGGCACGTCATGACGCCCTATGTCCGGGTTTTCCCCATTATGCGTTTTCCTATTATGGTCAGTCCGAAACATACAGTGGTTTGGGCCGCACCTGTTTTCTGTTATCCCCTTGCCGCAGCAAGAGGGATTCAGCTGATCTGCCACTGCACCCTGCTGCCTGTCTCATCTTTGCGGACAATCAGCTGGTCCTCGATCTCCTGCTTGAGTTCGCTGACATGCGAGATGATCGCGATCAGCTTATCGCCGTCTGCCATTGCTGCAGGATTTTCCCTGCTTGCATGAGAGAGGCATTTTCCGGCACAGTGAGTCTGGCTGCGGCCATGCGCCTGCACAGCTGTATATGTGTCGTCTCGCACTGCCACATCTTCTCATCCAGCAGCTGTGCCGCAGTTTGGGCATCCGACGCGGCCTGCGCGCACCAGCTGACAAACCGGTCAAACACCTCGGCCGCTTCCGCCGAGGGGATCGCCTTGTCATACAGATCCCCCGCGACCACGATCGCATCCGGCTGCTCCTGCGCTGCCAGCTGTGCGATCTGATCAAAAATATATTCCTGATCCTCCCGCAGATCCCGGTTCATCAGTTTCAGGCCGATGTGCAGATCGGACAGGTGGAAAAATTTCATCTTGCCAACTCCTCGTGTATCAAATAAGCACGCCACCGATTCATCCCCGCTGGTTCGGTGGCGTGTGCAATGTCCATGACGCTTTTATTTATTTCTCCGGCCGTACTCTTTGAGAATGGATTGAACCTAGCAAAATCCCGCACGAGAGACGAAAATAGGTGGTTTACAAGCCTTTTGGATGCTAAACCGGATAGTTGGGTAATCATTTGATCAGATGTGGAAAATTCGTTGCATATTGTTCACACCCGTTGACGGCAATGATTTGAGCGCGGGTTATTGCGATGACGCATACGTGCTTATGCTGGATCGCTGCGGTGCAGTCTCATCACAGCATTGATGATCTTGCTGACCCGCAGGCCTATCCTCTGTCAATGCAAACTCTCCGCAAACCCATTTTCATATACACCGCTCTGCTTATTATGCATTGATATTTTTTCAAACCAGTTTATATTATACATTCCTTTCCATCACATGTCCATCGTCAATACGACGGCCAAATTATATGTTAATCCATTTATCATGCTTTTATCACTGAACCGCTCGTTCAATGCACCATTCCGAAAAAACAACCTTACCAAAGCCATGCGGTGTGAAGCGCAGGTTTCGGCAAGGTTGTTTTTTTCATTGTGATGCAATTTATGCAGCAACGACCATGCGCTGCCGCGCACACAGATTGCTCAGAAGAAATAGGGATGCTGATAGGGCGCCGGTTCTTCGCCGCAATACAGGCCGTATGCGTCGCAGATCCAGTAGGTTCCGTTTACATTGACGCGGCACCACTGGTGGCTCCACTGATTCTCATTGACATGCTCGTACGGAATCCCAAGCACGTTCAGGCACAGGCCGGTCGCACGGGTGCAGCCGGCGCACGAGGCTACGCCCAGCACCAGATAGCCGTACGGGTCGTTATAGTGCGGCTCAGTAGTGGAATACGTCATGCCGCTGTCGAACATCTGCCGGAGTGCAGAGGCAATCCCGATCAACTGGTATTCCCGGCTCAGGGTAGCGAAGGGCCGCACCAGCTCGACCGCTGCATTATAAGCCGCCTGAAATTCCGCATCTGTGCAGCTTCTCTTGAGGCTGGACAGATTCTGAAGCTGATTGATCGGCACCGGTACAAACGGCTTTTCCTGCAGCGTGACCGTCCGGCGAAGCGAAGGGTCGGCCATGCGGCTGACCAGCGCTGCCGCCGCACCGCGGGTGATATAGCTGCCCGGCGCGAACGTGCCGTACTGATCGTTGCCCGTCAACACACCGGCGCGGTACAGGCGGTAAATGTCCTCGCTGTACGTCATGCCCGCCTTGACGTCCGGGATTTCATCGTCCGCAATCGTGTTGATCACGGGCAGCGCTTCGTCCGGCAGAGCGCTGCTGACAACGCCTGCAAAGACAGCGCGTGTGGCCGGCGCGTCATAGTCATCGGTGATGTACGGAATCCCGTTTTCGGCCGCATAGTCCAGATAGGGCTGATACCAGGGTGTGCCCGCCTCAAACGTCGCCCCGTCCTCCTCATAGCCGCTGTGCAGACGGCAGGCCATAACAATGGTCTGCGCAATGCTGATATTGCTTTCCGTGTCGAAAAAGTCGCTCCGCACGCCGTTCATGATGCCGTATTCATAGGCGGTGCGCACGTTGTCCGCGCACCACAGATCAGCCGGTACATCGGTGAACTGTCCGTCGGTATAGGTGTTTACCCGCTCGAATCCGTCGAATGCCGCCATGGCCGGCACCGTCATCGATCCCAGCAGACAGCAGGCGGTGAGCGCCGCCACGATTCTCTTTTTCATCAGATCTGGCCTCCTTTTTCATCCGGTTGCAGCCTGTACCCGCTTTGCCGCACAGGCCGTTTTCTACATCTTATTTTAAGCCAATCCAGCATCTGGAACAATCGTGATTTGTGAAAAACTTTATTTGAATAAATTGTATATTTTTCCGACACCCACTCCATGCGCGGCATCTATACGCCGGCTCTTTTGTCAGGGATGTACACCGCGCCAGTTTCTGCTATTTTCGAAAAGCACAGCCAAATCGCTTCGTGTTTTTCTCACCCTGCGACCAGATGTCATTTACAGGGAAACGCCTGAAAAATTTATCACAATAGAAAGAAAAAATTATTATGAACTTTACACAATCTTTATGTAAATCTTCCACAATTCACAATTTGAAAAATGCATTATAGTACAAAATATACAAAATCTATTGACCGACCCCCATTATCATGTTAAGATTTCGTTAAGAAAAGGAGGCACAGACACAGAATAGTCAACCGCGTCAATCCGGCGCCCGCGGCAACCGGTGTAGTGAGCCCGCAGCCCAAAAAAGCGGCAGGCCGGTCTACCCCCTTCGGCCGGCTGCGCACCAACCGTCTGCCGCCGCGCCTGGAAAGGGCGGGCGCGGCGCAGTAACCCTGTCCCATCGGCGCGCGCCGCCTGTGCGGCGCAAAACAGCACAGGAACGAAAAAGAGAGCAACCTGACGGTAAGGCTTTCTTACACAGCCTGCGCGGCGCAAAGCGTCCGCAGGAATGGGAATGAGGTGTAAAAATGAATCAAAAGAATGAAAACGTACAGGCGGCGGATCTGCAGTCCCGCGACGGCTTCAAGAGCAAATGGGGCTTTATTATTGCCTGTATCGGCTCCGCAGTCGGCATGGCGAACATCTGGCGCTTCCCGTACATGGTCGCGACCTATGGCGGCATGACCTTCCTGCTGCCGTATTTCCTGTTCGTGCTCCTGATCGGCGCCTCGGGCGTCATGGAAGAATTCTCCCTCGGCCGCTGGGGCGGCGCGGGTCCGGTCGGCTCGTTCGGCAAGGCGATGGAGGAGCGAACCGGCAAGCGCACGGCCGGCGAAGTGATCGGCGCGCTGCCCGTCATCGGCTCCATGGGCCTGGCAATCGGCTACTCGGTCGTCATGGGCTGGATTTTCAAATACACCAAGATGAGCCTGAGCGGCGAGCTGTTCGCGCTCGGCCAGGATATGGACAAGATCGGCGGCGCGTTCGGCGCGATTGCACCGGAAACCGAAACGCTGGGCGACGGCGTCGGCATGATGGTGCAGAACGGCATCTTCGGTGTCGGCAATGGCTTGTGGATCATCATTGCGATCGTGGTTTCGGTCATCATCATGGCCATGGGCGTAGCCGGCGGTATTGAAAAGGCCTGCAAGGTCATGATCCCGCTGCTGTTTGCCCTGTTCCTCGTCATGGCCGTGTACATTGCGACCCTGCCGGGCGCAAGCGACGGCTATAAGTTCATCTTCTCGCTCGATCCGGCCGGTCTGGCGGACTGGAAGCTGTGGGTTTACGCCTTCGGCCAAGCGTTCTTCTCGCTGTCGGTCGCGGGCAATGGCTCGGTCATTTACGGCTCTTACCTCGGCAAGGATGTGGAGATCTCCTCCTCTGCCCGCAATGTTGCTGTCTTTGATACGCTGGCTGCGCTGGTTGCCATGTTCGTCATCATCCCGGCGATGGCGACCTCGGGCGGCGAGCTGTCCACCGCAGGCCCCGGCCTGATGTTCGTAGCGCTGCCCGGCGTGTTCAACGGCATGGGAGGCTTCGGCCGGTTTGTCGGCATCTTCTTCTTTGTCGCCGTGCTGTTCGCCGGCACGACCTCGATCATCAACCTGTATGAGACGCCGGTCGCTTTCCTGCAGGAGCAGTTCAAGCTGAAGCGCCTCCCCTCGGTTATCATCATCCATGCGATCGGCCTGATCGTCGCGCTGCTGATCCAGCCGTGGACCTCGCAGTGGATGGATATGGTTTCGATTTACATCTGCCCGTTCGGCGCACTGCTGGCCGGTGTGATGTTCTTCTGGGTGCTCAAAAAGCAGACCGCGCTGGACGCCGTCAACCTGGGCGCGCGCAAACCAATCGGCGGCTGGTTCCACCCCTTCGGCAAGTGGGTTTATGTGCCGCTCTGCGCACTGGCCCTGATCTTCGGCGCAGCACTCGGCGGTATCGGCTGATGTGCGCTCTGTTATAACAATGCCTGTGTCTCCATTTACCCTTTAGGAAAGGCCCGCTGCTCAACATGGCAGCGGGCCTTTCCGCATTTTGGGGCGCGCCGGTGCGGGGACGAGTGCGGACAATATTCCTTCTCCTGCTGCTGCGTGGGCGCAAGCAGTCGGTTTGTATGCCGGAAGTCTTGCGGAACATAACGTAAAACGTCCCCGGGGAACCTCACTTCCCCGGGGACATTGTCTGTCAAAAATCTTGTTTGTATCTTTTGTATATGCTGCCGCCGTTTCCGTCGGCACATCGGTTTGCATCTCATGCCAGCCATTGCAGCGTTTTATCCTCCGCCACGCTCTGCAAGCCGTAAACGAACAGGATTTCATCCACCGAAGGATTGGCCGCCAGCCAGTCGGAAATGGTCTCCTGCTTGAAATAGCGCAGGTCGATCAGGTCAATCGTCTGGTATTCCTCCGCAAGAAAGGGCGCGAGCGCGTGCGCATAGGAATCCTTAATGACCAGCAGATGCCTGCCGGTGTCTGCGCTGGTCTCGATATGCACCTGCGCGTGGTTGCCGCTGAGAAAGACCGGGTATTTGTCCGCCTCGTCGAGATAGGCGCGGAACAGCATGCCCTCCTGCCGGATAGGCTCAGGCTGGTTGGCATCATATACCGTGGTGACTGTTTGCAGCGCGGGATCGGTCCACAGCTCGATCTCGTCCGGCGCGGTCAGCCACAGGCCGCTTTTGGCATACGAGGTGCCGTAAAACCCGGCGACGCGCTCTACATCAAAGGCGTCCGGCGCAGCGGGCGTGCGGCCCTGCGCCTGCATCAGCAGGCAGTAGGCGGCGTAAGCGCCCGTGCTTGTCCAGTGATGGTCGGTCCGGTAATAGAGCGACTCCGGCTGCGCCGCGTCGGCGAAAGCCGCCATCACATCCACCCAGTGCACGTTGTCCCCTGACAGCTGCCGCGCCTGCTCGAGCAGCGCCGCATCCGGATAGGCAAAATGCAGCGCAGGCAGTTTTTCGGTCACGACCGCGCCCGCAGTCGGCACAGCCATCAGATAGACCGGGACGGTCTGCTTGTCCGCGAATGCGGCAATCGCCTGCATATTCTTGTCCAGAACCGCGCTGTCCTCGGCAAGCGGCGCGGGAAACAGCCAGCCGTCCCTGCCGCGCACGATATCGCCCAGCGCATTCCTGCCTTCCGCCTGGCTGAGATAGGCGTTCGCGCCCACGAGCGCATCCCGGCCGGGAAAGTGGTCGGACAGATAGCTGTCGATCTCAGTAAACGCGCTGCCGTCCGCGACGTCCGACAGGGTAAGGCGCGGCGTATCAGCGAGCACGCGCTTTTCGTTTACGGAAAAAGACGCGCGCGGCAGCAGCCAGAACGCCGCCTGCACGGCAACTAAAATCCCGCCGAACAGCAAAACCACCGCGCGGGGATTGCGAAACTGCATAAAAAATAACTCCTTGTCAGAACCGGAAATACAAAAACGGGTTATAGCTCTGCGCGACCAGGGCGGCGGTGCTTGCCGCAAGAATCAGCAGGCAGCCGGTCACAACGCCCCAGTGCGTGGCCGGTGCCGTCTCCCTTCGCCGCACCAGCGCGGCGGCTGCAGGCGTGCAGGCCAGCGCACCCACCGCGAGCAGCGGCAGGTAGGACAGCACCCAGACCGCGGCCTGATCGCTGAGCAGCCCGCCCGCGGGCGAGAACATGGCGCGCAGATATGCGCCCAGCGCGCTGAAATCCTCAATGGCAAACAGCACCCAGCCGATGACGACCAGCGCCAGCGTCAGCACATGGCGCATAGCGCGCGGGATGCGGGCAAGCCGCGCCTCACCGATCAACCGCTCTGCGGTCAGCAGCGCGAAGTAATACAGGCCCCACAGCACATAGTTCCACGCCGCGCCGTGCCACAGTCCGGTGAGCGCCCAGACGACAAACAGGTTGCACACCGTCCGGCCCGCGCCGCACCGGCTGCCGCCGAGCGGGATGTAGACATAGTCCCGAAACCAGCTGCTGAGCGTAATATGCCAGCGCCGCCAGAAGTCCTTGATGCTGGATGCCGCATAAGGATAGCGGAAGTTGACCGGAATCTCAAAGCCGAACAGACGGCCGAGGCCGCGTGCCATATCCGAGTAGCCGGAAAAATCAAAGTAGATCTGCAGGGTAAACGCGATCGCGCCGACCCACGCACCCACGATGCCGCCTCCTTCCGGCAGGGCGCGCAGCCCTTCCCACAGCGCTCCCATGGGGTTGGCGAGCAGCATCTTTTTGCCGAGGCCGACCAGCAGCAGGCAGAACCCGCTTGCGATCTTGTTCCAGGTTTCCGCGCGGCCGGTCAGCTGGGCGCGCAGCTCGTCATAGCGCACGATCGGGCCCGCAATCAGCTGGGGGAAAAACGTCATATAGGTAGCAAACCGGACCGGGCTGGTTTCGGCCGGCACGGTCCGGCGGTAAACGTCGACCACATAGGATACCACCTGGAAGATGTAAAACGAGATGCCGAGCGGCAGCGGGATCGGGCTGGCCAGCAGGTGTCCCAGCCCGATGCTGCGCAGCACAAAGCCAGTGTACTTGAAGGCGATCAGCAGCCCCAGATCGAGCAGCAGCGCCGCCGCCAACCACAGACGGCGGCGCTTTGCGGCGCTGCGCTCGATTTTCAGGCCGATCAGCCAGTTGCCGCAGGCGGTCAGCAGGATGACCGGCAAAAACCACGGCTCTCCCCATCCGTAAAAGACCAGATTGGCCGCCAGCAAAAAGGGATTGCGCCAGCGGCGCGGGAGCACATAATAGCCCACCAGCACAATGGGCAGGAAAAAATACAGAAAAACCAAACTGGCGAAGCTCAAACCGGCACCGCCTTTACGGGTTCAGCAAATCGTGCACAGCGGTCTCGGCCGCGTCATAGTCAGCCGCGACACAGAACACCACATAGCTTTCGCTCTGCTCAAGCACCGCGTTTTCCAGCTTGGGCACTTCCTCCGGCTTGTAATCCGAATAGCCCGCAATCCAGCTGTCGGTAAATGTGCGGAGGGCCTCCGCAATGCTGCCCGCGGCGTCCGTATCCGCCGCTTCAAATACAGCCATGCTTTCAGCCGTCGCACCGCTGCCAATGTAGGCCGCGGCGTCCGCCACCCAGTCGGTATCCACATCATAAAAGCGGCACGCGCCCGCGCTGTCCATGTCGGTCATCTGGTCGGTAAAGCTGATTTCCGTCTTGAGCTGGTCCAGCGCTTCTGTCGGGTCGAGTTCGACCGTCTGCTGTCCGCAGCCCGCTGCCAGCGCGAGCAGCATGGCGGCCCCCACAGCCGCCATCCGTTTGATCATCCGTTTCATTCTTTTTCCGCCTCCGCAATGCTTTGTTTGATCAGTTCCGCCCACTTTTCCGTGTACTCCTTTGCCGGATGGATGCCGTCCGCCGCCGCATCTGCGGGCAGACAGCCGCTCTCGTCGGCAAGGGCGGTATAGGCATCGATATAAACCGCGTCGTTCTGCTGCGCAATCTGCTGGATTTCCTGATTGCAGCTTTGAATAGATGCGTTGCTGACATTGTTCTCATTCCGCGCGGATGCCTCAGCAGAGACCGGAGGAATGGCAGACAGGTAAATCGTTGCCTCCGGGCAGTAAGACCGCGCGGTCTGGATCACCTTGGCATAATCCGTTGTAAACGCACTGCGGTTGCTCCACCCCAATTCATTCTCACCGAAGAAAAAGACGATGTGCGAAAAATCCTTGCCCTCGAGCAGATCGATCACCGGCGTCTCGGTATCCTCCCCCTGCACCATGGGCTGCTCAAAAACCGAATTGACGTTCACCCCCACCCGGTAATAACAAGCCGCGTCCGGCAGCAAATTATAAATGAAGAAGCTGTCGACCTGCGAGTTGCCCACCAATGCGGTATCCGCATAGCCGGTGCGCACCTGCGGCGCGCTGTCGGCAGCCTGTTCGGCCTGCACGTCATCCTGCGCCGGTTCCTGCGCGGTCTGCTGCGCCTGCCCGCCGCAGCCTGCCAGACACAGCGCGAGGCTAAGACCCGCAAGCCAAAGTCTTTTGTTCATGCATTTATCCCTCTATTTCTACGCAAAGTTTTCCTGTGACTTTATATCATTAAATTGCGCGCAACGCAACAAAAGTAACAAAATTGTAGCTGTCCTGAAAGCCGAATGTAACCTTTGAAACGAAAATTCCCACCGCGCCCGCGAATTTCGTCGAAAAAAAGCCGGCGTCACTGTTTTATCCCCCCACCGCCGCATAACGCCTCCCTATTACGAATGCCGTTTGAGCGATGTATCCGCCGCGACGGCCAACCGATTCACAGGGCAGGCAGTAGCGCGCAAACCGGTGCGGCGCCGGGTGAGTGATCGGACATTGGGTGCTTGGATGACCCACCCGTGCGGTTCGGTTTTTATTCGAGCAGAGGCAATCGCATAGCTCTGCCATCGGAATATTGCCGGCTGCGGCAGCCGTTCCCCGTTTGTGTCCCGCGGCAGAACGTGCTATACTGAAGATAACGATTACAGTAATTGGCATCTTTGCGTCAACGAGCGGTCTCCCCTTCCGAGATCGCTTTCACGCATGATGGGAGGCGGACTGCAGTATGAAACGAACCATTGCAATGCTTGTATCACTGGCTTGTCTTTTGGGTGCGGCAGTCGTGCCGGCGTATGCGGCCGGCGGGGCACAGACGTATCTGGCGGTTTATCTGGGCGTGGAGCAATACGGTTCGCTGGACCGGAGCAGCATGGATTCCTTCCGCCACCGCTTTTTTGCCGGCGGACAGACATTCTCCTGCACTATCCCGAACAGCGGCGGCGCTTATTCTATCCAGAACATGCTGCACGAAGGGTATGTATACCATATCACCGTGCAGGACGGCAGCGTAATTGCCGCAGACCCCGCGCAGGAGATGGCACAGGGGGCTGTCACCTCGGCGGACGGTGTGACGGCAGCAGTAGGCGGGCAGTCCATCCCGCTCGACGGGGCTGCGGTCTATCAGATCACCTGCGCCGCAGGAGGAGCTTCTGTATCAGTCGCTTCCGCCGCAGATCTGACAGCTGGAAAAACCGCAAAGGTATACCAGCAGAACGGACAGTATATAATCTGCCTGACATTTGTAGCCGATCCGTATACCGCACCTGTTGCAGGCACGCCGGGTCTGCGCACGCTTAAAAACTTTCTCGCTACCGCCATGGAACCGGTGGGGACCACGCTATATGTTTATGGCGGCGCATGGAACTGGCAGGATACCGGCGCATCCAATCAGGCGGCTTCCATCGGCCTGCCGCAGACATGGGTAGACTTTTTCCAAAGCCAAACTGCGAATTATTCATATAAGAATGTAAACCCTGCAAAGAGCTATTATCCGTTCGGCCGCTGGAACCAGTATTACTTTGCAGGGGCGGACTGCTCGGGCTATGTCGGCTGGGCGGTTTACAATACCATGCACACGCAGAGCGGCGGCGCGGGTTACGTACGTGAAGCGACAACCATGGCTCAGCACTTCGCAGATCTTGGCTGGGGCAGCAAAACACAGATCATCCGCCGCTCGGATTTTAAGCCGGGCGACATCATGAGCATGAACGGCCATATCTGGATTTGCCTTGGCGCATGTGACGACGGCAGTCTGGTGATCCTGCATTCCACGCCGTCGGCCAGCGTCAGCGGCATGCGCGGCGGCGGCGTGCAGATCAATGGTGTTGGGGACAGCGAGAACTGTCAGGCGGTGCAGCTCGCCCGCACCTACATGAGCCGGTACTATCCGCAGTGGTACAGCCGGTACCACGATGTTTACAAGAATTATGCGAGCTACACCTCGTTCAGCGGCAGCACCGCTGGTAAGTTCAGCTGGACAATCGGCAGCGCGCTCACCGATCCGGACGGCTATCGCAGTATGACAGCGGACGAAATCCTTGCCGACCTGTTCGGAGAAACGCAAACCATCACCGCCTCGGCCGGACCGGGCGGAACCATCCAGCCTGCGGGTGCAGTCCGTGTACAAAACGGCGCAGCGCAGCACTTCGTGATCCAGCCGGAGAACGGATACGAGATCGCCGCCGTTTACGTGGATGGAGTCGATGCAACCGATCAGCTGGTCAACAGTCAATATACCTTTGCGCTTGTAAACGAGCCCCACACCATACAGGCCGTCTTCCAAGCGGGAGAACCCTGGTTTACCGACGTGCCCGCCGACGCTTATTATTATGATGCCGTGCGCTGGGCTGTCGAAAATGGCATCACCCAGGGGACGAGCGCCGCGACCTTTGGCCCGGACGAAACCGTAACGCGAGGCCAGGCGGTCACCTTCCTCTGGCGGCAGGCCGGATCGCCGGCACCGGCAGCACAGAATCCTTTTACCGATACGGCAGCCGATGCGTATTATGCCGATGCGGTGTGCTGGGCGGTGGAAAACAATATCACACAAGGCACGAGCCAAACCACCTTTGAGCCGGACGCGCCGGTCACCCGTGAGCAACTGGCGGTGCTGCTGTATCGCTATGCATCCTTCATGGGGCATGACGTATCCGCCGCCGGCGACCTGCACGCCTACACGGATGCCGCACAGGTCAGCGCGTATGCCGCACCTGCCATGCAGTGGGCCACCGCGGCGGGTCTGGTTACCGGAGACACCGGCGCCATGCTCCGCCCGACGGACCCTGCCATCCGTGCGCAGACGGTGACCATCCTGATGCGCTTGTGCGCACCGGACGCGGATTGAGCAGTGCAAAAAAAATTCTGCCGGACGGCAAAAGGCCCTGGGGACAAGTCATCCCCAGGGTCTTCTTTACCAAAGCCAGTGTATTCACAGCTTCTTTACCGTCACACCTTCATCCGCCATTTTATGTAGTAAACCACCTCATATTCGCCACGATAGGCGGATAACGGTCTGGAAAAGTGCATTTTTTCGAGCATCTGTCCAGGCGCGGCAGATGACTGCATTTTGTTATGTGAGATGTGGATTTCCTCCGCCACCTCCATCTGCGTGCGCCCCTCGAAAAAGCGCAGACGGATGATCTTCTTCTCGCGGTCGTTCAGGCTGTCGATCGCCTCGCGCAGGGCGATGCTTGCAAGCCACTGCTCGTCCGTATTCTTGTTGTCCCCCACCTGATCCATAACGCATACGGTGTCCGTGCCGTCATGAAATACAGGCTCAAACAGCGATACCGGGTCGAGGATCGCGTCCAGCGCGAACACGACCTCCTCCTTGGGAACATCCATCGCCTTGGCCAGCTCCATGATGTCCGGCTCGCGCTGGTGCTCGCGTATAAACGCTTCCTTGGCCTGCATGGCCTTGTACGCCGTATCGCGCAGGCTGCGGGATACGCGCAGCGCGCTGTTGTCCCGCAGATAGCGCCGGATTTCCCCAATGATCATCGGCATGAACATACAAAGTCGAAAAACAGCTATCCCGCATCCGCCGCGCACGGCTGCGCGCCTTCGATCGCATAGTATATTTCTATTTTCCCGTTTTGCAGCACGATTTTCTGCACACAGGTGCGCACCAGCGCCTGCCGCTCGTGCGTGGTCAGCCTGTCCCAGCTGGAGCCTATCGTTTGCAGCGCGCTGTATGCTTCGGTCGTGTCCTGCTGCTGCGCTGCCTGCCGTGCATCTTCCAACGCCTGCTCTGCGCGGACGCGCTCGCGCCTGGCCTGTTCGATCGCTTCGCGCAGGGTGTCGTCTTCTCCCTCGGCGTACAGCTCGTATAACCGTCTCAGCTTGCGCTGCGCGCGGTCAAGCGCACGGCGGCAGGCCGTCTCATCCCCTGCTCTGCTGCGCGCCGGCGCAGGCGCGGCGGCAAGCCGCGACAGGTCGCGCACCACGACCGCTTCGACCTCGCGCGCCATCACGCCCCGGTTGGGGCAGTTTGCGTCATGCACCAGATGGGGCTTGGATTTGTCCCGCGAGTAGCAGACCAGCTTGTCGCCCGCCCTCCCCCATTTCTGGTAGCGCATTTTCGCGCCGCAGTGGCCGCAGACCAGCAAGCCGGTGAGTAATTTGCCGCCCTCTGCCGCGCGCGGCTTATCCGGTTTTTGCAGGCGGCGCATAGCGCGCGCGAAGGTCTGCTTGTCAACCAGCGGCTCATGCCGTCCTGGGTAGCGTTCACCCTTGTAGACGATCACGCCCGTGTTGCTCTCCCGCAGGAGGATCTGCCGCACCAGATGCTCATATTTCAGCCCCAGCTCGCGGGCGATCCGGCCGGTGGACTGCCCTTCCAGATAGCGCGCGTAGATCTCGCGCACCGTGTCCGCATCGCTGTTCGGCACCAGAATGCCCTTGGCAGCGTCGTAGTCGTAGCCAAAGGGGATCTTGCCGCCGCCCGGCCAGAAGCCCTGCTTGACGCGCTCGACCATGCCCATGCGCGTGCGCAGGAAGATATTCTCGCGCTCGAGCTGGGCAAAGGCGGACAGGATACCGATCATCGCGCGGCCGTATGGGCTACCGGTGTCAATATTCTCGTTGATCGAAACAAAGTCCACGCCGTGCGGCAGGAACACGTCCTCGATCAGGTAGAGCGTATCCTTCTGGCTGCGGCTCAGGCGGTCGAGCTTGTAAACCACCACCCGCTCGACCGCGCCGCCCCGGATCGCCTCCACCAGCTCGGTCACCGCCGGGCGGGAGAGGTTGGAGCCGGAAAACCCGCCGTCCACATAGCGCCGGAACTGCATGATGCCTTTCATGCGGCAGTATGCCTCCAGTTTTTCCGCCTGCGCGGCGAGCGAGTAGCCCTCGTCCGCCTGCGCCTCAGTGGATACGCGCAGATATAATGCTGTGTGTTTCATGTCTGGTCCTTTCCAAGACCGCGTCCCTCCGCCTCCAGTATAGCAGAGGGGGCCGTGTCCGGCAATGGAAGCTGCTGCCGGTACCGCGCCGCGCCGAGCAGCGCGCCCACGCCGTCCCGGTCGAGCAGCAGCGGCGGCATGGCGCCGTGCAGGCGTTTGCCGTTGAGATAGCGGATCACTTGCATATGAATGCACTTCCTTTCCGCTTTTATTGTGCCCGGTTTGGCGGGCCGGCAATCATGTGCGCCCAACTTCTGAATGAATGCACAATTTACCCAAAAGCTGACCGAAATAATACTTGTGATGTTGCATGCGGCGGGTGTATAATGAGGTTGATAAAGTTTGCCTGCCGCACTGCCGGCGGACGAGAGAAAATTGGAGGAGAGTGCAACAATGTTTGAAAATCTGATTGCAACGCTCAAGGCTGAAAAGCGCACGATCGTATTCACCGAGGGTCCGGATCCCCGCATCCTCGAGGCGGCTTCCCGCCTGAAGAAGGACGGCCTGCTGGATTCCATCCTGGTCGGCAATGTGGACGAGGTCAAGGCGGCGGCACAGGCCGGCGGCTTTGACATCGAAGGCATGGAGATCATCGACCCCGCAACCTATCCGGAAATGGACGCAATGGTCACCAAGATGGTTGAGCTGCGCAAGGGCAAGATGACCGAGGAGCAGTGCCGCGCGGCGCTGGCCAAGGGCAACTACTTCGGCACCATGCTGGTTAAGATGGGCAAGGCAGACGCCCTGCTCGGCGGCGCTACTTACTCGACCGCGGACACCGTCCGTCCCGCGCTGCAGATCATCAAAACCAAGCCGGGCAACAAGATCGTAAGCTCCTGCTTCATTCTGCGCCGCGACGCAAAGGACGGCGGCGACGAGATGTACGCGATGGGCGACTGCGCGATCAACATCAACCCGGGCGAGGACGATCTGGTTGAGATCGCGATCGAGACCGCCAAGACTGCCAAGGCTTTCGGCATCGATCCCAAGGTTGCCATGCTGTCCTACTCGACCAAGGGCTCCGGCAAGGGCGACACGGTCGATATGATGCGTAATGCGACCGAAAAGACCAAGGCTGCTGCGCCCGATCTCGCGGTAGACGGCGAACTGCAGTTTGACGCGGCGTTCTCCCCGGTCGTTGCAGCGACCAAGTGCAAGGGTTCCCCGGTGGCCGGTCAGGCGAACACCTTCATCTTCCCGGACATCAACGCCGGCAACATCGGCTACAAGATCGCCCAGCGTCTGGGCGGCTTTGAAGCGTACGGCCCGATCCTCCAGGGTCTGAACGCGCCAATTAACGACCTGTCCCGCGGCTGCAACGCGGACGAGGTTTACCAGATGGCGATCATCACCGCGGGTCTGAAGTAATCCTCTTACAGACCGAAACCAAAAGCGAACAAGGGCCGAAGCAATTTCGGCCCTTGTTTTATTCTCCATCCATGTCAACTCCAAAGGAGCGTGCCGCCATGAAACGTAAGCTTGTTCTTATTCTGCTGTGCGCTGTCATCCTGCTCGGCGGCGCAGGGATCTATCTGCTGACGCCGTATCCGGTCGCGCCGGAGCTGGAGCAGCTGGAAATTTCGATGGTTATGCGTCCGGACTGGGATGCGGAGGCCGCTCCGCTATACGAAGTGGTCACCGACCAGGTCGATCTGGATGCGCTGGCGCAGCTGCTCTCTGCCTGCGAGGTCTCCCGCCTGCCGACCGATCAGAACGGCTATTCGATGGAAACAGTGCGGTATGAAATCAGCGTGCTCTATGGGGAGCAACCACTGCATTTTGTGCTGGGCGAGGATAGCTTTGTATATGAAAGCGGGCCATGGTATCACCGTTTGCGCGATGCACAGCCGCTGATCGATGCACTCGACAGAGACATCGCCGCGAATGGCACACAGGCATAAAACAAGCCCCGGTTCAGCGAACCGGGGCTTTATTGCAGCTATTTTGCGGGATGATATGCGATTGCCGGCGTATGTTTGCTCCCCTGCGGGATCAATCCTCCTCGTCGTCGAACACGATGCGCCACAGCAGGTACAGCCAGCTGGCTGCAAACAGCATGAACAGCACGCCGCGGAACTTCTTGAACAGCTTGGAGAAACAGGTACCCAACCAAAGGCCGAGCGTCAGCAGGCAAGCTTCGAATACCGCAAAATCAAACAGGGAAAATTCGCGGGCCTTGGATACTGCATAATCCGTCCAGCGGCTGGCCTGGCTGCGCGCGTCGTTGGCATAGCCCAGCATCTGCTCCGCGCGGGCGCGCAGGGCGTCACGGTCGATGTTTTCCAGATAGTTTTTCATAGCTTGCTCTCTCCTTTTGTTTTGGTTCATTTAGAGGGATGAACGGACGCTTTTGCGCCCCTTGCTTCTTTGGCAATGCTGCACGGCACCGTGCCCATCGGTGAAATGCGGCCCAGCCGCATACCGATCTTTTCCGCCAGCTCGTCTGCATCCGCACTGCCGGTCTCGCGCAGGGCGGCCTGCAGGATCAGCCCGGCCGCGCGGGCATCTGAGCCCGCCTCGTGGTGGTCGAGCGCGATGCCAAGCGCGTCGGACACGGTATCCAGCTTGTGGTTGACAAGCCCCGGCCACACGCGTCGCGCCACCTTGACCGTGCACACATACCGGCACGCGGGGATCGGCAGATGGTAATGCGCCAGGCAGGCGTTCAGCACGCCCACGTCGAACATGGCGTTGTGGCACACCAGCACGCTGCCCTCGGCCTCGTCCGCGAGGTTTTGCCAGACGGCATCGAACGGCGGCGCATCCGCGACCATCTTTTCCGTGATATGGTTGACGCGCACGTTGCCCCAGTGGAACTTACGCGCTCCAGCAGGAGGGCGTATCAGTGAAACCTGTTCGCGCACAAGCGCGCCGTCCTCAAAAATGCTGGCGCCAAGCGCGCAGGCACTGAGTGGCGAAGCGTTCCCAGTCTCAAAGTCCAGCGCCACATACTTCATTGCAGCGCCTCCCTCCGCCCTGCCTCGGCGCGCTCCTTAGCGGCGAGCAGGAACCGGTAAAACGGCGCGAGCCGCTGCATATTCTCCAGCATGGGCTGGACGAACGACCCGTCCAGAACAGGCGAAAAATCATCGTAAGCGCGGAAGTCCACACCGATCTCCTTGCGGTCGAGCCAGGCCTGGTATTCCGGCTTCGCATCCGGGAATTTCGGGCGCTTGTACAGCTCTCCCGCAAGCCACATCTGCGGGCATTCGCCCACCGCGCGGTATGCGTCGAGGAACAGCTTATCCTCATGCAGGATCATCTCGCGCATCGCTTCCATCTCGCCCCGGCCCCATGCGCCCCAGCAGCCGTAGGCCCAATACTCGGGATGCACCTCGAAATAATAGCACGGGACGGATTCCCGCTCGCGCCGCTGCCTGCGGAAGAACAGCCACAGGTTGGCGCGGTAGAGCGTCTTATCCTTGGTATACCGTGTATCGCGCCGCACGCGCGACACCATGCGCGAGGGCGTAACGACGAACTGGGAATCGATCGCGAGCATGGTAGGCGTCATCTCTTCGATCAGCTCGTAAAAGGGCTGGATAGCCAGCCGTTTGATCTCATCTTTATGGGCTTCGTAAAATTCCTTGCTGTTTTGCAGTCGGTTGAGCTGCAGCAGGTCGATGCCCGCGGCGTCAAAGCCTGTGAATGCCATGGGATGGGGCACCACCTTTCTTCTTAACATTGTACCGCGTTTTCCTGGTTTTCGCAACAGGATTTTGCTGTTCTGCGGCAGGAAAACGCAAAATATGGTGTTCCCCTGCCTCCGGCCTCCTGCTTCTCCCCTTCAGCTCCGTATTTACTCCTTCTCAAGGCTGTGCTATACTGAAAGAATCAAAACAGAAGGGTGGGGATCGGAATGAAGCGAACCTCTCACGCCGTTTTGCGCGTAGCGGCATCTGCGCTGGTGGTACTCATTTGGGTGATTTATCTGTTTGAAAGATGGAGCGGGCAGTACGCCATGTATCCACTGATCGGCTACGTCGGCTATGAGTGTCTGGCGCTCGCTGCCAGGGTGTGCCTTTGGGCGCTGCTCATCTGGCTGATGCTTGTGCTGGTGCGGGTACTGCGCCGCAAAGCACCAAAAACCGACCTCGCTTTCGCTGCGGTGCTGGCCGTGATGCTGTCCGCAATGACTGCGTATAGCACCTGGTCGTCCGGGTTCGCGCAGGTCACTGTCCCGGCAACGCTGGTCAGCCTGTCCAATGCGCCGTATCAGGCGCGTTTCCGCACGCAGGACGGGCAGGAGCTTACCCTTTCCTGCCCGGATGTCATCGCACACGCGATGGGCAGGGAATCCAAAGAATACCTGATCACCTACACCCGCCCGGCAGACGACCCGCAAACCGGTTCGCTCCATATGGCATCCTGCCTCGTCCAATAAAACTATCATAGACACAGCCCTCATATTGGTGCTATAATAGACCTAATCTTTTCAACAGGAGGTCGTTATTATGGAAAACCCTGAAAAGCTGCTTGATCTGCTCAGTCAGGACGCGCGCCTGACCCCCGCGCAGCTCGC
>HHCFC02800__coassemble_1450_pt1 | contig 21055 bp, 23 predicted proteins | sample HHCFC02800__metabat2_high_PE_038 | metagenome-assembled genome bin HHCFC02800
GTGTGTTCTTCGATCTTTATCGGAAAGATGACGATGCAGAATACGAATTGACTTTTCAAAAATTTTCATATACTATTAGTCCGTGTGCTGCAGAGAGGGCAAAATGAACCTGTATGAATAGAGATACTTGAATTACCGTATAATCTCCCGAACGGAGGACACTCATGGTACAACGGATTTGAGGCATTTGTCTTAAATTGTTTATCAGGAAAGGATAGGCTGACAATGCAACAACAAGAGCAAATATTGTGCGCCATTCTGGATGCTGGGGAATTGCTGCTTACTGCTGGCGCCGAGGTTGCACGGGTTGAGGATACGATTCGCCGGATGGCAAAAGCGTATGGCTTTGTACGCGCAGATGTTTTGACGATCACAGCAAGTATGGTTGTGACTGCACAGACAGAAAAGGGAGAAGTGCTGACACAAACACGGCGTATCCTGCGCAGGGAAACCAACATGCAGCGGATCGAGGCAGTTAACGCGCTGTCGCGCGATGTTTGTACCCAGCCGATGCAACTGGAACAATTTTATGTGAGGCTTGATGCAGTGCGAAATATAGATGATGGACCGCGCTGGAGAAAGCCGCTTGCGTATTTAATCATCGCTGGTGCGTTTACGGTTTTCTTTGGAGGGACATGGCGCGACGCAATCGCAGCCATGCTTTGCAGTATGGTTTTGTACTTGGTCGGCCGGATGGGGACGCGGATCGACCTACAGCCGCTTGTTCTGACAATGATCAGTGCGGCAGTAATGTGCTTTGCTGTGGTGGTTACGGTATGGATTGGTTTAGGACAGAAGTTGGATTATATTATCATCGGCAATATTATGCTGCTGATTCCTGGCATAGCATTGGTCACTTCGCTTCGTGATATGATCGTCGGCGACACGATTAGCGGCCTTTTGGGTGCACTGGAGGCGTTGATTCGCGCCCTTGCCATTGCAGCAGGTTGCGCGATTGTGCTGATGCAGCTGGGAGGACTGGTATGACTGCTGAAATGATTATGCAAATCGCGGCAGCAGCAGTCGGCGCATTTGGCTTTGGATTGCTGTTTCGCGTTTCAGGGGAAATGCTGCTGACCGTTACAATAGGAGGGGCGGCGAACTGGATCTTTTATCTTCTGGCTATGGAGGTATATGCAGACCGGGTGCTTGCCTTTTTCTTATCAGCCCTGGCAACTGCTGTCATGGCGGAAATATTGGCACGGCTGCTTAAAACGCCGGTTATCACCTTGTTAGTCCCCATGCTGGTACCACTTGTACCTGGCGGCGATCTGTACTATACAACGCTTGCGTTAGTCCAGGGAAATATGGATGTGTTTGTACGGTATGGAAGCATGGTGATCAAGGAAGCGGGCGCAATCTCGTTCGGCATAATATTTGTTGCCTGCGGAGTGCAGACGGCGACTAAAATATGGATCCTTTGCAAGAACAGATAGGGCAAGGAAGAACAGCCCTGTGCTGCACGGTACCCATGCAAAACAGTGAATAGGCCGCCCTGCCATCTGTCGGTTGAATCGGATCATGGATCAAAAGTATCCCAAAGCCATTTCAGAATAGTGGACAGCTTTGGAGCGGGTATCATCACCGCAGGCCATACTGCTCCTGAAGCTGCTGCAAAATCGGACGGTCGGCAGGGCAGAAATTGTACTGGGGAATTTCAGCGGCAGTGATCCAACGAAGAGCATGATGCTCAAGCAGTTGTGGCGCGCCTGAGATAACCGACGCGTGGAACAGGGTCAAATGAACAGCCATATCCGGATACTGATGCGTTACCTCCATGAATATATCTTTCACGGAAACGGTGATGGCGAGCTCCTCCCGGCATTCCCGGATCAGTGCCTGCTGACGTGTTTCGCCCGGCTCGACTTTCCCGCCGGCAAATTCCCACAGCAACCCGCGCGTCTTATCTGCCGGACGCTGGCAAATCAAAAAGCGCCCTTCGTCCCAAATCAGCGCTGCGACAACTTCCGTCATACGTTTTCTCCTTTTCCAACAGTGATATATCCAGTATACGGTAAAGTCAGCATTGAGGCAAGTCGATATCTCGCTGCAGCTAAAAAACAATAGAAAAATGACAAAATGGGAAATGTTTGATAGGTGAAACACAACATGGAGGATTTTGAATACTGTAAACTCGAAATATTTATTCCGGAAAGCCACTTGTCCGTATTGCAGAAAGCATTGCAGTCCGTGGACGCAGGACATATTGGCAGCTATGACAGTTGCCTGTCATACAGCAGGGTGACCGGATGCTGGAGGCCGCTGGCAGGAACCCATCCCTATATTGGGATGGAGAATGAGATTTGTACCGCGCCGGAGCTGAAGGTGGAAGTCACTTGCCGAAGTGGGCAGCTCGACCGGACAATGGCTGCTGTCAAGGCGGTACATCCATACGAGGAGCCGGTCATCAATGTGATCCCGCTATATCGTGTGGGCCTGTGATGCAGCGGCGAAAAGCCGGGGTGTAAAAGGAAGACAAACAGGAGAAATGAATATGGATCGATTGACAGAAAAGCAGAAAGACGGCTACAGCCTGCCGGCTGAACTGCAGGCACGGGCGCTGATGCGTTTGGGCCGCTGGGAAGACATGGCAGAACAGCTGGAAAAAGAGCAAACGGATATTTCGGCGCAGCTGGAAAGCCTGCGCCGTGCCGGAAAAGAAAAGTCTGTGCGCTTTCGCGAGCTGTTTGCACGCAAGCTGACGGTATCCACCATGCTGGATACGCTGCGCCGCAGCGAAGGGACCTGATAGCAAAGCGGGAAGGCCTTCAACTGAGAGGGCCTCCCCGCTTTATTTATCCGGTAGTTATGCTCTGAAACAGGTCGACAAAGGCGGGTGGCACTGCACCGTTGATTACATACAGGTCGTAAAGCAGATTGTGGTCATAGCCTCCATATACATGGGTAGTAAGGTTGGTTTTACCCAGTGCGGCAAATTCGCGGATGGCGTATACCCCCTCTACACTGCAGTTGGTGTCCGCTGTGCCGTGGAAAATATGGATAGGCAGATCGAGCGTCGGCAGTACCTCGCTGTTGGGCTGCAGCGCCTGATGCGCTCTGAACCAGCCGCTGGTCAGGCGGACGCTGTAATTCTCCGCCAGCCAGGCGTCGTCCCCGCGTGCAACCGCGTCATAAAACGCCTGCTTGCCTGGCTCCAGCAGAATGGCAAAATCCGCTGCTGTGATTGCGCCGTCGCTGTCCGCGTCAATATCTGCAAACGGCGTATCCGCCAGCACACTTGTCACAATATTGTATGGATCAGCAGTATATTCCGCCTCAGATATGCTGCCGTCGCCGTCTGTGTCAAAATACTGCCGGTAAAAGATCATGGACGGTTCGCCGGACTGCTGCCAGTCAAATATTACATCCATACGGTCGTTGCAGTAGCCCGCAAGAAGCAGGCCGCTGATCTCATCCGGATAAGCCTTAGCAGCAAGCGGCGCGATGATCGTTCCCTCGCTCCAGCCCAGCAGCCAAATATCTGCATCCTGTAGACGCGGATTCTGTCGCAGCTGCGTGATCCATTCCCCGATATCGCTGACACTGGTGGAGGGCAAATAGGTCTGATACACTGCTTCGTCTATAGTGTCAAAGCTCGGCGGCTGGTCGCCCATGGAAACGCCGCGCGTGCTCCAGCGGAAAAAGCCGGTTTCGCGCATGCCGAACTGCTCTGCGAACAGATCGAAGTAATTGAAGGTCTGCTCTCCGTACTGGCGCTTGTTGTCATATGTATTTGGCCCGGAACCGTTGATAAACAGCACCAGACGGTCAACCGGCTCGCTTCCGGCCGGAAGGTCGAGCTTGCCGGTGAGTGTTACACCGTCTGCAGCGTTATGCGTCAAAAGCGTTGTATCCCGGTCAAGAAGCGCATGGTCAAGCGCGGTAAAATAGGCGGCAGCCTGCGCACGGGTCACCGCACCGCTTCCGCTTGTCTCAAACGTGGGATCTTCGCGCCCGAGCCATGTCTGGTAGCGGGTCAGGATGGCGGCAAGTTCGGCATGGGTCACGGGCCGGTTTGGCTCAAATGTGGTTGCAGAAGTGCCCTGGATGATCCCGCTTTCGCACGCCCAGCCGAGCGCATTGCTGTAATACGAAGTGTCGGGAACATCAGCAAAAGTATCGGCGGGAAGTCCCTGAACGCGTGCCTGCCGTGCAAGCACGGCGAGCGCCTGTGCGCGTGTCAGAGGCTCGCCGGGGGAGAAATGCGTCTCATCTGTCCCGTTGAACAGGCCGCGCGAGACAGCATAGTCGATATCCGCCTGCTCTGGTATGCCGGTGGTATCTGTAAAAGCCGCCCCGGCACAGGCGAGCACGGAAATACTGCAGGCATCGCGGCGGACAGGATCTGTTTGAATCTCATATCACAGGTTTCCTCCTTTAGCGGTTGATGACCGTCATCTGCAATCCCTGCATCACGTCGAGCGTTTTCTCATGCAGGACAGGGTCAAAGCTGCGGCAGAGCGCGGCATCCACTGTGATCTGTGCCTCCGGCCACTGGGCCTGCAGTAGCACGGCGTTGGACAGCACGCACATGTTGGTCACCACTCCTACCACCATGATCTCGCGCAGGCCAGGCAGTTCCTTCCCAAGCTTCACAAGTTCAGAAGGCGGCATACCGAACGTATGCTTGCATACCGTATGGATCTGGTGGTTGGCGCAGGTCTCGCAGCAGAGTTCCTGCGTTTTTCCATACAGCCGCCAGCCGGTTTCATTCGGGTTGCAGTGCGGAATGGGCAGGGCACGGCCTTCACGGGTTTCCAGATAGGTATCGTCATGCGTGTCATAGGTAAACAGCACATGGTCACCCTGCGCGAGATAGGTCTGCGCCAGGCGCGCGATTCCGTCGTCGATCGCGGCAGCGCCCTCAAAACCGAGCGAACCGGTGACAAAATCGTTTTGATAATCGATCACTGCGAGCAGTTTGGGTGCTTTGTTCATCTGTCATCCCTCCAGTTGTTTTCATCATATCATGATTTTGTGCAGCAGACAATGAATTTATTGCGTCTGCACTTCTCCGGGATTATAATTGACACAGAGCGCGCATACGTTTAGACCGACGGAGGTGCGCGCGAATGGACAAATGGACAGGAAAGCGGGTTATGCTCGGTGCAGCAATGCTGGCCGCATCGCTCGCGCTCTGTATCGGCGGCAGGAGTGCGGTACAGGCAGTCATGCATCACGACAGCGCGCGTACGCTGGTGATTGACGCCGGGCACGGCGGCTTTGACGGCGGCGCAGTCGGCTCAAACGGCACGACCGAGCAGGATATCAACCTGAGCATTGCGCAACGCGTGCAGTCGCTGGCAGCGTTTTTCGGCGTGCGCACGGCGATGACGCGCACGGACGAAAACGCGCTGGACTACGACCCGTCCCGCCCGGTTCGGGAGAACAAGATCGCGGATATCAAGGCGCGGGAGCAGTTCGTGCAGGATACGGCTGACCCGGTTTTCCTGAGCATCCATCTCAACAAGTTCAGCGACGCGCAGTATCGCGGGGCACAGGTGTTTTATTCGCCGAATCATGCGGGCAGCAAAACGCTGGCAGAGCTTTTGCAGGCCAGCCTTGCCGATGGCTGCGATCCTGCAAACACCCGGCAGGCCAAGCGGGCGGAAAACACGATCTATCTGATGAATCAGCTGGAGTGCCCGGCTGTGATCGTCGAATGCGGCTTTCTGTCCAACCCGGCGGAAGAACAGCTGCTGAATGACACCGGGTACCATAAAAAAATTGCTGCCAGCATTGTGACCGGCTATCTCCGGTACGAAAGCGGTGGCTGACGGAGGAAATATGAAGCAGAAAACAGTTTATCTATGTGGCGAATGTGGGTATGAAGCGCCTAAATGGTACGGGAAATGCCCGTCCTGCGGGGCATGGAACACCATGAGCGAATACAAGGTGCAACCGGAATCCACTGCGCGCGGCACGAATACCTTCCAGCGCGGCGCGTCCCGCCCGACGCTGCTGCGCGATATCGAAAGCGGGGATGAAACGAGGTTTCGCTCCGGTATCGGCGAACTCGACCGCGTATTGGGCGGCGGCGCGGTGCACGGTTCGTTTGTGCTGGTCGGCGGCGAGCCGGGCATCGGCAAATCCACACTCCTGCTGCAGATGTGTCAGGAGATGTGCAAGTCCGCGCGCGTACTGTATGTGTCCGGCGAGGAATCGCTGCGGCAGATCAAGCTGCGCGCGGCGCGCCTGCATATCTCGTCGCCCGACCTGTATATCCTTGCGGAGACCGATATGGAGCAGATCATCAGCGAGACCGAGCTGCTCGCACCCGATATCCTGATTGTGGACTCGATCCAGACGGTCTACAAGCGCGACCTGACCGCTGCGCCCGGCGGCACGACGCAGATCAAGGAATGCGCGATGAGCCTGATGCAGTACGCCAAAAACAAAAATGTGACCATTTTCATCGTCGGCCATGTCAACAAGGAAGGCACGCTGGCGGGCCCCAAAATTCTCGAGCATATGGTCGACTGCGTGCTCTACTTTGAGGGGGAGACCACGGGGCCGTTCCGCTGCCTGCGCGCAGCGAAAAACCGCTACGGCTCGACCAATGAGATCGGCGTGTTTGAAATGAGTGATCACGGTCTGCTCGAGGTACAGAACCCCTCCGCCGCCATGCTCGCCGGGCATCCACAGGGTGCTTCCGGCAACTGTATCGCCTGCGTGATGGAAGGCAGCCGCCCACTGCTTGCCGAGGTGCAGGCACTCGCTGCGAAAACCCAGTTCGGTGTGCCGCGCCGCACTTCCGCGGGCGTGGACTATAACCGCATGGTGCTGCTGCTGGCGATTCTGGAAAAACGGTGCGGGCTGTTCCTGTCCTCGTCCGACGTATATGTCAACGTCGTCGGCGGCATGCGGCTGGACGAGCCTGCGGTCGATCTGCCGATGGTGCTGGCGATCGCGTCAAGCTTCCGGGACAAGCCTTTGCCCGAGGGCGTGATGAGCTTCGGCGAGATCGGCCTGACCGGTGAACTGCGCGCGGTGTCAAACGCGGCGCAGCGCATCAATGAGGCCTACCGCCTGGGTTTCCACACCTGTGTCATGCCCATGCAGGATATCGACGAGGAGCTGACACAGAAAATGAACATCGTACGCGTCAAAACCGTGGCGGACGCGATCCGCGCCGTGCTGTGAAAAATCTTCCATGGGTAAAACCGGCCTTTTTGCCGCAGACTATCATCAGTTTTGCGGCGGGAGGTCGGTATTTTCATGGAAAAACAGGCGCGGATGGTGTTGCTGTCAACATCGGTTATTTTAGCTGCCTTGCTGTTCTGGTCTTGGAAAAACCGTCCGCCGGAGGCGGAGCAGGTGCAGGCCGGCACTGCCTCCGTGCAGGATATCTATAACAGCGTTACTATATCGGGAACCGTGGAGGCAGCAGACAGCACCGCGCTCTGCCCGGCACAGAATGCAGTCGTCGCGGCGGTCTATGCGTCAGTGGGCGATATGGTAGAACAGGGGGAGGTGCTGTGCACGCTGGCGGACGCCCCGGAAGAAGAGCCGGCTGACAGCATGCAGGCAGTATGGAAGGCGGTTTTCGGACAGACATCGCAGACCGTAACAGCGGCGGAAACCAACGTGCTTCGCGCACCGGTTTCAGGTACAGTGCTCACCATCCCGGCAGCAGGGGAAGCTGTGGTTGTGGGCTTGCCCTGTATCCGTGTAGCGGATTTGAGCCGATTGCAGGTGCGTGCACAGTCACCTGAGCTGTATGCCGGGGAGCTGGCAGCAGGACAGCGGGCCAATATCACCGCTGCGGCGGCAGGGGATGCGGTCTATGGTGCGCAGGTGGAAAGCGTAGCTCCTGTCGCTGTGCGCGCAGTGAGCCTGACCGGACAGAGCAGCGAGGCGACAGTGGAAGCGGTGCTTTCCCTTCCCGGCAATACAGATGGGCTGCGTCCCGGCTATTCGGCGACCGTGAAGATATTTACCGATCATCATCCGGATGCAGTCGTCGTACCGCATGAGGCCGTCTGCCAGCGCGGTGAGCAGGAATATGTGTTCTGCATACAGGACGGCCGCGCAGTACAGTGCGCTGTTACCACCGGATACATGCTCGAGACCGTGACGGAAATACTGGACGGCGTGGATCCGGAGGCAACGGTCATCCTCTCCCCATCAGAAACTATGACGGACGGCGCACCGGTCGAGGTGATCGCATGAGGGGACGGGACTTGTTTCGGTTGGCAGCGGGTAACCTGCGCGAAAACCCGTTACGCACCGCGCTGTGCGCGTTTTCAGTCGCGGTTGGGACTGGTGCGTTGCTGATTATCGCGGCAATCGGCCTGTTTGGGCAGACGCAGCTGCAGTCAGCCTTGCGCACGATCGGTGTCAGCGGGCTGACGGTCAGTTTGGAAAATCGTGGAGCAGGAACGCCGCTCTCTGCAGAGCTGGCAGATACGCTGGAGCAGTCGGTTGCCGGGATCGACAGCATCATGCCGATCAAAGCCAAAACCGGCAGCGTCCGGGCGGGGCATACGACGGAAAACGCGGTATTTCTCGGCGCGGACGAGCGTCTGGGGGAAGTGATACAGTTCGAGGTGCTGGCTGGCTCGCTTTTAACCGCGCGACAGGCGGATACGGCCCAGGCGGTCGCGGTTGTGGGGGATGAACTGGCACAAGCGCTGTATGGACGCACCAACATCACCGGACGGCAGATCCGGCTGCGGCTGGACGGAAGGGATGAGTATTTCACGGTCTGTGGGGTGGTCAAAGCGCAGACCGGAGCCTTGGGAAACGCGCTTTCTTCTCTTGCACCGCATCTGGTCTATATCCCGTATACCTGCTTAGCCTCCCTGCAGGAAAATGCAGATCAGGTTTTCGTGCAGTGTGCGGCTTCCGCCGATTTGTCCACGGTCAGCGGACAGATCGAGAAATACCTGAGCGGCTACGCACAGGTGGATGGGACGGTGCGCGTTCAGAACATGACCGGCATGGTGGAAACGGTCGAGCAGCTTGCGCAGCTGTGCGTGCTGCTGTTCCTGGCCGTCGGTGCGATCACACTTGCCGTTGCCCTGATCGGGGTGCTTTGTTCCATGCTGGCCGCGACGTATGAAAAGACAGGGGAGATCGGCATCCTGCTTGCCATCGGCGCGCAGCCGCGTGATATCCGCCGGCTGTTCCTGTTGCAGTCGGGCCTGCTGTGCGCATTGGGCGGCCTGTGCGGGCTGGCTGTGGCGGGAGGCGCGCTGTACTGGGGTGCGTCCATATTGCCGGACTGGCGGATATCCGCCGGGTTGTTGCTGTTATCCGTTATCTGCGGCACAGTCGCGGGGCTGCTGCCTGCGGTATGCGCTGCGAGGCTCGATCCGGTCGATGCGATGCGCAATTAAGCCTTTCCTTTCGCTTTCCCCTGTGGTATGATAGGGGAAGGAATAGAAAGAGAAAGGGAAGGATACCCCATGCGCCACATTATTGACCTATGTGACTTAACGGAAAAGGAATTTTCTGATCTGTATAAATTAACTACGAATATCATTGACCGCCCTGAGGGCTATGCTGACGCCTGCCGCGGCAAGGTGCTGGGCAGCCTGTTCTATGAGCCCTCTACGCGCACCAATCTGTCGTTTTCGACTGCAATGATGCGTCTTGGCGGCAGCGTGGTCGGCTTTTCTGACCCGGGCTCATCCTCAACGGCAAAAGGCGAAACGCTCAAGGACACGATCAATATGGTTTCGAGTTATGCGGATCTGATCGTCATGCGCAACCCGCGCGAGGGTGCGGCCAAGGCGGCCTCCATGTATTCTTCCGTGCCGGTGATCAATGCGGGCGACGGCGGCCACCTGCATCCGACGCAGACGCTGACCGACATGGTTACCATCCTGCGTATGCGCGGCTCGGCGGACGACATGAAGATCGGCCTGTGCGGCGATCTCAAATACGGCCGTACGGTGCATTCGCTGCTGCACTTCCTGGAGCGGTATCACAACGTACAGATCTATCTTATCGCGCCAGAGGCGCTCAAGCTGCCGGACTATATGGTTCGCTTCCTGAAAGAGCACAATATGCCGTACTGCGAGGCAAACAGCATCGACGAGGTGCTGCCCGAGCTGGACGTACTTTATATGACGCGCATCCAGCGCGAGCGGTTTGTCACCGCGCAGGAATACGAAAATCTGGAGGGCAACTACCAGCTGACCGCGGAAAAGATGAAGCGCGCGAAAAAGGACATGCTGGTGCTGCATCCGCTGCCGCGCGTGGACGAGATTGCGCAGGATGTGGACGACGACCCGCGTGCGGTCTATTTCCGTCAGGCGCGGTTTGGTATGTTCGGCCGCATGGCGCTGCTGCTGACGCTGTCCAAGCTGCCGTTCATCCGTGCAGGGCATCAGGATATCGGCGCACACGGGGTTAAGTGCTCCAACCACAAATGCGTTACCCGTACGGAAACCTATCTGCCGCTGGAGGGAAAACCGGGGGACCGTTGCCCCTATTGCGATGCGCCGCTGGAGATGCTGCTGTAAAATCCCCATAACAAAGCAAGAGGACGCAGGATGCGTCCTCTTTTTCTGTCGCGATGATGCAAAAGTTCTATATCCCTTTATTTCCGGAAGACATCGAGCGCATGGCTGGTGACGCCCAGCAGATCTGCGCGCTCGCAGGTTGCAAAATGATAATTTAGATATAACGCAAAAGCATCATCATCCATCGCGTCGATGGCATAGCGCAGAAGCAGCGCACAGCCATCTGATGCGACATAATGCAGGCGGGTCGTGGGGAAGTCACGCATTAGTTCGTCGACATCCTCCTTGCGGACAAGTTCGAACAGATCCTTTGGCTCGGACTTTGCAGCAAATGTTTCTCTGTCAAGAAGACCGGTTTTCACATATTCGGCGACGTTGATGTTTCCGCGGAGAAACCCTTCATCCAGCAGGCAGCCATCCGAAATGACGTATGCCGCAAAGATAACACCGCCCGGCCGGGTGACGCGGATTGCCTCGCGCAGCGCCTGCCGCTTATCTTCCTTGGTATAAAGATGGTACAGCGGCCCCAGCAGAAGGGTAATATCGTATGTATTATCTGAAAAAGCAGACAGATCGAGCGCGTTGCCCTGCGTGATAGAGATATTTTCACCGGGCTGTGTATTGTTTTGGAACACATCTATATTATGCCCGATGAGCTCTACCGCATCCACCGTATATCCTTGACGAGCCAGTGCATGTGAATACCGTCCGGTGCCCGCACCGACCTCCAGAACGCGGTCGCCGGGTTTGATATATTCGCCGATGTAACGCATGGTGGTCAAAAATTCGACCGAGCCATGCTTCTTGGACAGACGTCCGTCTTCATCGTAATGGCTGTAAAATTCGTTCAAATAATGTATCGTCTGCATAGGGTACCTCTCGTGCTGACTATTCATTCCACTCGACTCTGTGCTGCAGCGGTCCCGAGCCGTGTCCGAGTGCAAGACCGTACCGGATGCAAGCAGTCAGATACCGCTTGGCACGCTTTACACTGCCCGTCAATGAAACGCCCTGTGCGAGATTGCAGGCAATTGCAGAGGACAGTGTGCAGCCTGTACCATGGGTGTTGGGATTATCAATGCGCGGAGCATGCAGCCAATGCAGCTGCTCGGCTGCACAGAGCAGATCGTCCGCACAGTCTGCCAGATGACCGCCTTTGACAAGAACGCCGCCTTTGGTTCGTGCAGCGATGTTGCAGGCTGCCTGCTCCATTTCTGTACGCGTCTGAATGGATCGGCCGCAGATCGCTGCGGTCTCATGCAGGTTTGGCGTGACGAGCGTGCACAGGGGGAAGAGCTGCTCCAGCATCGCAGGTAGTGCATCCGGATGGCTCAGATCATGCCCGCTTGAGGAGATCAGCACCGGGTCGAGCACTACATTTTTGGCATGGTGCGCGCGCAGGCGGTCAGCAACGGCATGGATGATATCGGCGTTGTAGAGCATGCCGAGCTTGACTGCGTCCGGCCGGATATCCTCAAACACGCAGTCGATCTGTTTGGCTACCAGTTCGGGCGAGACTGCTTGCATGGCAAACACGCCCGTCGTATTCTGGGCGATCACGACGGTGATCGCCGCCATGCCGTACAACCCGTGTGCTTCAATGGTTTTCAGATCCGCCTGGATGCCTGCACCCCCGGTGGGGTCGGTGCCGGCAATACTGAGAACGGTTTTCATATCTGTGTATCCTCCAATCCTGTGCCGTCAAATGCGGGGATAAAACTCTCGCTGATGGACTCATCCTGCTGGAAAAAGCCGCAGAGTCCCAGATCCTGAAACAGCGCGCACGCTTCCTCATATTCCGTGTCAGTGATCGTGCGGTTAAGCTCCGGCCAGTCTTGCATGGCAAACGGTGTGTACTGCCGCATCAGGCTGACAAGTACAGTATCGCCAAAGCGCACAGCAATGTCGCGCAGCACCTGTGCCGTGTCCCCTCCAAGGCCGGGCAGCATCAAATGCCGGATGACCGTACCCTTTTTCAGCATCCCATCCGCTCCGTACTGCGGCGCACCAGTTTGCCGCACCATATCCTCGATAGCAGCCACCGCAGTCTCGCGGTAATCTGCCGCGTGCGAATACCGTTCGGCATAATAGCTGCTGTAATATTTGTAATCCGGCAAGTAGATGTCGATCCAGCCGTCCAGCAGCTTCAGTGTGTCGATGCTCTCATATCCGCTGGAATTGTATACGATCGGAACGGAAAGCCCCTGATGCCGCGACAACCGCAGGGCTTCTATGATCTGCGGCACATAATGCGCACCGGTCACCAGATTGATGTTGTGCGCGCCCTGCCGCTCGAGCGACAGGAAGGTGCGCGCGAGCGACTGTACAGAAACGGCTTTGCCTGCAGCCTCACGGCGGCTGATCTGCCGGTTCTGACAAAATACGCAGCCCAGTGAGCAATGGGAGAAAAATACCGTGCCCGAGCCGCGCGTACCCGAGATCGGCGGCTCCTCCCACAGGTGCAGGGAGGCACGCGCCGCTTCGATCTGATCGTTGGCGCCGCACAGGCCGCGCGTGCGTGTCCGGTCTGCGCCGCAGACACGCGGGCACAGCCGGCAGTGTTTGAGCAGTCCCGTCAAATTTATCCCTCCAATAGCTCCCATTATAGCGTATTTATGTCTGGAAATAAAGGCGCAGTTTGTGCTATACTAAATACAATGCGAATTATGCGAAAAAACAGGAGTTGATCCCTATGAAAATTTCCAACCTTTTGAAAGAGGATAAGGTCACGCTGTCCTTTGAGGTGTTCCCGCCAAAGACCAGCAGCACATACGAATCGGTCGCGCAGGCAACGCAGGAGATCGCGGCGCTTCGCCCGGATTTCATGAGTGTTACATACGGAGCAGGCGGCGGCACCAGCGAGCACACCGTGCATATCGCATCCGACCTGCAGAAGAAATACGGCGTTACCGTGCTGACCCACCTGACCTGCGTCTCCTCGACCAAGGAGTATGTTGCCACTATGCTGGAAAAGTTCAGGCAGCAAGGGATCGAAAACGTGCTCGCACTGCGTGGGGACATTCCCGAGGGCGGCGCACCGGCAAATGATTACCACTACGCGGCCGAACTGGTGCGCGATATCAAGGCGCAGGGCGATTTCTGCGTCGGCGGTGCCTGCTACCCGGAAGGGCATACTGAGGCTGCAAATAAGAACGAGGATATCCTGCATCTGAAAGAAAAGGTGGACGCAGGCTGCGAGTTCCTGACCACCCAGATGTTTTTTGACAACAATATCCTGTATAATTTCCTGTACCGCATCCGCGAAAAGGGGATCACCGTGCCGGTGATCGCTGGCATCATGCCGGTGACCAATGTCAAGCAGATCAAGCGTATCACTTCGATGTCCGGCACCTATCTGCCGGAGCGCTTCAAGGCAATCGTAGACCGCTTCGGTGACAACCCGGCGGCGATGAAGCAGGCAGGCGTTATTTACGCAACCGAGCAGATCATCGATCTGATCGCAAACGGGGTTAACCATATCCATGTATATTCCATGAACAAGCCGGAGGTCGCGGCGGGTATCCAAGCCAGCCTGTCGGAGATCCTGGGATGATCGCGTTTGACCGTCAGGAAGCGCTCCGCTACCTCGGCTACCGCAATACCGAACCGGATACTGCGGTTGCGGACAGTCTTGCGCGTTGCGCGGCAGAATTGCAGGCAGCAGTGCAGCCCAAATCGGTATTTGCGGCGTTCCCGCTTTCCCATCCGGCAGAAAATACGCTGGAGATCGCCGGTGTGACGATCCGCAGTGAAAACCTCTCGCGCAACCTCAAGGGCTGTGAGCAGGTATATTTGATGGCTGCGACCCTCGGTATTGCTGCTGACCGGCTGATCGCCCGCGCGAGCGCCGTGCGCATGAGCGACGCAGTACTGTATCAGGCGGCCGCTGCGGCAATGATCGAAACCTATTGCGACGAGGTGAATGACGCCATCCGGCAGGAAGCGGAGAGCGCCGGCCTATACTGCCGCCCGCGCTTCAGCCCGGGCTATGGGGATTTTGACATCAGCCACCAGCGCGACCTGAGCCGCCTGCTGGATACGCCTCGAAAAATCGGGCTGACGGTGACGGAAAGCTGTCTGCTGGCTCCCATCAAGTCGGTCACCGCGGTGATCGGGCTGTCGCGCACGCCACAGCCATGCCATCGGCGGGGATGCGAGGAATGCGGCAAAACAAACTGTGCATTTAGGAGATAAGCAAATGAAATTTATCGAACGACTGGGCAAGGAGTGGCTGTTTTTCGACGGCGGTATGGGCTCGATCCTGCAGGAGCGCGGCCTCGCCGCGGGCGAGCTGCCCGAAACCTGGAACATCACCCGCCCGGAGGAGATCCAGTCCATCCACCGCGCCTATCTGGACGCGGGCAGCGATATCATCAATACCAATACCTTCGGTGCAAACGCGCTCAAATTCCCGGACAATCTGCGCGAGATCGTTGAGGCGGCGGTTTCCAACGCCAAAGAGGCGCGGCGGCAGTCGGGCAGGGAGGACGCGTATATTGCGCTCGACCTCGGCCCAACCGGGCGGCTGCTGCAGCCCATGGGCGACCTGCCGTTTGAGCAGGCGGTCGAGCTGTTTGGCGAGGTGGTGCGCATTGGCGCGGCGGCGGGCGTCGATTTGGTGCTGATCGAAACCATGAGCGACAGCTATGAACTCAAGGCAGCTGTGCTGGCGGCAAAAGAAAACTGCGTTCTGCCGGTGCTTGCGACTGTGATCTTTGATGAAAATGGGAAAATGCTGACCGGCGGCACAGTGGATTCGGTGGCCGCCATGCTGGAGGGCCTGCGCGTGGATGCGCTGGGCGTTAACTGCGGTCTTGGCCCGAAGCAGATGCTGCCGATCGTCAAACGGCTGACGGAGGTCAGCTCGTTGCCGGTCATTGTAAACCCCAATGCAGGCCTGCCGCGCAGCGAAAACGGTAAAACGGTATACGATATCGATGCCGACGAGTTTGCAGCCCTGATGGGGGAGATTGCTGATCTGGGCGTGCAGGTGCTGGGCGGCTGCTGCGGTACGACCCCTGCGCATATCCGAAAGATGATCGAGACCTGCAAAGGCCATTACTTTGTGCCCGTGGAGCCAAAACACCGTACGGTGGTTTCGTCTTTCTCGCAGGCAGTCGAGATCGGGCAGAAGCCAGTTATTATCGGCGAGCGCATCAATCCGACCGGCAAGAGCAAATTCAAGGCAGCGCTGCGGGAGAACAATATCGAATATATCCTATCCGAGGGTCTGGCGCAGGAGGACAATGGCGCACATATTCTGGATGTCAACGTCGGCATGCCGGAAATTGACGAGCCTGCCATGATGGAGCGCGTGGTCACCCGTCTGCAGGGCGTGACCGCGCTGCCGCTGCAGATCGACACTTCGGACACGGCAGCCATGGAGCGCGGCATGCGCCTGTATAACGGCAAGCCGATGATCAACTCGGTCAGCGGCAAGCGGGAAAGCATGGAAGCGGTGTTCCCGCTGGTGAAAAAGTACGGCGGCGTGGTTGTTGGCCTGACGCTGGACGAAAACGGCATCCCGGACAGTGCCGAAGGCCGCGTGCAGATTGCGAAGAAAATCTACGACACAGCCGTGCAATACGGCATTGGCAAAGAGGATATCGTGATCGACGGGCTGGCGATGACGATATCCTCGGACAGCCGCTCTGCGCTGGTCACACTGGAAACGCTGCGCCGCGTGCGCGACGAACTGGGCGGACACACCATCCTCGGCGTATCCAATATCTCGTTCGGCCTGCCGCAGCGCGAGATCATCAACGCGAACTTTTTCACCATGGCACTACAGAACGGGCTTTCGTGCGCAATTATCAACCCGAATACGGATGCGATGATGCGCGCTTACCGCGCCTTTCTTGCACTGACCGATCAGGATGCACAGTGTGCGGGTTATATTGCAGCCTACGGAAACCAACCGACTGTTGCGCCGCAGGCGGCAGCGGATAGCGCCATACCGCTTGGAGAAAGCATCGAGCGTGGCTTGCAGGAACGCGCAGCGCAAGCGGCGAAGGCAGCGCTCCAGACTGTGCCGCCGCTCGAGCTGGTCAACACCGAGCTCATCCCGGCACTTGACCGTGTGGGCAAGGGCTTTGAAGCAGGAACCGTGTTCCTGCCGCAGCTGCTGATGAGTGCGGAGGCGGCAAAGGCGGCATTTGAAGTGGTCAAGGACGCAATGCGCGGTGCGCCGCAGGCGACACGCGGCAAGATCATCCTGGCGACTGTCAAGGGCGATATCCACGATATTGGCAAGAACATCGTCAAGGTTTTGCTTGAGAACTACGGCTATCAGGTGCTCGACTTGGGCAAGGACGTTGCGCCCGAAGTAATCGTAGATACCGCGATCCAGGAAGAGGTTGCGCTTATCGGCCTGAGCGCGCTCATGACCACTACGGTCGTCAGCATGGAGCAGACCATCCGGCTGCTGCGCGAGAAAAAGCCGGACGCCAAGGTGGTGGTCGGCGGCGCAGTTCTGACGCAGGAGTATGCAGATTCGATCGGCGCAGACTGCTATGCGCGCGACGCGATGGCGACCGTGCATTATGCGGACTCGGTTTTTGGATAACAAGAAAGCTCGCAGGTGAAAATCTGCGAGCTCTTGTTGTATGTGATATCAGGCGGCGAGTTCCTCGAGCGCTTCCTGCTTATTGTCAGCGGAAAACAGAAACGCGCCGTTTTCATCATATACTTCGATGTGTCCGTTTACATATTCGATCGAGTAGCCCATGTTCGGTTCTCCTTTCTTTTTGTTGTACTTATTGTACCAGGAAAGGAGTCCAATAAAACGGACTTATTTCAACAAATCTTGCAGCTGCTGCCGGAAAGCCGCGCAGACATCGGCCGGCTCGATGATCTGCACGGCGCCGCCCAGCCCGAACACCCAGGAGAAAAACTGCGGGCTGACCGCAACGGAGACATTTACGGCAAAGTGTGCATCATCCAGCCGCTGCACCATGATATCCGAGCCGAACCGGTCAAGAATAACGCCGATAAAGCGGTTCTCACACCGCAGGCGCACGGTTTTCTCCTCGCCGGAGAACATGCCAAACACCTTGCGCGAATAGGAAGCGATGTTGAACTGATCCTGAAACAGCTGTTTCCCCTCGCGCTTGTGCGCGGTGAGCGCGATGTGTTCCATCTTGTCCACGCGGTAGTGGCGGATGGAATCCGATGCGCCGTCATAGGCGACCATGTAGTAATTTTCGTCATCCCAGGTCAGCGCCCACGGGCTGACCTGATACAGCGCGCCGTCCTTGCGGTAGCGCTTTTGGATGCGCTGCGCCTTGGAAAAATCAAGCACCCACTCGAAATACTGGAAGGTGATCTGCACGCCCTCGGAAATCGCGTTGTGCAGGGTGTCGATATTATAATAGATGCTCTCGTTCAGCGTCTTGACGCGGTCGGAGACATAGACCTGCCGCTGGAGCGCGCGCGCCTGCGGCTCGCTGGCGAGGGACTCGATCTTTTTGATCAGCTCGTTGGACTTTTTCTCCGTGATAAAGCGCGAGCACTGGATCGCGTCCACAAGCAGCTTGAGCTCGGGCAGCTCGAAATCGCGCGAGGCGACATAGTAGCCCCCGCCCGGGCCGCGCTGCATCACCACATCCAGCCCGAAATCCTGCAAAGCGGCGATATCCGAGTAGATGCTTTTGCGCTCCGCCGCAACGCCGCAGCGCGAAAGCGCGGCAAGCAGCTCGTCCATGCTCATCTTGTGCTCCTCATCGGTCTTTTGCAGCAGGATCTGGTAGAGATACAGCAGCTTGAGCTTTTGGTTCGGGCCTTTAGCCATTGGCTGCCTCCGTTTCCGCAAGCGCCTGCTGATAGACAGCCAGCGTCACAGCGTCAAAGCAAACCATTGTCACACTTTCGATCCCGCTGTGCGCGGCGAGGTATTGCAGGATGGTGCCGACCGCAATGCGCGCCGCGCGCGCAACCGGGAAATGGTATACGCCGGTGCTAATCGAGGGAAAGGCAACCGTCTTACAGCCCAGTTCGGATGCGATAGTCAGACAGTTCCGGTAGCAGCCGGCAAGCAGCCCGTCCTCGCCCGACTTGCCGCCGTGCCAGATGGGGCCGGGCGTGTGGATAACATAGCGGCAGGGGAGGCGGTAAGCCTTTGTCGCCTTGGCCTCGCCGGTTTTGCAGCCGCCGAGGGTGCGGCACTCTGCGAGCAGTTCCGGGCCGGCCGCGCGGTGGATCGCGCCGTCTACTCCGCCGCCGCCCAGCAGGGTGGTATTGGCCGCGTTGACGATCGCGTCGGTCGTGCACTTGGTAATATCCCCTTGGATGATTTGCAGACGTTGCATAAATAGCCCCTCTTTCCGGGTGGTTTATTGGACTTATTATACGTCGCGCGGCGGGAAAAAGCAAGTTTGACGAAAAAGCGGCAAAGCGATATAATATACGGGTGAACGAATGAAAGGAGGCCGCGCAGATGGATAAACCCATGTCAGAATACGCCGCAGATGCACCGCGCCTCCTGCGCGATTTCCTGACCTATATCTCCACCATTCAGGGCAAGTCCGCCAAGACTGCGCACGAGTATTATCTGGATCTTCGCCTGTTCTTCCGGGTGCTCAAGCACAACAAAGGGCTGGTGCCCAGAGATATGCCGATCGATCAGATCCCGATCGATGACATCGATCTCGCTTTTCTGCGGGATGTTACCCTGTCCGACGCCTACGACTATCTGGAGTACATGTCGGGCGAGCGTCCGACGCAGCAGAACAGCGCGGCCACGGATTACGGCCTGAACAGCAATTCCCGCGCGCGCAAGGTCTCTGCGATCCGCGCGTTTTTCCGCTATCTGACCGATAAAAAGCATGTGCTCGAGGTCAATCCGGTCAGCAATCTGGAGTCACCTACCATCCGCAAGTCGCTGCCCGTTTACCTGACAACGGACGACAGCGTGCGCCTGCTCGAATCCGTGCAGGGGGAGTATGCGGAGCGGGATTACTGCATCCTGACGCTGTTCCTCAACTGCGGCCTGCGTGTGTCCGAGCTGGTGGGGCTCAACCTGTCGGATTTTCAGGGGGATACCGTGCGTGTGCTCGGCAAGGGCAACAAGGAGCGCACCGTATACCTCAACGATGCCTGCCGCCTTGCGCTGGAAAACTATCTGCCCAAGCGCCTCACGCCGCACGACAAGGATAAAAACGCGCTCTTCATCAGCCGCAACCGCAACCGCATCAATGTGCAGACGGTCAAGTGGCTGGTCAAAAAGCACCTCGGTCACGCGGGGCTGGATACGCAGAAATACTCTGCGCACAAGCTGCGCCACACTGCGGCGACGCTGATGTACCAGAACGGCGTCGATATCCGCACGCTGCAAAACATCCTCGGGCACACCAGCGTCAACACGACCATGATCTACACCCATATCGAGGACAGCAGCCTGCGCGAAGCCGCAGCCAAAAACCCGCTGGCTTCGGTCAAGCCGCATACCGCGGAAACGCAGGAAGAAGATGCGTGAAATCGTTACATATTGCATATGTCCAAAAAGCCGCAGGGACCAAAATCTCGGTCCTTGCGGCTTTTCTGTATGTTGGAGTCAGCGCAATGAAACAACATGCAGCAGATATAAATGAGCGCTGCGGGTATGTTCTCGCATAAAAGCATTGACAGAGCGGATCGCCACGCGTTACCCCTCCGCGGCCTGATTCACACAGGTAATGGCGTTCAGGCTGCGGGGATAGCCGATATAAGGCAGGCACTGGGAGACCACACGGATCAGGAAAGCCTTGTCATTGCCCAGATTCATGTTGCCCTTGGCATGGGCGGTGAGCTGGGGCTCGCAGCCGCCCTGCGCCGCCAAAAAGCAGAAGGTGATCATTTCCCGCTGAGCGAGCGTCAGCCCGGTGCGGGTATAGTAGTCGCCGAAGCAGTTGGCTGCAAGCCAGCGGTTGATATGGCCGGTTTTCCATCGTCGTGGTGCACTGTCCCTCTAAGGGGAGTGCTATGCCGCGGGACGACAGCACCTCATTGGTGATGTCCAGAAACGGCAGCACCCTGCCGATCCCCAGATAATCCACGGCCTGATACACGATTTCCTTGGCCATAACGGGCGTTATGCCTGCATCCAGCGCGCAGGGCAGTTCGAGACGGAACGCCTCCGTTCCCTGGCATCCCAGCAGGGTCGCCAGAATGGCCATGTGGCGGGTGACCTCGTCGAGCTGCTGGCCGGGCTCGTTTACCACCTCGTCAAAAGCAAACTGCTCAAAGCGTTCTGCAAATTCTGGATCGGTTTCCCGATAGTTCTTCATAAGATACGGACTCCTTTCGACGCTGTTTGTGCTGCAAACTGTAAATTGTGTTGATATGACCCTGTCGTCTGCTCACAGGCGGGCATATGCCTGATCCCCTACCGGCTCGAGCCATTCGTTCGCGGTCTCCTCGCCGGGCACCTCTACCGCGATGTGGGAAAACCAGCTGTCCGCCTTGGCGCCGTGCCAGTGCTTTACCTCCGGCGGGATGACAATGACCGTGCCGGGCGTCAAGCTGACGGCGTCCTTGCCCTCCTCCTGATACCAGCCCTCGCCGGCCGTGCAGATCAGGATCTGTCCGCCGCCGCGCTTGGCATGGTG
>HHCFC02800__coassemble_1457_pt1 | contig 20878 bp, 17 predicted proteins | sample HHCFC02800__metabat2_high_PE_038 | metagenome-assembled genome bin HHCFC02800
TTTTGCCTCCCTAAAAAATCTGAAATTTCTACTTGACTTTTATTAGCAGGTCTTTATAGGGTCAGACGAACAATAATTGCCTCTGGTTCCCTGTAAGAACGCAAAAGCGGCCATAAGGCCGCTTATTTATTTCTGTTTAAAGGCAAAGAAGCGCTGCCCCAGGTAATTGAACCCGGTGAACAGGCACATGCCGACGAACATGGACACATTGTCCCGCACCGCGGCAGACGCGCCCGACAGGGCGGAAAGGCACAGCGGCTTGGCAATGCCGTAGGCAAGCAGGTAACATACCGCGATGTTGACCGCAAAGCGGAGTACTTCGGCGGCGCTTTTTTCCTTGCTCTCAAAGGTGAAGTATTTGTTGAGGAAAAAGCTCAGGATACTGGTCAGGATGTAGTTGGCCGCGCTCGATACCCAGTAGGAGCAGTGCGCAAGGTTATACAGCCCGAACATAATCGCCGTGCCGACCAGCGTGTTGATCACACCGACCACGAGGAACTTCGCAAGCTTTTTATCAATCAAACCGGACAGTTTGCTCATTTAACGCCTTCCTCCGTCTCGCGTACCAGATACACCGGGCGGCGCTTGGCCTCCAGATAGGTCTTAGACAGGTACTGCCCGAGGATGCCAATGCACAGCAGCTGCACCCCGCCGAGGAACAGGATGACGCACATCATGCTCGGCCAGCCGCCGACCGGGTCACCGAAGGCGAGCGTCTTGACCAGCACGACCACGACGAACACGAACGCGATCAGGCAGGTCAGCACGCCCAGCACGGACGCGATGGCGAGCGGCATGGTGGAAAACGCGATGATGCCCTCGAGCGAATAGCGGAACAGCTTCCAGAACGACCACTTGGTCTCGCCCGCGATGCGCTCGACATTGACGAACGGCACCCACTTGGTCTTGAAGCCGACCCAGCCGAAAATGCCCTTGGAGAAGCGGTTGTATTCGCGCATGGACAGGATCGCGTCCACCATGCTGCGGCGCATCAGGCGGTAATCCCGCGCGCCGTCCACGATGTCCGCATCCGAAATCCTGTTGATGAGCTTGTAGAACAGGCGCGCGAAGAACGAGCGGATGGGCGGCTCGCCCGCGCGCGTGGTGCGCCGGGTGGCGGCGCAGTCGTAGCCCTCCTTGGTAACCGCCTGATACAACTCGGGCAGCAGCGCAGGCGGATCCTGCAGATCCGCATCCATCAGCGCGACGAAATCGCCTGTCGCAGCCTCCAGACCGGCGAGCATGCCCGCCTCTTTGCCGAAATTGCGCGAAAACGAGACAAAGCGCACCCGCTTGTCTGCAGCGGCAAGACGGCGCAGCTCGGGCAGGGTGTTGTCCTTCGAGCCGTCGTCGATGAAAATGAACTCAAAATCCACATAATCCATCTCGCCTGCCACGCGGGTGATTTCCCGGTAAAACAGCGGCAGCGCCGCTTCCTCGTTATAGCAGGGGACGATGATCGAAATCTTAGGCATTTTCCGTCTTCTCCTTTCTGCTTTTTCCCAGACAGTCCAGCCCAAACGCTGCCGCGAGGAATAGGAACAGCTGCGGCAGATAGGCGTAGCGCGGCTGCACCTCGATCAGCAGCATTGCGCAGAATGCAGCGAAAAATATAAAATACGGCAAATAGGCGGCAGCCGGACGCTGTTTCCACCGCTCCCGGGGCGCAATCAGCCCGAATCCGGCCAAAAGCAGGGACAGATAGAACAGTCCGCGGTCGAACTGACAGACCAGCGTATACGCATTCCCGCGGGTGATCAGACCAAGGATCAGCTGCTCCGGCTGCTGCTGCGTATGCCCGAGCGTCCAATCAAGCGCGTTCGAATTCCACAGCAGCCGCAGCTTGTTGAGCATATGCCGCATGAGCTTGACCGGGCCGGCGGATAGGCGCTCAGCGATCAGTTCATCCTGAACGGTCTCGGTCTGCGCAGTGGCCTGATAGTTTTCGTCCAGCGTGGGATAGATTTTACTCCAGTCCTCCTGCGAATAGCCGCCGCTGGTGCTGAAATTCAGCCCGGTGACAAATTTCCAGCCCGGGTCGCCGTTCTGCACGCCGTGCGGGTTCAGACCGCTCACGCGCACGATTGCTCCCGCCGCAGTGCCTGATGCAAAATACACCACAAGCAGCGCCAGCATGCCTGCTGCCAGGCGTTTGGCCGCTTCCGGGTGGCGCACTGCTTCGAATACAGCCCAAGCAAGTACGGCGACCACGAAAATGATCCCCTCGCTGCGCAGCAGGTTGCCGCACTGCAGCGCAAGCCCTGCGAGCGGGAAGCGCCAGAAACCAAGCCTGCGGCAGTCATCACACGCGAGCAACCAGACGCCGAGCGTCAGGAAAAATGCGGATGCGATCTGGTTGGTCAGTACGGTGTGCAGCGTCAGCGCATAGGGGAAAATGGTCAGCAGCAGGCAGGCCGCCTGCGCCGCGCACTCGCTTACCCAGCCGCGCGCCATGCGATAGAGCAGGCATACGATACCGGCCGAGAGCACTGCGTTGACCAGTTCCAGGCAGACCGGGCTGTTCCACAGGCTGAGCCACATTGCCTCCCAGGCAACAAAAACGCTCTGGTATGCCCAGAGTGAGAAGTACGGCGTGTCCAAAAACGACAAATCGCCGCCCAGCAGGCTTTGCGCCGCTTCATACATCATCAGAAAGTCGCTTTCAATCGGCGGGTGCAGCACCAGCAGAATGCCGATGCGCAGCACCAGCCCTCCAATGAGCAGAAGCAGCGTGAACTGCGGCAGCGGCCTACGCCGCAGCAGCAGCCAGACCGCTGCTGCTGCCAGCAGTGCCGCCGCATACCCGTTGAGCGACAGGATGGAAAGGGCTGCCAATATAAAACAAACACAAAACAACCCTTGAAACACTCGATACAGCTTGGCCATACGCGAACCCCCACCTTTCTGTCCGTATGTCCGATAGTCCTGATTTATTTTATCACTTCGAGAAAATGATGTAAAGGTTGACAGTTTCTTCCGGTCTAAATGCAATAAAGCTGTAACATTGTGCCCGCTTGTGTCACGAATGTTACACTTTTCCCCTCGCTATTGTGAGAAAAGCCGGAGAAGGATATAATTTAATAGTAAAAATTTATCCAAGGATGGAAGGGCTATGTTGAAAAAAACAATCTGCGCCCTGGCTGTGGCGCTCGCTGCGTTTATCTGCGCGGGGGCAGCCTCGTCGCCGATTTTTCCCGTTGAGCGGACCGGGATAGACGGCGAAACCCGGTTCGGTTATCTGGATGAGACCGGCATGACCGTGCTGCCCTATGCATATACACAGGCAGGAGAATTTGCCGACTGCGGGCTGGCCGCGGTCGAAAACGAAAAATGGCAGACCGCGGTCATCGACCGGGGCGGGCATCTGGTTATCCCGTACACCGATTCGCCGGTTTCTGTGGATTTTTCCGATGATATGGTCGCTTACCGCTATGCAGACCACAGTGTGTACTACACACTGGAAGGTGAGACGGTCGGTTCTTATGCCGGTGCGGTAGGTTTTTTTGAAGACGGCATCCTGCTGTGCCAGAGTCCGGCCTCGGGACTGTATTCCTATGTGAAAGAGGACGGCACGCCTGCCTTCGAAGGGACGTTCCTTAGTGCTGGCTCGTTCCTGAACGGCCGTGCGCTTGTACAGACGACCGATGGCACCTACCTTGCCATTGATACAGCGGGACAGACGCTGTACACCCTGGAGGGCGGCATCACCCCGTCTTATATGACGATTTTCGGAGAAGATACGATTGTACTGTCCAATGGCACTAACCAGGCGCTGTACTCGCTGTCCCAGAGCGCATTCCTGACCGATTTTGTGTATAAAACGATTTCTGAGTTCCATGAAGGCGTTGCCATGGTGCAGCAGGTCAACCGCTGGGGAATGATGGACACCGAGGGAAGGCTTCTGACCGCCCCGACCTACTATTATCTATCCTACATGGGGGAAGGGCTGTACGCGGCCCGCAGTGAGGACGGTTCAGCCTCCGCAGTAGATGCAAACGGCAATATCGCCTACCGGACAACCAGCTATGCCGGCGGCTTCAATGAACTGCGCTACGGCCTGTCCTGGCACGGAACGGCCAGCGGCAGCCTGATTTTCTTCAAAAAGAACGGCGGTTATTTTGCCAGCCTGGAAAATGCAGAAAATCCCACGCTGCTGAGTGAAAACGTGGTGCGCGTGACGCAGGACGGCAAACTGCGGTATATCAATCTGTCAAACGGCAATATCCTGTTTGAGCAGCCGACCACCTTTGATCTGGGAAACGGCATTACAGCCAATACCGTGCACTATGAAAAGTTCATGGGTTTTCTTGACGACGGAAGCTCGCATGGCTGGGATGTTGATTTCCCGGAGATCTCCGGCCTTCCGGATGCGGATGTGCAGAAATCCATCAACGCGGCGATTCGTGCGTTTTTCCTGGAGGGGCCGTCGGTCTCAGCGGAATATGAAGCCCTGGAGGGCGGCTATGGAGCATCAATTGAGGGATCCGTGCTCGTTGTATGGGCCAACTGCGTCAGCGGTAAAGGCGCGGGCGCCGCGGTTTGGAACAACAGCCTGGCCTTTGACCTGAATACAGGAGAGCAGTACCAGATCAGCGACCTGTTCCTCAGCAGCTATATGAATACCGTCAAAACACTGCTGCCGTCGGAGCATGAAATTTATCTTTACAGCTATCCGCGCGTCAGCACGGAGGGCGTGACCTGGTACTATAACGAATACGAGAGCGAAACGCGCCGCGCGTATACCGAAAGCTATCTGCTGACCTTTGAGCAGCTGGCGGATATAATCGACACGGAAAGCGCGTTCTATCATGCGCTCCGCACCCAGTACACCCGCCCGGCGACTACTGTGGCCGGATTTTCCGACGTGAGCGTAAACCACTGGGCAGCGTCCTTCATCCAAACCGTTGCAGCTTCAGGGCTGATGCAAGGATCGGACGGGACTTTCCGGCCGGATGAGGAGATCACTGCGGCAGAGGTTTGCGCGACCATTGTGCGCAGCCAGCAGCTGCCGGATGCATCCGAGCCAATGGAAGGGCTGCCTGCAGATGCCTGGTATACGCCGGAGGTGAGTGCGGCCGCCGCTGCGGGCCTGCTGGACGGCCTGGATGATTTCCAGCCGGAAGCGGCGATTTCCCGTGCGGATACGATGCAGATTTTTGCAAATCTGCTGGTGAAGCAGGGAAGCCAGCTGCCGGATGAACAGACGGTGGAGCAGACGTTGTCTGCATTTTCGGATGCTGACACCATCCCCGACGACCGGCGTGCCGCTGTCGTTCTGTGTATGCAGCAGGGGCTGATCAGCGGCTATGCAGACGGAACGCTGCAGCCGGACTATACCATTACCCGCTGTGAGTTCGCAAAGCTGCTTACGGTGATCACCGGATAACCTTGCATGGTAAAACCGATATAACGACAAGCCGCCCGGCAACTGCCGGGCGGCTTGTTGTTATGGGAGCCAATGTTTAAACTGCCGTTTGTATATCAGCAGGCAATGAACGCAATTACAGCCCCATCTCCTTTTTGAGCTTTTCCAGCTCCTCATCCACCGCGCTGGACGCGCCTGCGGACTGGTATTTTTTCTCGAGTTCTGCCGCCTCATCCCTGGGCGGATGGTTCAGGTCGGCCATGGCGCTCGCGCGGTCAAGCATCGCATCCGCTTTGGCCTCCATCCGGCTGAAGGCATCCATCGCCCCGGCGGCCTTATCTGCGCCGGAAGAATACTGGTTTACCTTCTGCTGCGCCTTTGCGACCGCGACCTTAGCCTTGACCATCTCGCGGCGGGCATTCAGCGACTCAATATCCCCCACCAGTTTATCGTGCAGCTGGCGCATTTTCTGCGCGTTTTCATGCGCTGCGTCGTATGTTGCCTGCAGGGAAGCCGCTTTCCCGGTCAGCTGCTGCTTTTTGGCCAGGAATACACGGGCGTCGCCCTCATTGCCCGCCTGCAGCGCCTTGCGGGCCAGGCCGTCATACTTTTCGATCTCGCGGTTGTTGTCCTCCAGCATGCGCTTGGCGCGCGTCTCCTCGGCCATCACGCCTGCGGTCTCGCGCTTGACCTCGGCCAGATCCTCGGTCATATCGCGCAGGTACTGGTCGATCATCTTGGCGGGATCCTCCGCTTTGTCAAGCAGATCGTTGATATTCGCTTTGATAATGTCGGTAAAGCGTTCCAGAATGCCCATTTTAGTCCCTCCTGATTGGCTGTTTGGATTCCTGGCTGTATTGCAACCGGATCTTGCCAGGGGATAATACCTGTGTCCCGGCTGGACCCGGTCTATTTACCGTCGTCCTCATATTTTTTGGCGAGATCCTCAACTTCCTGATCCCCGAATTTTTCAAGCGGTGTCTTGAGGATCTCCTCGGCGCGTTTTTGTTCGTGCTCGCGCTGCTCACGGCGTTTTTTCAGCGTGATAAATACCAATACCGCTACCACGACCACCGCGATACAGACCGCTACCGGCACAACAGGAGACCTTGTCACGGTCATGATACGCTCGCCGGTCTTTTCAAAGGCAAGGGAGAAGATCTCCTCTTCGCTGACCGACCTATCGCTGTAATACCGGTCGAGGTAGTCGGCGAGAATGCCGATCGCTTCGTCATCCATCACGGTTTTGGCCTGGCTTCCCACGGTGTAGCCGCAGTGGAACGAGCCGTATCCATCGTCACAGAATACGAGCAGGAAATGTCCTTCATCCGTGAAAAGCTCGGGATACAGCGTTTCCGCCCGCCCGGTCAGCTCGCTGACCGAGGTGCTCTCCCCGTTTGGCAGGATATACACATAGGGCTGCACGCCGGTATCCTCGTAAAACGAACGCAGGCCGCGCTCCAGCTCACTGGGGCTGCGGATCCAGCTGCCGTCTGCATCCGTATAATAGGCAGTCCGCTGCACCGCCGAGGCGGGCAGCTTTTCGCGTTCGACCGTCGAGCGGGCGATGCTGCCGCCGGAGGACAGGCCGCCGTTGTTGAAAAGTACAATGCCGACCAGCAGCAGTACTGCAATCAGCACAACCCATCCTGTCATGCCGCTGCCCGAACCGCCGCCGTTCCCGCCATGGTTGCCGCCTCCGCCGCCGTAGTACCGGCGGGAGGTATGGATAAAGATCGGCCCGGTGCGGAAACCGCCGAAGCCGCCGTGGTATCCGCCGCGGCTGCCGCCGCTGCGACCGCCGCCGAAGCCGCCGGAAAAACCGCCGGACGAGCGCCCGCCGCCGGAAAAACCGCCGCCGAAGCCGCCGCCTCCGCCGCCAGATCTGCCCATGTACGCTCCCCCTTATGCTTTTTGCTTTCCCAGTTCGAACTGATTGCGCAGCTGATTGATCACATCGCGCCGCGTGATAATGCCGCAGAACATCCCGCGCCCGTCGGTCACCGGCACAAAGTTCTGCGCTGCCACCAAGTCTACCATATCCTCCATGCGCGCGTCAATATTGACCGAACGGTGCCGCACGCGCCGTTCCACCTGGCCGACCGTCATCTGCTCCAACTGCTCCGGGCTGTGGTGCAGAAGCAGGCGGAGGAAGTCGCCCTCTGTAATTGTGCCGACATATTTCCCCTTGGGGCTGATCACCGGGATCGCGGTAAAACCGCTTTTCAGCATATCGTCCAACGCCTGCCGCACCGGGCAGTCGTCCAGCAAGTACGAAACCTCGATCTTGGGCTTCAGGAAAAAGGATATATTCATCGTGTCACCCTCCTCGCGTTGTTCTTATTGTACGATACCCGGCAGCCCGGGTCAACCGAGCGGCGGCAATACTTACAATTTATTTACATTTTACAGACGTATTATTGTGGAACATGACAGCCCATGGCTGTGATTTTCAAAAAAATGTTTGTCATACCCTTGACTTACTTTCTTTTAACTGCTAATATGTAAAAGTGCTGAGGGCTTTACCTGCCCTTAACCTGTATCGCATGCAGAATTTTAGTGCAAAGAAGGGGTTTAATATGAAGAAGAGATTACTCGCCGCACTGATGGCGGGCGCAATGGCGCTTTCGATGACCGCGTGCGGCAGCAGTTCCGACGGGGAAGAGACCCAGAGCAGCGGCGACGGCACCGCGACTGCGGGCAGCTATACGGTCGGCATTGTCCAGCTTCAGCAGCATGTGGCGCTCGATGCGGCGACACAGGGCTTCCAGGACAAACTGACAGAGCTGATCGAAGCGGACGGCGGCTCTGTGGAATTTGATTATGATAATGCTTCAGGCGATTCGGCCAACTGCACGACGATCGTCAACGGCTTTGTTTCCTCCGGCGTTGACCTGATCATGGCGAACGCAACAGCGGCGCTGCAGGCAGCGCAGTCTGCGACCGCGGATATCCCGATCCTCGGCACCTCGATCTCGGATTACGGCACCGCGCTGGGCGTCACCGACTGGACCGGCACGACCGGCACCAATATCTCCGGCACGACCGACCTTGCGCCGCTGGACGGCCAGGCGGACATGATCCAGGAGCTGTTCCCGGATGCGACCAATGTCGGCATGCTGTACTGCTCGGCTGAGCCGAACTCCTCTTACCAGATCAACACCATCAAGCCGTATCTGGAGGAGATGGGCTACACCTGCACCGAGTATGCCTTCACCGACTCGAACGACGTTGCCTCTGTTGCGCAGAATGCGGCATCGAACAGCGACGTGATCTATATCCCGACCGATAATACCGCCGCTTCCTGCACCGAGGCGATCGCGAACGTGGTCATCCCGGCAGGCGTGCCGGTCGTTGCGGGCGAGCAGGGTATCTGCTCGGGCTGCGGCGTTGCGACCCTGTCCATCGACTACTACGAGCTGGGCGAGGTCACCGCTGAGATGGCGTATGAAATCCTCGTCAACGATGCTGACCCGGGCACGATGGAGATCCAGTCTGCACCGAACTTTACCAAGATGTACAATGCCGCCAATGCAGAGACGCTGGGCGTCACCATTCCGGACGATTACACGGCAATCGAGTAATAGTAATCTTGTCAAAAAAAGCGGAAAAGGCTTTCCTTTTCCGCTTTTTTTTGTTATACTAATTGAAGTGCTTTTGCACTTTATCAGATTATGAACTTACTGGGGGCATGAAAGTGGAATTCTTCTCCAACCTGCTGTCCGCGCTTCCCGGCGCGGCGGCGCAGGGGCTGATTTGGGGTCTGATGGCGATCGGTGTATTTATCACCTTCCGCGTGCTTGACCTGGCCGACCTGACGGTGGACGGCACCATGGCGACCGGCGGCGCGGTGTGCATTGTCATGATGACGAACGGCGCCAATGTCTGGGTAGCGCTGCTTTGCGCCGTTATCGCGGGGATGCTGGCCGGACTGGTTACCGGTATCCTGCATACATTTATGGGTATCCCGGCCATCCTCGCCGGTATCCTGACGCAGCTTGCATTGTTTTCCATCAATCTGCGCATCATGGACAGGAAAGCCAATATGGCCATCAATCCCAACAACTATGATCTGCTGGTTTCAATGCGCAATGTCAAGCAGATGACCATTGGAAACCCGATTTTTGTCGCTGTGCTGTTCACGGTGATCGTCATTGCGCTGCTGTACTGGTTCTTCGGCACTTCGCTCGGCTGTTCGATCCGTGCAACCGGCGCAAATCCGAACATGAGCCGTGCGCAGGGCATCAATGTCAACTTCAACAAGGTGCTCGGCCTGATGATCTCGAACGGCCTGGTCGCGCTGTCCAGCGCGCTGTACTGCCAGTATCAGGGCTTTGCGGACGTTAACGCCGGCCGCGGTGCAATCGTCATCGGCCTGGCGGCGGTCATCATCGGCGAGGTCATCTTCAGCCGTATTTTCCGGAACTTTGCGCTGCGCCTGCTGGGCGTGGCACTCGGTGCGGTGATCTACTATGTGGTTATCCAGGTCGTGCTGACCGCGGGCCTGGACACCAACGACCTCAAGCTGATCACAGCGGCTGTCGTCGCGGTATTCCTTGCCATCCCCTACTGGAAGGGCAAGTATTTTAACAAGCCTGCCAAGAAGGGAGAGGACAAGAATGCTTGAGCTCAAGGGACTGTACAAGACCTTTAACCCGGGCACGGTCAACGAGAAGCGCGCCATAGACGGGCTGGATCTGACGCTGGACAACGGCGATTTCGTCACCATCATCGGCGGCAACGGCGCGGGCAAGTCGACCACGCTCAACCTGATCGCGGGCGTTTACCCGCCGGACGCGGGTCTGATCCGTCTAAACGGTTTCAACCTGACCAATTTGCCTGAACATAAACGCGCGCGCTTTCTGGGCCGCGTGTTCCAGGATCCCATGATGGGCACCGCTGCGACCATGGGCATTGAGGAAAACCTTGCGCTGGCCTACCGGCGCGGCAAGAGCCGCGGCCTCGGCCACGGCATCACGAACGAAGAGCGCAAGCTGTACCGTGAAAAGCTTGCCACGCTTGGCCTCGGCCTTGAGGATCGCATGACTAGCAAGGTCGGCCTGCTCTCGGGCGGCCAGCGCCAGGCGCTGACCCTGCTCATGGCGACGCTCCAGAAGCCCGACCTGCTCCTGCTCGACGAGCACACCGCCGCGCTCGACCCCAAGACCGCGGACAAGGTGCTCCAGCTGACCGAGGAGATCGTGGCGCGCGACAACCTGACCACCCTGATGGTTACGCACAACATGAAAAACGCGATCCAGTACGGCAACCGCCTGATCATGATGGACGCGGGCCGCGTGGTGGTCGATATCCGCGGCGAGGAGAAGAAAAACCTCACCGTGCGCGACCTGCTCGAGAAGTTCAACATCGAGAATGACCGCATGCTGCTCAGCGAATAATGCGAATGAAAAGCCCGCCTTTCGGCGGGCTTTTTTCATGGGGTGAACAATTCGGCAGCCGTTTCATAAATCATTTGGCCGGTTCCGTTGTACTCTGCCTGATGGACGCAGACCCCGAACGCGTCGACCTGCTGCTCTGTCCAGCCTTGCAGTACGTCGTTTTCATAGCTTTCGTAACGGCAGGTATAGCTGCCGTCCGCGGCATCGGTATAGTTCCAGATGTTTTCTGTCACGGTTCCGTCCGTGCTTTCCACCACGCTGCGGGTCATACGATCCTGCTCATCATAGTCATAGTCTGCGGTCGTGACGCTGCCGCCCAACGATAATTCTGTATGGATAATTCGATTTTTGTTATCCAGCACACGGGTCTGGCTCGACAGCGTTTCACCATCCGCACGATACTCCGTCACCTCGGACAGCCTCGTGCCGTCTGCCTGCGGGATGTAGGAGACCTCCGCGCTGCCGGACGGTTCGCCATTGTGCAGCATAGTCTGGGAAAGCACCCTGCCCTGCTCGTCAAAGGTATAGGAATAGCGCACCTCGCTCTGCAGTTCATGGTCAAGGTGCATGGTGCCGCCCAGATAGTTCCCCTGCGCGTCGTACTCGTACAGACCGACCATGAGCCTGCCGTCCGGCTCGCTCAGGGAGGCGATCCGGTTGCCCTGCGCGTCGTATGCGTCAGACGAGACGGTTTCCGACTGCCCGGACAGCTCCTCGGGCGCTGGCTTTCCCATCTGCGCATATGCGCTGTCCCAGTCGAGCCGGCTGGTGCTGCGGTAATACCGCGTATCTGCGGGCAGCTGCGCGGCAAGGTCATCCAAATCGAAAATGGATGCCCCATCGATCGGCTGGCTGGCGGTGTAAGCCATCGTCCCGCCGGTGACCGCGGCGGACATGAGTACACACGCCAGCAGGCGCTGCATGAGCTGTGCCATTCTATTTCACCTGTCCCCTTGTCCCTGTCACGGCTCGAGCGTATGCACAGTCACCTCGCGGAGCAGTTCGCCGTCCGGATTGCGTTCTTCCTCATGCATCAGGATACCCCAAGCATCGTATTCCTGCTCGGTGCGGCTGAGCAGCTCGCCATTGTCATACAGCTCGACTGTGCAGGTATAGCTGCCGTCCGCCGCGTCGGTGTAGGTGTAACGGGTCTCGCTGGGCACAGCCGCGCCGTAATCGTACACGACGAGCGTCGCCCGACCCTTTTCGTCATAGGTGATGTCGGTCGTGATGGTCTTGCCCGCGAGCTGCATTTCCGTGTACAGGGGCCTGCCCGCACGGTCGGTGACATAGCTTCCCTCGGTCACGTCGCCGTCCGCATCGCGGGTTGTCCGGGTGCACAGCAACGTGCCGTCTTTCTGCGGGGTATAGGTATACTCGACCGTATATTCCAGCTTGCCGTCCCGGTAGGAGGTATGAGAAGCCTCGCGCCCCTGCGCGTCATACGTTTGAGCGGTCTCACTGATGATCTGGTCCCCGACATAGTCCGTGACGCGGGTGAAATTTCCGTCTGTATCGTATTCGTAAAAACGGATGTTCATAGCCTCTTCCGGCAGGGCGTCGCCCAACATCGCGCTGATCAGCCTGCCGTCCGCGTCATACGCCGCAAGGCTGTACGACTCGTTCCACTCGTCCCCGTCCGGCACAAGGCCGTCCTCGCCGCCGGTGCGGTTCTGAATAACCGTGCAGTCGATACGCGCCGCATCCGGCACCTTTTCGATAAATTCTGCAAGCCCCGGCGGGTTTTGCGGGTCAACGCTGCCCGGCGGTGTAACAATTTCGGTCACAGTCACGCCGCCCCCGCCGACGATGGTCGCGGATGCAAGAATCCCTGCGATCATATGCTGTATCATCTGTAACATGTTGATTCCCCCGTTTCTCTGTCCCAAAAAGCCGCAAGGGCGTGCGTCGGATACCGGCGCACGCCCTTACCTGGGTTTACAGTATTTACTTGACGATCTCCTTGGCAGCTGCGGCGAGCGCGTCCACCTTTGCGGCGGCGTCCGCCTTGCTGTCGCCCTTGGCCATGATATAGACCTTGACCTTGGGCTCGGTGCCGGAGGGACGGATGATGAACATCGTGCCGCCTTCCAGCTCGTAGTACATCACGTTCTGGCCCTTGAGCTCCATCTCCTCGGCCTTGCCGTCCGCCATGCAGGTGCGGGTGCCGGGCTGGTAGTCGCGGGTATACTCGACCTTATCCGGGCCGATCTGTGTCAGCGGCTTTTCGCGCAGCTCAGCCATGAGCTCCTTCATGCGCTGCAGGCCGGACACACCGGGCATGGTGATCGAGATGGTCTGCTCGCAGTAGTAGCCATACTTCTCGTACATCTCCTCCATCGCGTCGTACAGGGTCTTGCCCTGCGTGCGGTAATAGGCCGCCATCTCCGCGATCAGCATGGAAGCGGTGACTGCATCCTTGTCGCGCGCATAGTCGCCAGCGAGATAGCCGTAGGACTCCTCGAACGCGAACAGATACTGGTGCGAGCCAGTCTTTTCAAACTGCTTGATCTTCTCCGCGAGGAACTTGAAACCCGTGAAGGTGTCGAAGCACTCTACGCCGTTCTTGTTCGCAGCCGCGCGCGCCATCTCGGTCGTGACGATGCTCTTCAGCACCGCCGGGTGCGGCGGCATGGTGTTCGTCAGCTTGCGCGCGGTGATGATGTAGTCGATCAGCAGCACGCCCACCTGGTTGCCGGACAGGGTGACATAGTCGCCGGTCTTGTCCTTCAAAACGATGCCGGTGCGGTCCGCGTCCGGGTCGGTGCCGATGATGAGGTCAACGTCATTCTGCTTGGCCAGCTCGATGGCGAGCGTAAAGCCTTCCTTGTATTCCGGGTTGGGGTTCTTGACCGTCGGGAAGTCGCCGTCGATCTTCATCTGCTCGGGCTCGCAGATAATGTGCTTATAGCCCAGGCGGCGAAGGATCTCGGGCACCAGACGGTAGCCCGCGCCGTGAAACGGCGTGTAGACCAGCTTAAAGTCGTCCGCGACCTGCTTTACGCAGTCCGGATTGACCGCAACCTTGATGACCTCACCGAGATAGGCCTCGTCGGTCTCAGTGCTCAGGATGCGGATCATGCCGTTCTTTACGAATCCGTCGTAATCGCCGGTGCGCACGCCGGTGAAGATATCGGTCGCGGCCATCTCCTTGGCGACCACGTCGGCCTCGGCGGGCGGCAGCTGCGCGCCGTCCTCCCAATAGACCTTATAGCCGTTGTACTCCTTGGGGTTGTGGGACGCGGTGATATTGATACCCGCGATGCAGCCGTAGTGGCGGATCGCAAAGGAAAGCTCGGGCGTGGGGCGCAGCTCATCGAACAGCAGCGCCTTGATGCCGCTCGCCGCGAGGATGCAGGCGGACTGCTTGGCAAATTCCGGCGAGAAATGGCGGCTGTCGTACGCGATCGCGACACCGCGGTCCATTGCCGACTTGCCGTTCGAGACGATCAGGTTGGCAAGGCCCTGTGCTGCCTGGCCGACCGTAAAGCGGTTCATGCGGTTCAGGCCGACGCCGAGCACGCCGCGCAGGCCGGCCGTGCCGAACGACAGGGGCGCGAAAAAGCGGCTTTCGATCTCTTCCTTATTTCCTTCGACTGCCTTTAATTCCGCGCGCTCCTCGTCCGAAAGAGCGGGATTCTCCAGCCAACGCTTGTATTCCGACATATAATCCATGGGTATCACCTCATCCTGATTTTTGGCACAAGCCATATATATAAATTATACAATATCTGGCTGTCAATGCAAGAGCTTTTGCGCGAATTCGTAAAATACATGCGGCAATCCGGCAGTTTTATACAAATCGCAAGGTGCTTTTTTGGTACATTTTATCTCTTCGAATTTTTGAACATAATCACTAAATTGGTGCGGTAAATTTTTATGCTGCATTTTCGGTTTATTATTATGCGAGCCGTATATGATCCTTTCTGGGGCGGAAAAACTTTTTTTCAAATAAGTTTTCTTTTTCGCGGGATTTTGTTTTTTTCAATCTGTTACCACGCATATTTCTTTCTCCTTCCGCCATGAGAAAAAGGTTCTCGCACTGGTGCTGGCGTTCGCTTGCGCGTTCACCATGTTCGCCGGTGCGGCATCGTTTACGGATGAGGCCGATATTCAAGCCCTTGATGCCGTAAACATGCTCACTACGCTGGGTGTAATCCAGGGCTATGAAGATAACTCTTTCCAGCCCGACGGCGTAGTAACACGTGCGGAAATGGCGAAGATGATCTTCGTTGTCCGCAACAACACCGCTGACGACAAGGCTTATGCCAACGTCAGCACGTCCCTGACCGACATCTCCGGTCACTGGGCAGAGGGCTACATCAAGTTCTGTGAGTCCCAGGGCATCATTGCCGGTAAGGGCAATGGCATCTTCGATCCGGATGCAACTGTAACCGGTACCGAGGCTGCCAAGATGCTGCTGGTCCTGACCGGCTATGAAGCTGACAAGGCTGGTCTGGAAGGCACTGCTTGGGCGACCAACACCCTGAAGCACGCTGGTGCTGCTGGTATCCTGAACGGCGTAAGCTCCGCTCTGGAATCCGGCCTGCCGCGTCAGTGGGCTGCGCAGATGATCTACAACACCCTGTCTGCAAGCCGCGTAATCTGGTCTGCTGACTCCCAGTCCTTTGACACCGTCCTCAACGGCGGCATCAAGGAGACCGTAGGCCGCGCTTACATGGGTCTGTACAACTCGATCGGCACGCTGGTTCACATCGACATGGACCGTCTGGCCATCGTACAGAACACTGCTGACGAGAACGAGTCCGACCCGATCGACACCATCTGGGACGGCAGCAAGCTGAAGGGCGACTACGCAACCAACTTCACCAAGGTTGCTACCGACTATGCTGACCTGCTCGGCCAGAAGGTTCGCGTTATGTTCAAGAACGGCCACACCAACGAGGTACTCGGCGTATTCCCGATTGAGGGCAACACCGTTTACACCGTAGCGGCGAACACCACCTCCAAGAACGAGGATCGCGTATCCTTTGACGGCAACTCTTACCGTCTGGATAACGACAACGGTATCGCTACCTACGTCAACGGCGTAAGCCGCGGCCTGACCACGCTGACCGATCTGGACCGCAACGCGCTGAACCCGAATATGTACACCTTCGTTGACTCCGATGGCAACGGCCGTCTGGACACCCTGGTTGTTAAGACCTACACCGTAGCGAAGGTTACCTACGCGGATTCCGCCAAGATCATCGCTAACGGCTACACCTACCAGTACGACAATGACAACATCGCTGACGACATCGCCAACGGCGACTGGATTGTGGTTACCCGCAACCTGTTCAACGACAACAACGACATTGTCAAGGCTGAGGTGCAGACCGCTACGCTCGACGCGCTGCGCAACAACAAGAGCGGCACCATCCACTTTGACTACGGTGTCACCAATAACAACGTAGCTTACAACCAGTATCAGATCGGCGACAACTGGTACAATGGCGGCGAGGGTGCAAACGCACTGTCCTCTGCTGTCAGCGAGAACGACCTGAACGCTGTTAAGGCCGGCGAGACGGTTGACTATGTTGCTGTAAACGGCATCATGTTCTACGTTAAGAAGTCCACCGGCACGGCAAACGGCCGCGTTGACAATGTTGCAATGGTTCTGAAGAAGGACGACACCGACGTTTCCGACCGCGCACGTCTGCTGCTGTTCAACGGCGACGAGATCACGGTTGACGTAAGCGACCGCGGCGACGTCAAGTATGAGCAGCTGGAAGAGGGCGTTGTATACGAGTACAGCGTATCCGGCGGCCAGTACCGCTTCGAGAAGCTGAAGGAAGGCGTCACCCCGGCGAACCAGAAGTACGAGGAGTACTACGGCGACCTGACCTACCGCGGCGACATTATTGAGGCTGATGCAGATCCGAGTACGGGTGCTAAGTGGTATAATGATGCTACGCAGGAAGCAACTACGACCAAGGGCTCGATTGATGGCAAGGTCATCGACGACAATGCACAGATCATCCTGTTCTCCATGAAGGACGGTACCACTGTTAAGACTGCTACCATGACCGGCAAGCAGTATAAGGCGCTGGATCTGACCGATATCAAGATCGGCGGCGTATCTTCTGGTAAGTCTCTGGCAACCAAGACTACGGATACTTCCCCGATTTCGAATGACAAGACCGGTGACATTGTTGCTTACGCGTTCAGCGGCAACATGGGCGGTCTGGACCGCATCGGCGCGCTGGCAATTCAGGTAACCGATGGCGCTGCTCTGGATCAGATGGACTACAACACCTGGACCGGCTACGGCTTCATCATCAACGATCCGAAGTTCGTTGACGGCAGCGGCCGCAAGATCGTCACCTATGATATCCTGACCGACGCAGGCGTTGTTACGGTTCAGGAGGACCGCACCACGCTGATGGGCCGCGAAAAGAATACCCTGATCGGCTTCAATTCGCTGGAGACCAAGGACGATGTGACCACCATCGATGAGGTTGACCAGCTGACCGCAGCAAACAGCGATCTGTACATGGATGCCATCAAGAGCGTTGCAACCAACGGCAACACCTTCACCACTTACAACAACGCTGACATTGATGTAAGCGGCGCAGTCAAGCTGTATGTCAACACCAAGGACGGCGAAGCTGTTCTTGAGGGCGGCGTAGCGCAGAAGGCAACTCAGGATAGCGCTGGTAACTATCTGGCTAACGTCCTGTATCTGCTGGACGAGGCTGACGATGCAGCTGTCGTTGTCTATGAGCAGGCGGATTACCTGCGCAGCGATGTTTACGAGACTGGTCTGATTGGTCAGAATCTGGGCAACGGCGGCGTAATCTACGGCGGCGACGCTGTTTGGAGCACGGGCTCCGATTCCAGCAGCGATCCCACCGGCACTGAGTATGCAAGTGTGACCGACATTGTCCGCGCACTGGTGAACGCACCGGCCGGTCAGCCGGTTGTTGTAAACGGCATCATCCCGGCGGGTAGCTTCAATGTTCCGGCAAACAAGATTGTCAAGCTGGACGGCTATGTGAGCGGCAACCTGATTATCGGCGGCGACGGCAAGGTTGTCATTGGCGATAACTTCTCCATTGACTCCCTGACGGATATTTCTGTTCCGGATGTAGAAGTGAAGAACGCCCTCCCGGCTGCCGATTGGACTGTTAACGGTGAGATCACCGCAACCGCGAACTCCCTGACGGCAGCACAGGCGAATGCTCTGCTGGCTGTGGCCAATACGACGGTTAAGGCTGTTTCCGACACGCTGAGCATCACTGATGGCCATAAGCTGACGGTTACCGGCAACGTAAACGGCGACGTAACGGTGGACGACGCTGCTGCTGAGCTGGCTGTTGGCGGCAATGTAGCTGGCAGCCTGACGGTTACCAATGCTGCTGCCAATGGTGTAGTTGTAACCGGCGCTGTGGCTGACGAAGTGGTTGTTGGCGCACATTCTGCAACGGTTGGCAGCATCGGCGACTATGCTGCTTCCACGTCTACCGCTACTACTGGTAAGATCACGATCACCGGCAACGTTACCTCTGCCATCACCCTGCCTGCTGGCATGGCTGGCACCACGGTATTCAACGGCGATGTGACTGCGGCAATCACCCTGGATGCTAAAAGCGTTGTTGAGTTCGGTAAGTCGATTGATATCACTACCGTTATCGATGCAGTTGCTGCTAACAAGACTCAGGCTGGTGCAAAGCTGACCTTTAAGGTTGCGCCGAAGTACACCACGCCGCTGGCGGCTACTGATCACGGTTTCTTTGCAACAAATACCACGGCTGATACAGCTGTAGCAAACGCTGCGGCTATTCAGACCAATAAGGTGTATACGAATACCGCAAACAAGGGTGCAGGCACGATCAATGCATGGGTTCCGGCTTCGTAATTGATTTGCACGTAGGGTACCAAACTACTACGGAAAACCCCCTCTTTCGAGGGGGTTTTCCCTTTTTGCGCCTTATTGAAAGGCCATATAGAAATAAGTCGAGTGGTTGTTGTTCAGGCTCCGGTTGCCGCCTTGCCCGGCGGTAAACCCGGTGGACGTCACTTGCAGCAGGGTCTGCATGATGTAATTTTTATCCTCCACCTGTACTGGGACGCCAGCTACGGCAAGCGCAGCGGTGGCAAGGCTGATGTCAAATTCATGCCCCTCGCAAACAACAAACACCGCTTTCGGCTGGAAGCCAAGGTTGACGCTGTGCGTTGCAGCACCATTGCCGGTATAAGTGCCGGCGTAAATCTGGCATTTTTGCGCAATCTGAGTGGCGTGGGCGCTCAGCGTGCTTTCCGTAGTTGTCACGCGGGCGGAAAGGTCGGTGCGGGCCTGCGCTTCCTCCGCCAGCGCGGTTTGCGTGGCTTTGGCATCCAGTTCGGCGGCAAGCTCGTCGGAAAGCATGGATTTCGGGATGGCGTCGCCAAAGGTCTGGGTGACAATGCCCGAAACGCGGGTGTCGAGCCGCGCCGCGTCGTCACAGACGGCGTTCAGGCTCTGGCGCAGCTCCTCTGGACTGCTGTCGAACCGCGCTTTCAGCTCGTCAGCCGGTAAATTGGGTTGATCGGGTAAATCTGCAATTCTGTGGGTAAAAGCCGTAATTTTGTGGTCAGAAAAAGACATTCGTTTCCTCCTTTTTGTTGGTACTGCCCGCGCACGGTCATTGGACAGCGCGCGCGGGCGCGCGTGGGGCGTTTCCGCCCCGGGTGGTTTTTCATGTCCGGGAGTTGTAAGCATCTGATAGAATACCCGATATTTCAAAAAGCGCAAGAGCAAAGGTTTGCCCGGTCATCTTTTGACCAAAGCAACAAAAAATTATCCGCACAAAAGTGCCGGGGCAGCAGGGATTATCCTGCCGCCCCGGTTTCTCTTTGCTCCTTCGCCCGCGCGTAAAATGTGCTGCGCCGCAAGCCGGTGTGCCGCATGGCCTCCCGGGCTGTGATCTGTCCGGTATTCCAGAGTGCAATAACAGACTCCCAGTTATCCGGCAGCGCCGTAACCGGGCGGCCGAGGTGCTTGCCTTTGGCTTTGGCGGCCTCAATCCCTTCCCTCTGCCGCTGGCGGATGGTCAGGCGTTCCTGCTCGGCGATCGTACCCAGCACTTCGATCAGGATGTTGTTCACCATCTCAAAGACCCATTCCTGCCCCTTGGGTAATTCCATCATTGTTGTCGGCAGGTCGATCACCTTGAGCCGGATGTGATTGTCTTTAAACCATTGCAGTTCGTTCCGGATGTCCGCCTTGCTGCGGCTGAGCCGGTCGAGGGACTTGATGATCAGGGTGTCGCCAGGGCGGAGGATGGTCGTTTTGAGCGCCTGATAGCCGGGACGGTCCAGATCCTTGCCGGATTCCTTGTCCGTGATGATTTCGCGCTCCTTTGCGCCCAGTGTCTTGAATGCCTCGAGCTGGCGGTCCAGATTTTGCTCGCGGGTTGATACGCGGGCGTAGTAGAAGGTTCGGGGCATATCATATCAGCTCCATTGCAGTTTCGTGGGAATTGTGATAAAATATCAAAATAAAGGTGGGTGAACAGTCATGAGTAATACGCTCACAGCCGAGCAGCGGCTTCAGTGTTTGCGTGGTACATTCGAGGCAGAAAATATGCAGGTCTCCGCTGAAACCCAAGCAGCGCTGCAGCGTTTATCCGATGGTAAAGTGAGTATGGATGAGCTGCTGCGCGCTGCAATTTCCCGTCACAGCAGAAAGCAGTAAGCGCCATGTTTTCCAAATACGAACTCTATTCTACGGCCCAGTCCTTCTGGCTTTTGTAATGGCAGAGCTAAACATAATCCATCCGTTTCGAGAAGGGAACGGCCGCGCCATTCGTGAGTTCATCCGGGAGCTTGCCCTTCACAATGGTTATCTGTTAAATTGGGGACGCGCGGATCGAGAAACAATTTTGCAAACTGCGGCCTCCTCCGTAGATGATTACACTGCTCTGATTCCGTTGTTGGCGCAATGCTTGGAATAGAAACATGTCCGGAAAGGCAAAACGCTTTCCGGACATTTCTGTTAATTGAATTTTGAGGTTTTCAGACGTGGTTTTGGCATGGTTTTGCCGTATCTGAAAAGGTTTACCTTTGCAGATATGAAGCAGAGCGATTATTTCTTCGCCAGATTCTCTACCACCTCGATAATCAGGTCAAC
>HHCFC02800__coassemble_1482_pt1 | contig 20176 bp, 22 predicted proteins | sample HHCFC02800__metabat2_high_PE_038 | metagenome-assembled genome bin HHCFC02800
ATGCCCAGCTTGTCGGCATAGCCGATCTTGTGCTTGAACTTCTTCTGCTCGCTGTACAGCTGGGTGCGGATGCCCGCGTCACGTAAGGACGTCGCCAGCGCGATTGCCGCGCCCATGTCATCGGTCATGGGCAGGATGAGCACGTCCGCGGGCGCGCGGTTCATCTTGTCGTTCAGGTAGCCCTGCTCGCCCAGCACATAGAACAGGCGCGTCAGGCCGATCGAAATGCCCACGCCCGGCAGCTGCTTGTCCGTATAGTATTCCGCGAGGTTATCATACCGGCCGCCCGAGCAGATCGAACCGATCTCCGGATGGTCGAGCATGGCGGTCTCGTACACCGTGCCGGTGTAGTAATCCAGGCCGCGCGCGATGGTCAGGTCGATCTCAAAGTGGTCAGCCGGCACGCCGAAGGCCTGCATGTACTGCGCAACGGTTTTCAGCTCGTCCGCGCCCTGGTCGAACACCTCGTTTTTGCCCTTGTAGCCCTCAAGCGCCGCGAGGATGCCCTCGGTGCCGCCCGGGGTCTGGATGAACGTGAGCAGTTCGTCCGCCGTCTCGCCTGCAACGCCGAAATCGTCGCACAGGATGGCTTTGACCTTTTCCGCGCCGATCTTTTCCAGCTTGTCGATCGTGCGCATCACGTCGCCCGCCTTTTCGGTCAGGCCGAGGATGGCGAAAAAGCCGTTTAGTACCTTGCGGTTGTTGATGCGGATCTTAAAACGCTCAAGGCCCAGCGAGGTAAAGGTCTTGTAGATGATGCTCGGCACCTCAGCCTCATTGATGATATCCAGCTTGCCGTCACCGATGACGTCGATATCCGCCTGATAGAACTCGCGGAAGCGGCCGCGCTGCGCCCGCTCGCCGCGGTAGACCTTACCGATCTGGAAGCGGCGGAACGGGAAGGTCAGCTCGCCGTAGTGCTGGGCGACGTACTTCGCCAGCGGCACGGTCAGGTCAAAGCGCAGGGACAGGTCGCTGTCGCCCTTGGTGAAGCGGTAGATCTGCTTCTCGGTCTCGCCGCCGCCCTTGGCAAGCAGCACCTCGGAGGACTCGATCAGCGGCGTGTCCAGCGGATAAAAGCCGTACAGCGCGTAGGTTTCGCGCAGCACCTGCATGATGCGCTCCATCTGCACCTGCGGCGCGGGGAGCAGCTCCATAAAGCCGGATAGAGTTCTCGGTTTCACTTTTTCCATAGTTTGCATTCTCCTCAAGACAGACGGATGCACCGAACAGGCGCACGTATGCCCATCCGGTGCAAAAGATCTGTCATTTTTATTTTCTGTTCTTGGGGTTGACAAAATTACGCCAATCCAGATCGCCTCGGTCGAGACCAAGGATGAGCATTTCAGCCGTTGCCGAGTTGGTGGCGATCGGGATATTATGCATATCGCACAGGCGTGCGATCGCATGCACGTCCGGCTCGTACTGCGCATTGGACATCGGATCTCGGAAGAACAATACCAGGTCGATCTCGTTATACGCCACGCGCGCAGAGATCTGCTCTTCCCCGCCCTGCATGCCTGCAAGGCACTTGTCGATCTTCAGGCCGGTCGCTTCCTCTACGAATTTGCCGGTCGTGCCGGTGGCGCAAATGTCATGCTTTGCCAGGATACCGCAGTACGCCATACAGAACTGAACCATCAGCTCTTTCTTTCGGTCATGTGCGATCAATGCTATGTTCATTTCCGGAACATCCCCTTCCCTGTGTCAAAACCACCTATTCTGCTTCCACTCTCGTTTTTCGCCTTATAGCCTCATCAATGGGACGCGTTCGCCGTCCAGCCGCCGCGCGATATTCTGGAACGCGCGTGCCGCTCCTCCATGCTTTACCGCCAGGATGGATCTTCCGCTGTTGCCGCAGGTGATCAGGTCTTCGTCCTCAGGCACAATGCCCAGAAGCGGCAGGCCCGCTTCATCCATCGCGTCGTCAATATTGCCCGATTTGCCGTGCGTGATCATGCGCGGCCGCACGCGGTTGAGCACCATGCGGATGCGCTGGATGCAGTATTCATCCTCCAGCTTGCGCGCACAACGCTCTGCGCCGCGGATACAGGCGCGGTCGGTCGATGTTACGACGACCGCCTGCGTTGCAATATGCGCCAGGAAGGAAAGCTCCGCCGGCAGCCCGGCGGGGCCGTCGATCAGCACATAATCAAAGCCGGCCTCTTCCGCCTGCACAGCGAGCTGCTCCATACCGCGCTCGCTCAGCGCAGGCAGCGCGACCGGCGCAGTGAGTAAGTACAGTGTTTCGTAATCCGGATGCCGGGCCATAGCGTCGCCAAGCGGCACCGCGCCGCCGGTGACATCGGCAAAAGAATATACCACCCTGTCCGACATCCCAAGTACGATATCGAGGTTGCGGAGGCCGCAGTCCCCGTCGATCAGAAGCACACGGCGGCCGAGCTGGGACAGCGCTGTACCCACACCCGCCGTAAGGGAGGTCTTTCCCGTTCCGCCCTTGCCGGATACAACCAGAACGACTTTCAACATACTGCCTCCGAAATGAAAAACTTATATATTGTATTATAGCCTACCAACTGTCAATTTACAAGCATTTAAGCAAATTTTTTATCGCCGTGAAAATTTTCAGGGCACCATTGTATTTTCTTCCTGTACCGTGCCGACGGTATCCGGCTCCTCCTCTGCGAAGTAGGCATCCAGGATATCGCGCACGACCGGCGCGACCGATGAGCCGTGCCCCGCGCCTTCGCCGACCACGCAGACCACGATCTCCGGGTCGTCAAACGGAGCAAACGCGATAAACAGGCCGTTGGTATAGTTGATTTCAACTCCATCTCGTCTTTCGGTCATCTCAGCTGAACCGGTCTTGCCGCCGACCTTGATCGGATAATCCGCAAACGTGGTCGCCGCGGTACCGCCCTCAGCGGTAACCTCGCTCATGCCCTGCATGACGAGCTCGCGCGTCGCATCCGAAATCTCGATCGTCCCGAGCACCTCCGCCTCGCTTCCCTCCACGGTATCCGAGTAGTCATAGGTCTTGATGCTCCGCACCAGTGTCGGCTTATACAGCGTACCGCCGTTGATGACAGCCGCCATATAATTGGCCAGCTGCAGCGGGGTAAACGCGTTATCCGACTGGCCGATCGCGGCGTTGACATTGTCGCCGCCCTGCCACTCGCGCAGATTCGGATCAGCCTTCCGCATTATTTCGCGGTAGGTCGGGCCGGCCGCATGTCCGGTCGCTTCACCGATCTCGATGCCGGTTGCCTCACCCAGGCCAAAGCGCTCGCACCACTGTTCAAGCCGTTCTCCGGTCAGGAGGACGCCGACATTATAAAAGAACGTGTTACAGGAATATTTGATCGCATTGGTTACGTCCATGGTCATGGGCGTATCGTGGTTTTCACATTTGAATTCCTGCCCTCCAAGTTCAAACACGCCCGTACAGGTAAAGGTGGTGTTGGCGTCGATCACACCTTCCTCAAGCGCTGCGATCGCACTGAGCACCTTGAAGGTAGAGCCGGGGGCATACAGGCCGCCTACCGCGCGGTTGTTCAGGACATCGCGCGGGTCGGCCTCCAGTTCATTGTAATCGCGGTTATAATTCTCCAAATCATAGGACGGGTAAGAAGCCATGACCAGCACCTCGCCCGAATCCGGGTCAAGCGCAACCGCTGCTCCGCCGCGTTCATACCCGGCAAGGTAATTTGCCAGCGAATCCTCCGCTACCTGCTGCAGTTCCAGGTCGATCGTGGTGATCACGTTGTCACCCGGCTGCGGCGAATTGGACTCCGCCTCATCTTCAAGCACCGAGCCGCTGCCCAGATCGGTTTCCACCGTTCGCGAACCGGCCGTGCCATGCAGGTACGACTCCAGCGCAAGTTCCAGGCCGGACTTGCCGATAGTGTCGTTCATGTTGTAGCCTTCCTTTTCGCTGTAAGGCCCGCCGCTCAGCGTGCCGTTCCATTCCTCAGCGTAGATTGGGCCGACCGTGCCGAGCAGATGCGCCGCATAGGTCGTATCGTACTGGCGCACAGCTTCGCTCTCTACGTCTACGCCCTCGTAATCCCGATGGTGCTCCTTGATGTACGCGATCAGGTCCATTGAGACGTTGTCCGCAAGCGTAAAGGTCGTACTGGTGCCGAAACCTACCTGCCGCATGCTGTAATACAGTCCGACCAGCGTACGCACATCCGCATCGGAAAGGCCGGCCGGCATACCCGCATTTTCCTCCAGGTAGCTGTGCATCGCATCGATAAATTCAGTGGCAGTGACCAGCGTTGTGGCATCTATCAAGTCCACTTGGTCGATCTCGTTACCATCCTCGTCATACTGCGGGTCTGTCTCATTGGCAGACTCAGCCGCGCTGACCGCTTGCTGCACGGCATCCAGCCCAAGTGTTTCTGCACTGAGCCTGATATACTCCGAAAGCGCGTTGCGGTTGCTGCTGCCAGCCTCGCCGACATATTCGTACGGCGCGGTATCCGTAATCGGAAGAACGTCATTCAGCACAGCACCGTTGTCCGAAGACATATTTTCGGACGTATCCGTGCTGTCTGTCCCGCTGCTTTCTGTATCCTCGCTGCCATCCTCCGCGGCCGTACCTGTGTCCGCCTTGACACGGTTCGCCAGATCGAGCAGCTTTTCGAACCGGTCGGGCTGATCCTCCCAGAACGAGGCGTAGATCAGGACGAGCGAAAATCCGGTCTGGTTGGTTACCAGCGGACGGCCGTAACGGTCCAAAATCTCGCCGCGCGCTGCTGAAACCGTAGAGGTCGTGGTCAGAAACTCTGCTGAGCGGCGCAGATAACTTTCGCCGTTTACCAGCTGCAGCTGCACCAGCTGTCCGCCTGCAAGGCCAAAGCAGAGCAGAAGCAGGCAGCCGAGCACCAGCAGGCGGCGGAGCAGTTGTGTTTTGTTTACCATAAGGGGTTCCTCTTTTCCGGGGTAAAGACGTTATCTGTCGGCAAAAATGCGGCTAATCTTGCGCATGGGCAGATATACGATAAAACAGAATATGCATGTCAGCAGCGTGCCGCCGATAATCTGCTGCAGTACAAGCCCAATCGATGCGCCTGCCTGCGGAAGCAGATAGACAAAATACCGTATCAGGCCGAGCAGCACCATCTCAAATGCCGTCATCAGCAGCATGGAAATATACGTGCCGCTGAGTGTCAGCCGGCTCATCGCGCCCGCAACCAGGCCGAACAATATGAAAAACAGCGGGTACAGGCCGTCAATCCCGACAAATCCAAGATCATAAAACAGCCCGACCGCAACGCCGACGATCACGCCCTCCGCCGGTCCGTCCAGCAGCGCCGCCGCCGCGACCAGCGCAGGCATCAGGTCCAGATGATAGCCGCGTATCGACCACATGCCGAACCAGCTGCTCTGCAGTACATAGAGAAGCAGCGCCACCACAATGTACAGTACGATTTTGGGAATGGATATTCGTTCTCTCTGCATGGTCTCACTCCGTTGTATCGGTATAATCGGTGACGATAGATACACTTGAGATTGTATCCACATCCACAAACGGCCGGATCACCGCATAGTACGAGATGCCGTTGCTCTCGGGCAGCACGCTCTCGACCGTGCCGATCATAACACCCTTGGGGAACACACCGCCGCGCCCTGAGGTCTCGACTGTATCGCCGATAACGACGCTTGTGTCCTCGGTCAGATAGGACAGGCGCAGGTTTCCGTCCGCCATCAGGTCGTAGTCGCCCTCCGCGATCGCGGTCTCGCGCGTCCGGGTGATCAGCGCGCCGCACTGCATCTCCACATCGATCACGGTCGTGATCTCGCAGGTGTTGGAATACAGTTCACTGACGTAGCCCGCCATGCCGTCTACCGTGGTGACCAGGTCGCCCAGCTCCACGCCGTGGTTTGAGCCTTTATCCAGCGTCAGCGTGGTCGCCCAGTCGCCCGGGTTTCGGGCAATGACCTCGGCATTGATCGTGGTCAGCTCGCGCATCCGTTCCGGCTGGCCCGCCTGCTGGCGCAGCTGCGCGTTTTCCTCGAGTGCCAGTTCGGCGTCGCGCACGGTCTGCTCCATCTCGCGGATCTGGCGTTTCAGCTCTTCGTTTTCCGCCTGAAGGGCGTCAAAATCGGTAAAGTAGCTGAGGCCGTGGCTGAAAAAGTTGCTGATGCCGGTTGCCACCCGCTGCACCGGCGTGGTCACAAAGCTCACAATGCGCGTAACCGGCGACGGGTTACCGGTCACGCCGCTGTACAGCGCAGAAAGCACGCACAGCACGATCACGACCGCCACGCCGATGAAAAAGCGCGAGCCCAATCTGTTCCGTCTTCGCAAAAACAAAAACTCCCTTCCAAAATCCTTTCGGAAACGCGCTCCCGGCCAGGCAATCCACCGGGCAAAGCGCGGATATATTCATGGTTCAGCTGCCGGGCGGCGCGACTCACACTGCACCCAGCCTGCGCAGGATCTCATACAGCGGAGCGACCGGAAGGCCCATGACGCTGTAATAGTCGCCCTCGATGCCGCGGATGAGCAGCGCGCCATGCCCCTGGATGCCGTAAGCGCCCGCCTTGTCGAGCGGCTCGCCCGTGGCGAGATAGGCGGCAAGCTCGTCCTCCGCAAAGTCGCGGAAGGTGACGCGGGTGTGGGTGCACAGCGTGCGCGCTTCCCCTGCCGGCGGCAGTACCGCAAGCCCAGTCAGCACTTCGTGGGTGCGCCCGCGCAGGCGGTGCAGCATGTCCGCCGCCTGTTTCTCGTCTGACGGCTTGCCGAGCGGCAGGCCGTCGATCGTGACCATGGTATCCGACCCGATGCACACCGCATCCGGATGCAGCGCCTGCGCGGCTTCCGCTTTGAGACAGCTCAGCCGCACAACCTCTTCGTCGAGCGGCGCGCCGGGACGCAGCGTTTCATCCGCATCCACCGGACAAACCGTAAAATTTTCCGTAATCAGCGCCAGCAGCTCGCGCCTGCGCGGCGAGCCGGACGCCAGAACGATTGACATGGCTTACTCTACCCCTCTTTTATACAGTCCTTTGGTAAATTCCCCTTCGAGGGGGAGATTTTCCAGAAAGGCGCGCGCGATGCGCGCACACTCCTCCGGCGTTTCGGTGGTGAACAGCAGCCTTGCCGTCTGCACGCCCAGCCGCGCGAAATCCTCGCGCAGACAGAGCGGGCGGCTATTAAGCAGGGTGTTGCGGCAGCCGTACTCCGGCAGGAGCGCAAAGCGCTCGCCGCGCCGGTCGGTCAAATAGGTGATGCCGTCCTCGCAGCTGCACTTGCCGCCGTGCTGGCGGCGGATCGCGCAGTTTTCAAAGATCATCAGCGGCAGATAGCCGTAAACGATCAGCTCGGTTCCGAGCGGCCCTTTCATATCGCGCACCTGCGCGAGCCGCGCCTCGAACGACAGCGTCTGCCGCTGTACGCCCATCTCAGCGAGCGCGTGCAGGGTCTTGCTGTTATAGGCGTTCAGGCCGAAATCGCCGCGCACGGCAAAGCCCAGCCGCCGCGCCAGCGCGATATGGCCAATGTTGCCCGCGAGCACGGTTTTCGCGCCGCGGCTCATGGCCTCGCCCAGCTGCATCTCGATCTCGGGCTGCTCATTATCCGAAAACACGCGCGGCAGCACAGCTGGCAGGCCGGTCTGCGCCGCGACCGCCAGCGGGACATAGACCGTTTCGAGTCCCAGCCCGCGCAGCGCGTCCGCCTGCGCGCGGGTACGCACGGACGCGGTAAAGCCCAAAAAGCCCTCGCGCGGGGCGTTTTCTGCATCCCGCTCGAGCAGCGGCCCCTCCATCCAGTCGCGGGATGGAGGCGTACCGCGTTTGGCAAGCAGCAGATCGAGCGCGTCGCGCCGCATGCCGTTCATCACGGATGCCGGCACGACAAGGCCGTCCTCCAGCTCGATGCGCAGGTTTTTGACATAAAACGGCGTTCCGCCCGTCTTGCGGAGCGACTTCTCCACCATTTCGGGCGTGGTCGGGCGGGTTTTCGCCTGCTCGACCGGCGCCATCGCGGAAACCCCGTCCGCGCTGAGTACCGCGCCGGTGTCTTTCCGCGCGGTAAAGCACATGGAAACCGGAACGAGCGGCGCTTCCCTGCCGGGTTCGAAGCGGTGCGCGGCCTCGTCGTACAGCGCCTGTACCTCGTGCAGCGGGATGTCGGTCTTGGTGCCGAACATCTTATCGCCGGTTTTGCCGGTGTAATACCCATCTGTAAAACCGTCGCGCGAGAACACGCGCCGCAGCGTGTCGCGCTCCTCGGGTGTGGGTCTGCGCCGCTCACGCAGCAGATCGGCATAGATTTTCGTGACGATCGCAGTGTATTCCGGCCGCTTCATGCGCCCCTCGATCTTGAGCGAGGACACGCCGAGCGCAGCCAGCTCTGCGATATGGCCCGCGAGCGCTAAGTCCTTGAGCGAAAGCGGGTAGCCGCCGTTATACGGCAGGCGGCATGGCTGCGCACACAGCCCGCGGTTGCCCGAGCGCTGGCCGATCACCGCAGACAGGTAGCACTGACCGGAGTAGCACATGCACAGCGCGCCGTGCACGAACACCTCGGTTTCTACGCCCGCCTCACTGGTAATCAGGCGCACCTCATCGCGCGTGCATTCGCGGCTGAGCACCACGCGGGAAAAACCGATGTCGCGCGCCTCGCGCGCGCCGTCCAGCGTGTGGATGGTCATCTGCGTGGACGCATGCAGCGCAAAATCCGGCGCGTGCGCATGGATCAGCCGCGCAAGCCCCAGGTCCTGAATGATCAGCGCGTCCGCGCCCGCTTCATATAAAAACTTCGCGTCCCGCAACGCCGCGTCCAGTTCGCGGTCACCCGCGAGGATATTGAGCGTGATGTTGGTCTTGACCCCGCGCGCCCGGCAGTAGGCGATCGCGTCCGCCATCTCGTCCGGTGAAAAGCCCTGCGCATTCCGGCGCGCGTTGAACGTGCCGAAGCCCATGTAGACCGCGCCCGCACCCGACTGCACGGCAGCGCGCACGCCTTCCGGCGAGCCGGCAGGAGCGAGAAGTTCTATCATCTCGCTCATTTGCGGCGGTTTCCGGGATGGTGGTTATTGTTTCGGTTCACCTGCTGGCGCAGGGCGGTGTTCTCCGCCTCAAGCGCGCGGCACTTGGCCTCGGCAGCTTCGGCAGCTGTCTTGGCCTTGATATACTCGTCCGCCAGGTTGACGGTCGCCAGCGCGAGCGCGCGGGTGGAGGCGAACGCCGCCGATCCGCCGCAGGCCGCGATGGTCTGCTGCGCCAGCTCTGCAACCTCGTTCATATATTCTACGGTTTCATCGGCCAGCATGGTATAGTGCTGGCCTGCGATCTGGATGGTCACGCGGTTTGCCATGACAAATCCCTTCCTTTCGCATAAAATCGTTCAAAAGGCATATTTCGATAAAATATAGTATATCACAACAGTTCCCCTTTTGGAACAAAAAAAATGTGCAAATCTGGCACACAGGCAACCGCTTTTTTCTACAAACGGCCCACTGAGAATAAATTGTAAAAGATTTTTGTTTCCCTTGTACCCGTCCCGGCGCTGTGCTAAAATAAGATATCATTGGGAGAATGGCGTTTTGCGCCCTCCCGCCTGCACCGCCTGCGGCGCAGTGATCCCTGCCGGGGCGGGTCCCCGGCCAAACTCCGGAGGTCCCCCTTATGCTGAATATCAACGAGGTGCGCCGCATTGTTGTCAAGGTTGGCACCTCGACGCTGACATATGACAATGGCAGGCTCAATATCCGCCGCATCGAGCGGCTGGTCCGCACAATCAGCGACCTGCAGAACCGCGGATTTGAAATGGTGCTGGTTTCCTCAGGCGCTGTCACAGTGGGAGCGGCCAAAATGGGGCTTGCCGAACGCCCCAGGGAGCTTGCCATGAAGCAGGCTGCAGCCGCGGTCGGCCAGTGTGAACTGATGCATATATATGACAAGATGTTTTTGGAATACGGCATCAATGTTGCCCAGATCCTGCTCACGCGCGAAAATATCATCGATGACGACCAGCGCGAAAACATCCACAACACCTTCACATCCCTGATGCGTACCGGCGCAGTACCGATCGTCAACGAAAACGATACGGTCGCCACCGCCGAACTCAAGCACATTGAGAATTTTGGCGATAACGACACGCTTTCTGCTGTCGTTGCGCGCATGTGTGACGCTGACCTGCTCGTCATCTTCTCGGATATCGACGGGCTGTACGATTCCGACCCGCGGAAAAACCCGCAGGCCAAGCTGATCGGGCATGTAACCAAGATCGACGCGAAGATCCGCCGTATGGCGGGCGGCGCCGGATCGGCGCACGGCACAGGCGGTATGGCGACCAAGATCACAGCCGCCGAGCTGTGCATGGACGCGGGCATCCCCATGCTGGTGGCCAACGGCGACAAGGAAGGCATCCTGTATGATATTGTGGACGGCAAATCCGTCGGCACGTTGTTTGCAAAGGAGGTCAGCTGACATGACAAAGCAGCAATTCGATCAGATGATAGGCATCCTGTGCGACAGGCGGGTGCGCATCTTTTCCAAAGCGCAGGTCGTGGCAGCGCTGATCGGCGCGGCGGTCGGCGCGTTCCTTGGGGTGCAGGCGTATTACCATGGGTGGCTCGGCTGAGTGCCCGATAACTGATAAACGAGGTGAAACCATGCGGCAACTGATGGAGATCGCCGGGGACGCGCGCCGCGTCAGGCACGCGGTCGCAAAGCTCGGCACAAACGATAAAAACCGCGGCCTGCGCGCCATTGCGGACGCGCTCGTGGCGCATGCGGACGAGATCATGGAGGCCAACCGAATCGATATCGAAAACGGCCGCGCCAGCGGCCTGAACGAAGGCCTGATTGACCGGCTGATGCTGGACGAAAAACGCATTGCCGGCATCGCGGAGGGCTGCCGGCAGGTCGCGGCGCTTCCCGACCCGGTCGGCGAAGTGCTCTGGATGCGCAAGACGCCGAACGGGCTGAACATCGGCCAGAAGCGCGTGCCCATGGGCGTGATCGGCATCATCTACGAGGCGCGCCCCAACGTCACGGTCGACGCCGCGGCGCTCTGCTTCAAAGCAGGCTCGGCCTGCATCCTGCGCGGCGGCAAGGAGGCGTTCCATTCCTCCATGTGCCTGACGCAGCTCATGCGCGCGGCACTCGCCGCGGAGGGCCTGCCGGAAAACGCGATCAACCTGGTGGAGGACACCTCGCGCGACAGCGCCAACCAGATGATGAAGCTCAACGGCTATCTGGACGTGCTTATCCCGCGCGGCGGGGCAGGTCTGATCCAGTCGGTGGTTATGAATGCGACCGTTCCCGTGATCGAGACCGGAACCGGCAACTGCCATGTGTATGTGGATGCCAGCGCCGACCTTGACATGGCCGCGCGTATCCTGGTCAACGCCAAGTGCCAGCGCCCGAGCGTGTGCAATGCGGCGGAAAGCCTGCTGGTGCACAAAGACGTTGCTGCGCGGTTCCTGCCCATGGCCGCGGCGGGCCTTGCGCCGAGCGGTGTCAAAATCCACGGCTGTCCGCGCACGATGGAGATCCTCGGCTCCGCCATCCTCCCCGCAACGGAAGAGGACTACGGCCGCGAATACCTTGGATACGAAATCTCATGCAAGGTTGTGGATTCGCTTGACGAGGCGATCGGCCACATCAATACCTATAACACCGGTCACTCGGAGTGCATCGTCACCCGGGATTACGAATCCTCCCAGCGTTTTTTGGACGAGGTGGATGCGGCAGCGGTGTACGTCAACGCCTCCACCCGCTTTACTGACGGGTTTGAATTCGGCTTCGGCGCGGAAATCGGTATCTCCACCCAGAAGCTGCATGCGCGCGGGCCAATGGGGCTGACCGCGCTGACTACTACCAAATTTATCATCTACGGAAACGGACAGGTGCGGGAATGAACAAAACCATGGAGAAGGAATACAAGTGGCGCGCGGACGAATGGATCCTGGGCCAGGCGCTGTTGTGGGCCTCCTCCCGCATTGGCAGCCAAAGCCAGACACTTCACATGCAGTCCCAGTATTTTGATACGCTCGACGGCCTGCTGCAGGGACAGCAGGCCGCACTCCGCCTGCGCCGCGAAAACAACCGCAGCGTATGCTGCCTCAAGCTGCGCAACGAGAACACGCCGGACGGCATGCGTGCGCACGAGGAATACCAGTGCGATGCACAGACCGTGCAGGAAGGCCTGCACGCCCTGCCGGACAAGGGAGCGCCGCGCGGCCTGTGCGAGCAGGCGCTCGCTTCCCAGCTGGAAATGATCTGCAATGTGGACTTCCGCCGCTGTGCGGTGCTGCTGCAGGAGGGCGATACGGTCTGCGAGCTCGCGCTCGACGAGGGCACGCTGCGCCACGGCGGACGCACCGCCCCGCTGTGCGAGATCGAACTGGAGTACGTTGCCGGCAGCGAGAAGGTGTTCCATGAGCTGGCCGCCGATCTTGCCGGCTACCTGTCGCTTGTCCCCGAGCCGGAGAGCAAGCTGGCGCGGGCAATGAAATTATAATGTTTCACACCTGCAAAACGGGCTGTCCCAAGCGACAGCCCGCTTCTTTTCCCTGCTTTTATTGGCACACTGCGCCGAAGCGCACGTCATTCTCCCCAACAAAGAAAAACCATTCTTCCACCATGTTGTATAAAATGTATATTTTTATCCAATGCCGCAATTCTCTCGCTGCAATCTTGCAAAAAAAAGCGTTTCCATGTATAATAAATGTGAAATAAAACGGGGGTATCCTGTGCGCAGCGATACAGGCTCTCCCTTTGCCGCAGCTAAAAGGAATCATTGCAGATGAAGGAAAGGCTCAGGCGAATATTGTGGATCGCAGCAGCGGTCATTCTGCTTCTCAACGGCGCATTGTTTGCTGCAGGGCGTCTCTCCGCAGCAGGCGAGCTGACACTGGATACCGAGGTGCATTTCATTGATGTCGGCCAGGGTGACGCGGCCCTCCTGCTGTCCGGCGGGCAGGCCGTGCTGGTCGATGCAGGCACTGTAGAAAGTGCCCCTTCCCTTGTGCGTTACCTGGAAGGTATCGGGGTGACCGAGTTGTACGCTGCGATCGCGTCCCACCCGCATGCTGACCACATCGGCGGCATGGCGCAGGTGCTGGAGACGTTTCCGGTCGAGCACTTCTATATGGGACCGGAAACCCAGAACACCAGCTGCTATGCGGATATGCTGGAAGCACTGGAGATACAGGGCATACAGCCGGTTGTTCCGTCCGACGGGGACGTACTGTCCTTTGGTTCGGGCGCCACGGTCACCTTCCTCGGCCCGGCAGATGATGTATCTGCCGACAATCTTAACAACCGCTCGCTGATCGCGCTGTTTTCCACCGGTGCGCAGCGTGTGCTGTTTATGGGCGATGCGGAGTCTGCCGCGGAACAATCCCTGCTGGCCCACCACCCGGATCTGTCCTGCGATATTCTCAAGGTCGGTCATCATGGCGCTGCAACCTCTTCTTCCGAAGAATTTCTGCGCACGATCCATCCATCTGTCGCCGTTATCTCCTGCGGCATAGATAATGATTACGGCCACCCCAGTGACCAGACGCTGCAAAACCTGTCCCTTGCGGGTGTGGACGATGTCCGCATCACAGCGGAAGACAGCACAGTCGTCCTCCCGCTCAACCCACCGTCACAAAGCAAGGAGAATGCTGCATGAAACAGACCGGTATTGTCGACCGCTTTGAGGGCGATCGCGTTATTGTTGAGATCAACGGTAAAATGGCCGAATTCCCGCGCGCAGATGCACCTGCCATGCTGGCTGAAGGCATGGTCGTCATCCTGCGGGACGGCCGCATCACCGAGATAGATCAGATTGAGACGCAGCGCATTGAGGATGATATGCGCCGCCGCTTCGAGCGTATCCTCGGCAAACAGTCCGATGACTAAACCTAAAGGAAAGGCGAACACAACCCAATGGAAAAGAAACCCTTTTTGACACTGCCCCAGGTGCAGGAAATCGTAAAAACCTACCCGACTCCGTTCCACATTTATGACGAGAAGGCCATCCGCGAAAACGCGCGCAAAGTAAAGGCAGCGTTTGCATGGAACCCCGGCTTTAAGGAATATTTTGCCGTCAAGGCGACCCCCACCCCCCGTCTGCTCCAGATCCTGCACGAGGAAGGCTTCGGCTGTGACTGCTCCAGCCTGCCCGAGCTGCAGATGAGCCGCGCCTGCGGCATCACCGGGCACGAGGTGATGTTCTCCTCCAATGTGACCCCGGCGGCGGATTACAAGCTGGCCTCGGACATGGATGCGATCATCAACTTTGACGACATCACCCATCTGGATTTTTACGACAAGATCGGCGAGTGGAAGGAGACCATGTCCTGCCGCTTCAACCCGGGCGGTGACTTCGTACTGGACAACGAGATCATGGACACCCCGCAGGAGGCCAAGTACGGCATGACCCGCGAGCAGCTGATTGAGGCGTTCCAGTATATGAAGGCCAAGGGCGTCAAGCATTTCGGCATCCATGCGTTCCTCGCGTCCAACACGGTCGCGAATGAATATTACCCGGCGCTGGCGCGCATCCTGTTCCACCTCGCAGTTGAGGTGCAGCGTGAGACCGGCGTGCACATCGCGTTCATCAATCTGTCCGGCGGCGTGGGTATCCCCTACCGTCCGAGCCAGGAGCCGAACGACATCATGGCAATCGGCGAGGGCGTGCACCGCGCGTATGACGAAGTGCTGGTTCCCGCAGGTATGGACGACGTGGCGATCTACACCGAGATGGGCCGCTTCATCCTCGGGCCGTACGGCGCGCTGGTATCCCAGTGCATCCACCAGAAGCACACCTACAAGGAGTATGCAGGTCTGGACGCATGCGCAGCCAACCTGATGCGCCCGGCGATGTACGGCGCTTACCACCATATCACTGTACTGGGCAAGGAAGATGCACTGTGCGACCACACCTATGATGTGACCGGTGGCCTGTGCGAAAACAACGACAAGTTTGCCATCGACCGCAGCCTGCCGGAGATCGAGATCGGTGACTATATCTATATCCACGACACGGGCGCGCATGGCTATTCGATGGGCTACAACTACAACGCCAAGCTGCGCTCGGCAGAGCTGCTGCTCCGCGAGGACGGCTCGGTCGAAATGATCCGCCGTGCGGAAACCCCGAAGGATTATTTTGCGACCTTTGACTTCACCGGCCTGTTTGATGACATCCAGTAAAATCACAAAACAAAAAGAGTGCGTTTGGGACGCACTCTTTTTTCATACTCCCATATTCTGCAGCAGGAATACCGCCGCAAGCGCCAGCAGGATGACGATCAGCGTCTGTACGATCCGCAGCAGATGCTGCCTGCGGCGCGCCTTGCGCTGCGCCTTTTCTTCCGCGGGATCCGGCTCCGGGATATGCTCCGTGCCGTCCGGCCTGTGGTCGATCAGCGGGATATGGCAGGTATTGCATTCGGTAAAGCCCTCGCGGAACTCCGCTTTGCATTTGGGGCACCATGGCATGATCCCTGCGCCCCCTTACCGTCCAACCAGATAAAGCAGCACCAGCGCAACCACGATCACCGCTGCCACGACCGGCAGCAGCTTGAACGAGGTATTGTCCTCCATCGGCTGCTCGGGCATCTCCATGGCCTGCTCCTCTGCCAGACGGGCGAGTTCATCCTCATCCATCTGCTCCGCCTCGAGCGCCTGCTTGGTCTCGTCAATCAGCGCGCGGGCACGGGCGGTATCTGCCGCCCCTACCATTACTTGCATTGTGTACCGCGCGCGGCGGCCGGTGACTGCACCCGCGTGCTGCGCCAGCACCTGCTGCATATCAGCCGGAATGCCGCTCTCCCGCAGCATATCCCGGATCATCTCCGCGTCAATACGCGAATCCGCTGTATAGACCGCAATCGGGTTTTCCAACTGAACCGCTTCCTCCGGCGCTGGTTCCGCCTGCACCGCATCCGGCATCTGTTCCATATCCTGCTCGTCGGGCAGTTCGTCCACCAGCGGCACATGGCAGGTCGCGCATTCGGTGAAACCCTCCCGGTATTCAGCTTTGCATTTGGGGCACCAGGGCATCATACATCTCTCCTTTGGGACAAGTATACCATATCAAACCGGTTCTTTCCAGATAAAAATCGGCAGCGGCGGATCGTTCCGCCGGTTGAGCCAGTCGCACGCCAGAACAGTGAATATACGGTCATTTATCGATTTCAGATGCGATAATATGGCATTTTTCTCGTCATATCCGTTTTCTTTCCCGTAATACAGTGCAAGCGCCATAATGCCGCCCGGCCGCAGCAGATCAAGCCCTGCGTCGATTGCCGGGAGGGAGGAAGCCGCCGTAGTGAAGATTTTCGGGTCGCCGCCCGGCAGGCGGCCAAAGTTGAACACGATGCAGTCCACCGTGCCGGGCGAAGCATACTGCGCCATATTGGCATGGCTGTCCTGTATCACCTCTGCACGCAGCCCTTCGCTTTCCAGCAGGGCGCGCGTCTGGCGGATCGCGTCGTCCTGGATGTCGAATGCCAGCACGCGTCCCTGCTCACCGGCCAGACGGCACAGCAGTGCCGTATCACGTCCCCTGCCCGCCGTTGCATCGATACAAAACGCACCCGGCCGCACATGCCGCCGCAGGAAATCATGTACAATGGTCAACGTGTTCATCTTCTGCACTCCCATATCTGTGTGATACCGTCCCATTATAACACAGTTGCATTGAAAGAAAAAGCTTTGTCATTTCCAAACAGACAAGCCGCCCGGCGCGATTTGCGCCGGGCGGCCTGGCAGGGTGAAAACATGATTTATGCTTTTTTGTCCGGAGGCGTTTCCTGATGACAGGATGCGCAGCTGCCGCCGCAGCCAGAGCAACCCGAGCAGCCGCCCGATTTGGACTGGCGGATGGTCGCGCGCAGCGCGAGCACGACGATCGCCAATACGATCAGCCCTACAATCAGTGTCGTCATATTCGATTGCCTCCTTTCCGATCAGTCTTAGCTGTTTGCCTGCACGCTCATCTTGCGCAGGTTCGCGCCTTCGTCCACCTGGGCCGGCTTGCGGACCAGCAGATAGATCATGAGTGCCAGTACGATGATAGCCGCGACTGTGCCGATGCCGAACGAAAGCTCGCCCGTGATCAGGCCGCCGAACTGGTAAACCATCAGCGCAACACAGTATGCAAATACCATCATATACCCAATTGCGAAACAAGTCCAGCGCCAGTTGTTCATTTCGCGCTTGATCGCGCCCATTGCCGCAAAGCACGGCGCGCACAGCAGGTTGAAGCACATGAAGGAATACGCGCTGACCGCGGTGAAGGAAGCCGCCAGGTTGCTCCAGATCTCCACGCCGTCCTCAGCGACCTCGGCAAAGCCGAAAATTTGGCCGAAGGTGGCGACAACATTCTCCTTGGCGATCCAGCCGGTGACGGTCGCGACAACCATTTCCCATCTGCCGAAGCCGAGCGGCGCAAAAATCGGTGCGATCACATTGCCGATGCTCGCCATGATGCAGTTGTCGATATTCTCGACCGCGCCGAACGCGCCGTTCTCCCAGCCGTAGCCCAGCAGGAACCACAGCACGATCGTGGACAGCAGGATGATCGTACCGGCCTTCTTGATGAAGGACCAGCCGCGCTCCCACATCGAGCGGAGCACATTGACCAGCGTCGGGGTGTGGTAGGCGGGCAGCTCCATGACAAACGGAGCAGGCTCGCCCGCAAACATCTTGAACTTCTTGAGCATGATGCCCGAAACGATGATCGCCAACACGCCGATCACGTAGGCCGAGAATGCGACCCAGCCCGCGTTGTCGAACAGCGCGCCCGCAATCAGTGCGATAATCGGCAGCTTGGCGCCGCAGGGGATAAAGGTCGTGGTCATGATAGTCATGCGGCGGTCGCGTTCCTGCTCAATGGTACGCGATGCCATGACGCCCGGGATGCCGCAGCCCGTGCCAATCAGCATCGGGATGAAGGACTTGCCGGACAGGCCGAACTTGCGGAAGATACGGTCCATGATGAACGCAACACGCGCCATATAACCGCAGTCCTCCAGGATTGCCAGAAAGATGAACAGCACAAGGATCTGCGGCACAAAGCCGAGAACCGCGCCGACGCCGCCGACAATGCCGTCCATGATCAGGCTGTACAGCCAGTCGGCAATGCCAAGGCCGTCCAACACGCTATCCAGCAGCACCGGGATACCCGGGATATAGAAGCCATAGTCGCCCGGCACAGGCTCAGCCGTCCCGAGCACGCTCTCGAAGACACCCAGATCGACTTCCTCCGTGGTGACCTCGCCGGTCTCCTCGTCCTCGAACTCGACTGTACCGACAACATCCGCAGCCGCCGGGTCAGAAGCCAGTGCCATGCCTGCCTGCTCGATGGCCGCAGCATCCGGCTCTTCCGCCTCGATCTGCTCGGTGACTGCACTGACATCCAAGCCTTCGCCGTCGGCCGCTTCCAGCCATGCGTCGCGGCGGGCAACATCAGCTTCATATTCGGCAGTCGCTTCGTCGTACGCCGCGCGGCCAATGCCGAGCGGATACCAGCCGTCGCCGAACACGCCGTCGTTGGCCCAGTCGGTCAGGTAAGTGCCGATCGTGGTGACCGACACATAGTACACAACAAACATGACCAGCGCAAAGATCGGCAGCGCCAGGATGCGGTTGGTAACGATGTGATCGATCTTATCCGAAACCGTCAGGCCGGTCTTTTTCTTTTTGACCACCGGCTTGACCAGCTTGGTGATGTACTGATAGCGCGCGTCCGTGATGATGGACTCCGCGTCATCGTCCAGTTCATCCTCGACCGCGGTGATGATCTTCTCGAGCTTATCGCGGGTCTCCTGGCTGAACTGGAAGCGGGCGAGCACCTTCTCGTCGCGCTCGAACAGCTTGACTGCAAACCAGCGGCGGTGGCCCTCCTCGGTCACGTCGCGGATGAGGTCGGTGATCTGCGCAAGCGCGTTCTCGATCTCCGCAGAGAACGCGTGCTGCGCGGGCCTCACGCCTGCGGCCGCCGCCTTTTTGGCAGCCGCCATCAGCTCGGCCGTGCCCTTGCCCTTGAGCGCGGTGGTTTCGATGACCGGTACGCCCAGCTCGGCGGACAGCTTTTTGGTATCGATCGTGTCGCCGCGCTTGGTGACAATATCCATCATGTTGAGCGCGATGACGACCGGAATGCCGATCTCGAGCAGCTGGGTCGTCAGATACAGATTGCGTTCGATGTTGGAAGCATCCACCAGGTTGACAATGACGTCCGGCTTTTCGTTGATCAGGAAATCGCGGGTGATGACCTCCTCAAGCGTGTACGGAGAGAGCGAGTAAATACCCGGCAGGTCGGTGATCGAGATCTCCTTGTCCGCCTTATAGCGGCCCTCCTTTTTTTCCACGGTAACGCCCGGCCAGTTGCCGACGTACTGCGTCGCACCGGTCAGGTCGTTGAACATCGTGGTCTTGCCGCAGTTCGGGTTACCGGCAAGCGCCAAACGAATCGACATGTTGTTTCCCCTTTCTATTTTGAATTAGCATCCGCCAATTTAATTAGCTGCAACTAACCCATATGTAAAATTTTAATCGACCAGAATACGCTCCGCATCCGCTTTGCGCAGCGAGAGTTCATAGCCGCGCACTGTGACCTCGATCGGGTCGCCCAGCGGCGCTACCTTGCGCACATAGACCTGCGCGCCGCGGGTGATGCCCATGTCCATGATCCGGCGGCGCGTAGCGCCCTCGCCCTCGATCTTGCGCACGGTAACGGTCGAGCCGCAGGGCGTGTTCCTCAGATTGCTCATTTTTGCGTTTTCCCCCTTCAGACCATAATCCGCGAGGCCATCTTCTGCGAGATCGCGACCCGCGTATCCTTCACCGAAACGATCAGGTTGCCCGCCAGAGACGAGACGACCGACACCTTCGCCCCCTCGACAAAGCCGAGGTTCTGCAGGAATTGTCGGGTTTGATCTTTCCCCCGGATGGACTTGACCGTGGTTTCCACGCCGGTATCCATCATTGTCAGCGGCATGATAATGATCCACTCCTTCTGTATCGTCAGCAAAGTTTACCATTCCTTCGGTTAGATTATCCTAACCGTTTTTACTTCTGCAGTTTACCACCGCTAACCATCTTTGTCAAGCAATGTTTATAACTTTGTCGATTATAAACAAGAACCACATAGTTTGCACAGGCTAATTTGTTGCGGTGCGCGTATCCCCCTCTGTGGATAGGAGGAAGCCCGCGGCCGTTGTTCCGGACAGCCGCGGGCTCATGTTATGTTGGG
>HHCFC02800__coassemble_1510_pt1 | contig 19556 bp, 19 predicted proteins | sample HHCFC02800__metabat2_high_PE_038 | metagenome-assembled genome bin HHCFC02800
TCCTGCTGCGCCGCCGACAGCCCGGCCAGCCGGCCGGTCGACCACGCGATCTGTAAATTAAAACCGCCCGTATAGGCGTCCACGTCGAGCACTTCGCCTGCAAAATACAGTCCGGAGCACTTTTTCGATGCCATCGTCTTGGGATTGACCTCCTTTACCACAACGCCGCCCGTGGTGACGATCGCCTCGGCCACCGGGCGCTTGCCCGACACGACGACGAGGAAATGCTTGAGCGTATGCAACAGCGCCGCACGCTGTGCCTTTGTAATACCGTTGACTTTGGCGCGCGGGTCGATCCCGGACAGGCGGATGACCTCCGGAATAATCTTGCGCGGCAGCAAACCGCCCAGCGCATTGATGAAATCACTGTTTTTATGCTGGCCGAAGTCGCTCAGCAGACGCTTGTCCAGCGTTTTTTCGTCCAGCGCGGGCTTGAGGTCGATCTCGATGTGGTAGCCCTTGCTGCCGAAGTGCCGCATATGCGCGGACGCGGACAGGATGAGCGGTCCGGACAGGCCGAAGTGGGTAAACAGCATCTCGCCGAAATCCGACCAGATCTTTTTGTTGTTCTCGAATACGGTCACCTGCACGTTGCGCAGGCTCAGGCCCATGAGCGCTTCACAGCCGCCCGGGGTCACCAGCGGCACGAGCGAGCCGTTCGGCGGCACAATCGCATGTCCCGCCTGTTTGGCGAAGCGGTAGCCGTCCCCGGTCGAGCCGGTCTGTGGGTAGGAGACCCCGCCGGTGGCCACGATCACGCGGTCCGCCGTCCATACCCTGCCGCCCGCGCGCACGCCGGTCACGCGGCCGTCTGCCAGTTCGAGTTCTTCCGCGGTCTCATGCACTATCTTAACACCCGTATGTTTGATCCAGGTAAAAAGCGCGTCAATAATATCTGCCGACTTGTCCGAAACCGGAAACACGCGGTTTCCCCGCTCGGTTTTGAGCGGCACGCCGCGGCTTTCGAAAAACGCCATCACGTCCGCGGGGGAAAAGCAGCCCAGCGCAGAATATAAAAACCGCGGGTTGACCGGCACATTCTGCAGCACACCCTGCGTATCGCAGTTGTTGCACACGTTGCAACGCCCCTTGCCCGTGATGAACAGCTTGCGGCCGACCTTTTCATTCGTCTCCAGCAGCGTGACCTGTGCGCCGTTTTCCGCCGCGGTTCCTGCGGCCATCAGCCCGGCTGCGCCGCCGCCGATCACAATGATGTTCAACTGTTGTCGTCCTCCGCTTTCTCATATACGTCATATTCCGCCCAGATGCGCTCGAGCTTGTTGAAGGTCTGTTCGATCTCCTCCCGGCGGCTCATGCCGACCGCGACGATCAGTGCATTAACCACACTCAGCGGCGCGACAAGCGAATCAACAAAGCTCGCCATATCGCTGCGCGCAATCAGCAGATGGTCAGCCACGCGCGCGAGCGGCGACAGGTGTGAATCGGTCAGCGCGATGACGCGCGCTCCGCGGTCGCGCGCATACTGCATGGCGCTCAGCGTGCGCTTGGAATAGCGCGGAAAGCTGACGCCGAACAACACGTCACCCGGCCCGATACGCAGCACCTGCTCGAATATCTCGCTGGCACTGTTGGTGCGCACCAGCGTCACATTTTCAAACAAAAGGTTGAAGTAGAAGCCCAGGAAGTTGGACAGCGCGCTTGAGGAGCGCACGCCCAGGATGTAAATGCGTCTGGCGCCGGTCAGCGCGTCCACCGCGCCCTGGAAGGCGTCGCGGTCGATCTCGTCGAGCGTCATGCGGATCATGTCCATGTCTGCGTGCAGAACGGTCTGCAGCACGTCCCTGCCGCCCATGCGGTCGCTCGACACCTCCATGCGCTGTACCGAGGTCAGCTTATTGCGGATCATCTCTTGCAGCGCGCGCTGCAGGTGCGGGTAGCCGTCGTAGCCCAGTTCGGTCGCAAAGCGCACGACCGTGGATTCACTCACGCCCACCGTCTGCCCCAGACGGCTGGCGGTCATAAACGCCGCCTTGTCATAATGCTCAAGTATAAAACGCGCGATCTGCTTCTGCCCTTTGGAAAAGCCGGGCAGATCGCTCTGTATCCTGTTGATCAGATCGTTCATGTTCTGTCTCTCCTGCATGCCTGCATTTTGCCGCTTCTATTGTAAGAGGTTTTGCGCAAAAATGCAAGATATTTTGCATCAATCCTGCAAATTTGCAGCAATTCCCTGCAGGTATGCGACCTCGTCCGCAGTCAGCTCGCGCCATGCGCCGCTCTTCAGAGCCGGGTCAAGCTGCAGCGTGCCGACTGCCACGCGCTTGAGCCGGCGCACCTCCAGCCCGCATTGCTCGCACATTTTGCGGATCTGGCGGTTGCGTCCCTCGTGGATGGTCAGGTGCAGCTTGGCGCTCTGCTCATCCTGCTCCAAAATGACCACATCCGCCGGACGGATTGCATATCCATCGATTTCCATCGTCCCGGACAGGCGCGGGATGTTATCCAGCCGTCCGCGTACGCGCACCTCGTAGTGCTTCTCCACTTCATGCCGCGGATGCGTCAGTGCGTTGACCAGTTCGCCGTCGTTCGTGAGCAGCAGCAGCCCCTCGGAGTTGTAGTCCAGCCGGCCGACCGGCACCACGCGCGCCCCGCAGCCGCGTACCAGATCCGCAACCGTTTTGCGGCCGCGCTCGTCCTTGAGCGTGGTCACATAGCCGCGCGGCTTATAGAGCATCAGGTATTTTTTCTCCTCCGACATGCCGACCGGCTTGCCGTCGATCATGATATGGTCGCGGCGGCTGTCCGCCCGGTCGCCGAGCGAAGCCGCATGACCGTTGACCGTGACCCGGCCATCCAGGATCCATTTTTCTGCCTCGCGCCGCGAGCAAAGCCCGGCCTGCGCGAGGATCTTCTGCAGTCTTTCCTCCAAAATTGTCCTCTCCTTGTTGTCAATCCGTCCCGAAGATCCGCTCCAGGATGCGCTCGGGCAGGCTTTTTTCCTCGGGCGGCAGCAGCGCCGCGCCGCCGTACACCAGGGTGTCGCGTGCAAGCACCGCATCGCCCAGCCGGTATTCGATCTGCCCTGCATGCGCGGTCTGCACCACGGGCGCATAGCAGATCTTGTCGCCGTACCGCACAGCCTGTATTTTCTCCCGCTCGCCGGGCAGAAGGTAGGCGGTCACGGTGTTCTGCGCAACCAGCGGCACGCTGTCCACGTCGCCGCCAAACACGCGCAGCGTCGTGATTTCGTCGCCCGCCTCGTGCAGCATGACCGGCTCGTACTGCGCAAAGCCCTCGTCGAGCAGCGCGGCGTGGTCGTTCCAGTCGTCCGCGTCATTAAGCGTGACCGCGATCAGCGTACGCCCGTTCCGCTCGGCTGCCGATACCAAGCAGCGTCCTGCGGCCCGCGTATATCCGGTCTTGACGCCGATCGCCCCCTCATACGAGCCGAGCAGACGGTTGTGATTGGCGAGCGTGCGCGCCCCCACGGTATAGCTCTGTGTCGATACGATCTGCCGGAACACCGGGTCGCGCAGTGCCGCGGCTGTGATTAAAGCCAGTTCATGCGCCGTTGTGTAATGGTCGTCCGCCGGCAGGCCGTTGGGATTTGCAAAGTGCGTATTCGTCAGCCCGAGCTCAGCCGCCTTGTCGTTCATCTTTTGAATGAACGCATCGTATCCGCCGCACTCGCCCGCGATCGCGACCGCGGCGTCGTTGCCGGAGGACAGCATCAAGCCGTACAGCGTATCACGCAGGGTGAGCGTCTCCCCCTCCTGCAGGTACATGGACGAGCCCTCGACCTGCGCATACTCCGCCTTGACCGTATAGGTCCGGTCGAGGTTGCCCTCGCCCAGCGCGACCAGCGCCGTCATGATCTTGGTGGTCGAGGCCATGGGCAGGCGCTCATCCGCGTTGTACGAAAACAGCACCTCGCCTGTGTCTGCGTCCATCACCATCGCGCTGCGCGCGCTGAGCGCACCGGATACCGGCATGCACAGCACCGTCAGCAGCAGCGCGCATATTATCTTTTTCACCGCTTGCATCTCTCCCCGCATAACAAAACCTACTCAGCAGCATGCGAGTAGGTTTTGCGGGGAGAAGCGGCATTATTCGTCGGCTGCCGGCTCCTGCGGGGCGGAAGGCGCTGCCTTTCCCTTGTAGCCCTCCATAAAGCTGGAAACCTTGTTAATCGCGCCCGGGATCATCTCGACCAGACGGTCGACCGTGGTCGAAGCCTGTGCATTGACGCCCAGGATGCTCGCGCTCCCGTCACGGGTGATGATCAGGAAGCAGACAGGCGATACGGTCACGCCCGCTCCGCCGCCGCCGCCAAAAGCCAGCGGCGCACCCTGCGGCATGTGCTTGGGCGCAAAATCGCTTCCGCCGGACGCAAAGCCGAACGTCACTTTGGAGACAGGGATAACGGTCGTACCGTCCGCCGTGGTGATCGGCGTACCGATGATGGTGTTGACGTCCACCATTTCCTTGATCTTGGCCATGGTCTCGGTCATCAAATTGCTGATGGGATGCTCACTCATGTTCTATCGCCTCTTCTTTCTTGATCAGTCGTTTATACAGGCTGTGTAATTCCCTGCGGTGCCGCAGCAGCACAATCAGCAGCCGCAGCATACGCAGCGAACAGAATACGGTAAACGCCCACTCGGTGTGATCCGCCTCAAAGTCTGCGTCCACATCGACATGGTAATCCTGCATGTCAAAAGTATTCTCCAAAAACGGTACAGTCATGCCCGTGAAGGCAGCAGCCCCGCCGAGCAGCATGCCGGTCTGTGCCGCGTCGTCCGTGCCGATCAGCACGCGCACGCGCAGGCGGCTGATGCGCAGCGTATCCGCCATTTCATCCAGCAGGGTGAGCGCCAGTGCGGCAAGTTCACCGAAATCCAGCTCCTCCCGATTAAGGGAATAGCGGTATTTTGGTTTTTTCCGCGTCCTTTTCGGTTTTGCTGGCGCAGGCTCTTTGGGTTTGGGTACCGGGTGCTTGAGGTGTTTGGGCCGCGGCCAGACCGGAATATGCAGTGCGCCGTAGCGCAACTCCACGCTGACCTCGCCGTTTACGCCCACGGCCTCCACACCTGCGCGCACCCAGAGCAGGAACAGCCCGAAAAACAGCACCAGCAAAGCAAATGCCAGCAGCACCGTCAGGATCCAGAGGAGTACGGTCATCCCCGGTTCACCCCGTTTCCTCTGCAGTGCTGTCCGGCGTATCGCCGATTGACAGCTGTCCACCACCCGCATCCTGCGCGGATGTGTCCAACTCAAGCTGCACCTGTTCGCTCTCCCCCAGCGTAGGCAGGGCAGGCAGCTCGCTCAGGCTGCTGATGGCAAACGTACGCAGGAACAGCTCGGTCGTGCGGTAGAGGATCGGGCGGCCGGGCACATCCATGCGCCCCGCCTCCTCGATCAGGCCCTTTTCCATCAGGCCCGCTACCGTACCTCCGGAATCCACGCCGCGCAGCTGGTCAATGAACGCGCGCGTCACCGGCTGACGGTAGGCCACGATTGTCAGTACCTCGAGTGCGGCCGGGGACAGCGAGGGCGGCCGGCGCGACTCGGTCACGCGTCGTGCTGCGTCCGCGTACAGCGGCCGCGAGCACAGCTGCAGCTTGTCCTCCAGCCGCAACAGCATGATGCCTCGGTTTTCAAAGTCATACAGGTTTTCCAGCGCAGCCGCCGCCTCGAGCAGCGCGCCGCGCGAGGTCTCGAGCGCGGCGGCCAGCCGGTCGACCGGCACCGCATCGCCCGCGGCGAAAAGCACGGCCTCCAGCCCTGCCTCGAGTTCGGTCATTCTGCGTTCTCTCCTTTATCCCCTGTCAGGGTCAATTCAACATCGTCTCCCTCGCCTTCCAGCCGGATGCGATGGGTCTTGGACAGCTCGAGCACCGCCAGAAAGGTTGCCACGATCTCTGAGCGGCTTTTGGCATCATCAAACAGCCGCTTGAACGGCAGGCGGATATGGTGGATGAACCGACGCAGGATCGCCGTGATCCGCCCTTCTACCGGTACGGGCTCGCGTCCGACAATGCCGGAAAATGCACTTGCCGGCGGCGGCACACGTCGCTGCGCCCGGCGCAGCAGGGTGTTCGCTGCGCGCAGCAGATCGTTTACCGACTGCCGGTACTCCTTCGGAGCTCCGCCCAGGTTCTCCGGCTGACGGACAAAAATGTCGCGTCCTGCCTCACCTTTTTCGCGAAAATACCCGGCCGCTTCCTTGAGCCGCTGATACTCCAGCAGCATTTCGACCAGACTGGTGCGCGGATCCTCTTCCTCCTCCTCTTCATGGCGCGGCAGCAGCATTTTAGACTTGATATAAACCAGCTGCGCGGCCATTGCCACAAAGTCGCCTGCTACATCCAGATCCATGGCCTCGGCGGCGTGGAGCACCTCCATATACTGGTCGAGGATTTCCACGATCGGGATGTCGTAAATGCTGACCTTGTTTTTCGCGATCAGGTGCAGCAGCAGATCGAGCGGCCCGTCAAAGTGTTCCAGATGAAATTCCATGTTTCACCTTACAGCAGCATGCTCATCAGCTGCGCCGCCCAGCCGAGGATAATATTGCTCACACGCATCATGACGATATCCAGCCAGCCCCGCCACAGAGCAAAGATGAACAACAGGATAATGACCGGCTGATACCGCTGCAACTTGAGTGACCAGGAAAACGGCAGATAAGCATCCAGCACGCGCGAACCGTCCAGCGGATGCACTGGGATCAGATTAAATACGCCGAGGCCGACAGACATGCTCGCCACAATCGCCAGAAATTCACCCAACACTTGCATGAACACACTGTTGCCATAAATCCATACCACAAAATAAAGACAATATGCAATAAAAGCGGTAACAAAATTCGCCGCGGGACCTGCAAGTGCGGTCACTGCCATGCCGGTACGCCGGTTTTTAAAATTGGAAATATTGACCGGTACCGGCCGCGCCCAGCCGAAGCCAAACAGAAGCAGGCAAATAAAACCGACCGGGTCAATATGTGCCAGCGGCGAGAGCGTCAGGCGGCCGGAGTCATGCGCCGTACGGTCACCCAGCAGGTAGGCCGCGCCGCCGTGCGCTGCCTCGTGGATGGACAGGCACAGCACAATCGCCGGAAGCGACAGCGCCAGCGTAATAAAAGCGGAACGCAGGTCGCCGCTCATCAGGCTTCTCCAAAGCAAATGGAACTTCTCCTTTTGTGCCGGCGGCAAGGCGCCGGATTTTTACTTGTCCGCCGGCTATAGGCGGGCAAATGCTCTACGTATGCTTGAAATTATACCACGATTGCCGGGCATTGTCACCTGTTTCTTTATATCCTGACCCGCTGCCCGTCTTTCTCGGCCACATATTGTCTTTTTCTATGCCTTGCCGTATGTCTCCGGACCAAATTCCTGATCCGTCGACTTCTTAACAGTTTATTAACATCTTTTATGTTATACTATAATGTGGGCTGTATTAAGCCCTTTATTCTGTTTTACGGGAGGTCTGCCCATGCGGCATCAGCAGATTCGAAAACGTCTGTTCCCTTTCTCCCTGCACGACCTTTTTATCACTGCAGGCATTCTGGCCTGTGCAGTCGGGATTTGCTTCCTGCTGCGTATGGCGGATACCAGCGAAGGCTTTGCCTCGCCGGTATTTGTACTTGCCGTGCTGTTGATCTCGCGTTTCACTACGGGCTATCTGTTCGGCGTGGTCGCCTCCATACTGAGCGTTATTTCCATCAACTATATTTTCACCTATCCTTATTGGGCGTTTAATTTTACGCTTTCCGGCTACCCGCTTACCTTCCTGACCCTGTTAGGTGCTTCCCTGCTGACATGCACAATGACAACTAAAATCAAAGAGCAGGAACGGCTGCGCGCAGAGGGGGAAAAGGAAAAAGTGCGCGCCAGCCTGCTGCGTTCGGTATCACATGATATCCGCACGCCGCTCACCTCGATCGTTGGCGCAACCTCGGCTGTCCTGGAAACCCCCGGTCTTTCCGAGGAGGAAAAACGCGCCTTTCTGGAGGATGCGCGGGAGGAAGCGCAATGGCTGATCCGGCTGGTGGAAAACCTGCTGTCCATCACCCGCATGGGCGACCCCAGCAGCCAGCTGTCCAAGCAGGAGGAGGCTGCTGAGGAAATCCTCGGCGAGGCGGCGCGCAAGTTCCGCAAACGCTTCCCCCACATCCGGGTTGCCGTCTCTGTGCCGGACGAGCTGTTGCTCGTACCGATGGATGCGATCCTGATCGAACAGGTGCTGGGCAACCTTCTTGAAAACGCTGCGATCCACGGGGAAACAACCTCTCAGATCAACCTGTCCGTCCACCGCGAAGGGCAGGACGCAGTCTTTTCCGTGCGGGATAACGGCTGCGGTATCCCTCCCAAGGAACTGCCGCGCTTGTTCGACGGCACGCTTGGCCACAGCGAAACCCCCTCCGGGGATGGCAAGCGCAATATGGGGCTCGGACTGTCGGTATGCATGGCGATCGTCCGCGCACACGGCGGCACCATGCAGGCAAAAAATCTATCCGGCGGTGCGGAATTCACCTTCCGCCTGCCGCTTTCTGAAAAGGGGTCTGTACAATTATGAATATTCGGGAAAAGGTGCTGATTGTTGAAGATGAAAAGAGCATTGCGCACTTTATTTCCACTATTTTAAGTTCAAACGGTTATGAGCCGCTGCAGGTGCGTACTGGCACTGAAGCGATGACCATGATCTCCTCCCACTGTCCTGACCTGGTCATTCTTGATCTCGGCCTGCCTGATATGGATGGCATCGACATCCTGCGCAGTCTGCGCGAATGGTCCAGCCTGCCGGTGGTTGTGGTATCTGCACGCACGCATGAGCGCGATAAGGTCGAGGCGCTTGACCTCGGCGCAGACGATTACCTGACCAAGCCCTTCGGCACAGCCGAGCTGCTCGCGCGTGTGCGCACTGCGATCCGGCATACCCGCACGACCTCACCAAGCGGCGAGATCGCGCAGCGCGGCACCTACACGGTCGGCGACCTGACGATCGACTATAATAAGCATCAGGTACTGGTGCGCGGCGAAAACGTCCACCTGACGCTCAGCGAGTTCCGCATTGTGGCGCTGCTCGGCAAATATGCGGGCAAGGTGCTCACCTATGACTATATCATCAAAGAGCTGTGGGGGCCGCGTGCGGGCGGAAACAACCAGATCCTGCGCGTCAATATGGCGAATATCCGCCGTAAGATCGAGAAAAACCCTGCCGAACCCGAGTATCTGTTCACTGAAGTGGGCGTAGGATACCGGCTGGCGGAGAACACGGACTGACTTTTCGCGGCATATTTAAAAGGATCGTATTCGCGGTCCTTTTGTCTTTTTGCCCATCGTTTACAGCATACAGTTTTGAATATCTTTTGTCACTACAAAAGCAACACAGGTAAAATACCAGTAGAGCAGTATCGTAAATACAGGATAGCAAGCAAGGAAGGAAGACTACAAGGCTGAGGCTGTCGAAAAACATAGTTTTTCGAACAAGCTCTCGATCGAAACCACGCACATGTCGCGTTTTTTATGAAAATTGCGAACTACCGCAATTTTCTATTTTATGCGCGCTGCGGCGCGATGGACTTTTTCGACAGGCTGAAGACTATTGTATAAAATTGATCCGCTGATCTGCTGCAGCCCACCATTGACGCACCACCCAAACGCGGGTCATCATGATCGTATAACAAACCGCTGCATGCTGCCAAATACCGACCAACACGGGGTACGCTGCACCGCAGATGATGACTTTCAACTCAATGGAAGCCTGTTCAAAGATGATTTTTATGCACATCCCTCCTTCTGTGATCAAAACACCATACCCTCCGGCGTTTGTCCCGCTTTTTTCTGCAAACGGTTCCCATTGCCCACCAAACGGCCGGAGTGCCCGCCTGCACACAGAAGGCTGGATTTGTTGTCCTCCTGCATCAAATGCAAAACTGTCCAAAAAACAAAACCGCTGCAGAGCAATCCGCTCTGCAGCAGTTTCGTTTTTATCCTTCTCCTAAAAATTTTAGTGAGCCTTTGCCTCTTCCAAAGCCCACTTAAACAAGCAGATCATACGCAAATATTACCTGCCTGTCGTTCAATCTGCATCTATCCGTATGAAAGCGTAGCATAAAGCCATCTTTTTCATCATCTTAATCATGGAAGTATGGGGCAAGCGAAGGCACGTGTGCAATGCGCTCCGCAGCTTCCGGAAAATCCCGCTGCAGGCGGGCGGCACAACGGCGGCAGAAATCATCATAAAGCACGGGTTCATCGCGCATCTGCTGCTTGAAGCCCCAGATATGGGTGAAGTATCCGTTCTGTCCACCGCCGAACAGGGCGGGCAGATCGGAAAATGCGGCAACGCACGCCTGTTTTTTTTCAGCGCACATGGCAAGCAGGCGCTGCTCGGCAAAGACCATATAGGTCAGCACATCGTCCGCGCTGGGAGAGCTGCGAATAAAGCGGATGGCAGTATCCGTATAATACCGTCGGAAGGTGTCACTTCCGAAATAGGAAAGCGCCGTGTTGAGCGGCTGCACCGACCAGTCGAACGCGGAAAAGGCAAAGCCGTGTGTCTGCGTAAACGATGCCGGGCCGGGATAAATATCCGGCATGATGTCCTCGCGGTGGATGGCGGCCGCGTCCAGCCCGTCCACCAGCAGGGCAAGCGGCTTCCAGCAGATAAAGTCGGTATCGATCATCACGCAGGGGCTGGGCATGGCGGAGAGCGCATATAGCTTTCCCGCAGCCCAGAACGCCATGGCGTTCACATCCTGCGGGACTGCGTCCAGCAAAGAATGCACCCCTTCGTCCCACAAAAAACAAAGGCCGAGCGATTCGTAATACCGCTTAGCCTCGGTGTCACAGATCATGCGGATCGGGCCGTTTTCCCGCCGCCACGCGAGCGCGGAGAGCGCGGTGGTCAGCAGCTCGAACGGTTCGACCGCGTATATCCCGCCGGGATTACGGACAAAAAAAGGCCGTGTCCAGTTGGAATGAAAGGCGCGCAGCATCAGACCAGCTCCAATCCGTAGCCGCCTACAAAGTAGGTGCAGGAACCGAATACATACGAACCCGAGCCGGAGGATAAGTAGCTCGTCCGGTAGGAGGTGGTGTACGAGGTCATATATGACCCGGAACCCGATCCGGAACCGGTGTGCAGGAATACCGTTCGCATCACGGTGACCACACGTGTGCCATCCTCCATGATTTCGACCGGCGGCAGGGCGCCGCCCATGATCGGCACCGGAGGCTGGCCGTCCTCCGCAGGATACCAGCCGTCCGGATACGGGTCAACTGCGAAAACGCCCATCGGCTGGGGGGCTGCTTCTTTCTGGGCTGGAGGCGGGCTTTCTTCCCCGGCAGGGGGCTGGCTGTGACGTTCATAGCTGTCCGCATCCATGGCCACGCCGTCGATCTCGCGGTAGTTCTCCGGATCCATGGCAAGAATGCCTGCAGGGCTCGGAATAGGTTCCTTCGCTTTGGATTGGGAAGGCTCTTCAGGCGGCTGGCAGTGCTTTGCAAAGCTGTCCAGGTCGAACACAACGCCATCAATCTCCCGGTACTGCTCCGGGTTCATTTCCAGAATACCGCTGGGCTTGGACATAGCCGGCCGCCTCCTTTTTGGTTGGTATATACAAATTATACTGTACAGCTGGGCAAACCGCAATCAAAATCTGGTGCTTTACAAAAGTTTTTTCCATGTGTTCCCGCATGCATACCGGGCTTTACAAGGGGGGCGTTGTGCGGTTATAATGTGCTGTATGAAAAAGGGAGGCTATCATGGATTTCATGACGCTTGAGCAGCCGGTCTGGACACGGCTGCAACTGGAAATGCGCCCCATTGTGCTGTATGGTATGGGGGACGGCGCGGATAAGATTCTCAACCGGTTTGACGCGCTCGGCATCCGGGCGGCGGAGGTGTTCGCGAGCGATGAATTCGTCCGCGGGCACAGCTTTCGAGGCTACCGGGTAAAAAAGCTGTCCGAGGTGCTGGAAGCGCACGGCGAGGACATTGTCATTGTGATCGCATTTGCGAGCCAGCGTCCTGAAGTGCTGGAAAAGATGTATGCACTGGACGCGCGGTTCGATGTAGTCGCACCTGATGTCCCCGTCGTGCCCGGCCCGGTGTTCGACGCGGATTTCGTATGTGCACATCAGGCGGAGCTTGAACAGGCGTACAGCCTGTTGGCGGACAGCCAGTCGCAGCGCGTGTTTATGGACACGGTTCGCTTTAAGCTGTCCGGCAGGCTGCAGTATCTGCGAGTGAGCGAGACGGACAAGGACGAGGTTTTCCACACTGTACTCCGCCCGACCAGTGCAGAACATTTCGCTGACCTCGGAGCATATAACGGCGACACCATCCGCGAGCTGCTCTCCTATACGCACGGAACGTATGCATCCATCACCGCACTGGAACCTGACCGGCGCAGTTTCCGCAAGCTGTCTGCTTGGGCAGAGCAGAACCTGTCTGGTACGGTCAGGCTGGTGCAGGCGGGCGCATGGTGCGAAGATACCATGCTGCGTTTCTCCGATCAGGCGGGGCGGCAATCCCGTGTTGCGGCAAAGGGCCGGGAGACACAGATGCGCGCGCTGGACAGTGTGCTGGACGGACGGCCGTGCACCTTTCTCAAAATGGATGTCGAGGGTGCGGAACGCGAGGCAATCGCAGGTGCGGAACAGACGATCCGGCAGCACCGCCCCAAGCTCAATATCGCAGCCTACCATCGCAGCGAGGACTTTTTTCAGCTGCCGCTGCTGATCCATACGCTGTGCCCGGACTACCGGCTTTACCTGCGGCACCATCCGTATGTCCCTGCATGGGATACGAATTTGTATGCTGTTGTAAATAATGCTGGAAATTGACAGCAGCAAGCGGTATAATGGAGATACAGAATTCAGCAAAGGAGAGGTTTGCAATGGGATGTTTCTACTGCGATGAGCACAATGAAGCGCGTGAAGCGATTATGATGAAGGTTGGCGATATGAAGGCTGGTACGCTGTACCTGTTCAAGGATCAGGCACACAAGGGCCGCTGCGCGCTGGCGCTGCGCAGCCACAAGAAGGAGCTGTGTGAATGCGACGACCAGGAGCGCAACGACTATATGGCCGATCTTGCGGCAGCGTCGGGCGCAATCAAAAAGCTGTGGGGCTGCACCAAGCTCAATCTCGGCTCGTTCGGCGACACCAACCCGCATCTGCATTTTCATATTGTTCCGAAGTATGAGGGCGGTTTTGAGTTCGGCGGCAGCTTTGCCATCACCAATCCCGAGCCCGTGATCCTGAAGGACGAAGAATACCAGGAAATGATCGACGCGCTCAAGAAGGAGCTCAGCATCTGATTTTCAACCAGAATAAAAGGACCGCATACGCGGTCCTTTTATTCTGGTTAACTACTTTTTAGCCGGATATGCCTGCCTGAGTTCATCCATCGTCGCCATGACGGCTCCCTTATGCTGCACGGTCAGCGAGGCATACTGCGCCGAGAACACCAGATAGTCTGTCAGCTGCTGTTCGGTGAGCTTGCCCAGCCCGTCGGCGGCCACGCCGTCGCGTGTGAGCTGGTACAGGAACGAGCCGATAAACGAGTCGCCTGCGCCGGTCGTGTCGGTCACCGGCACGCGGATGGTTTCGGCAAAGCCCTCCGCATGAGGCGTGTACGCCGCCGAGCCCGCCGCGCCGCGCGTCACGATCAGCAGGCGGCAGCCCATGCCGAACAGTTTTTCCGCCGCCGCGCGCTCGTCCGTGCAGCCGGTCACAAATTCCACCTCGTCGTCCGACAGCTTGACCAGATCGGCCGAGGGCAGGAATTCCCGGATCGCCGCCTGACAGTCCGCCGGGCTGCTCCACAGCGGCAGGCGGACGTTCGGGTCGAACGAGATCAGCGCGCCGGCCTGCTTTGCCAGCGCGACCGCCCTGCGGTGCGCTGCGCGCACCGGCCAGTCCACCAGATCGACCGAGCAGAAATGCAACGCTGCACATTCCGTGAACATATCCGGTGCGATCTGCCCTTCCTCCAGAAACAGGTCAGCCGAGGGGTTGCGGAAAAAGGAAAACTCACGGTTTCCAGTCGCATCGAGTGAAACAAAGGCAAGGCCGGTATTCGCGCGTCCGGTTCGGAACACATAAGATGTGTCGACTCCGTTCGCACGCAGCACCTTGAGGATGTGCGTGCCGAACGCATCCTCGCCCACCTGCGAGATCATCGCCGCGTTCCCGCCCAGCCGCGCGATTGCCGCCGCCACGTTGGCAGGTGCGCCACCCGCCACGCGCTCAAAGTGCGTTACTTCATCGAGCGCACAGCCCTTCTGCTGGGGTACAAAATCAATCAGCAGCTCGCCGATCGCAACCACCTTTTTCATGCGTTTCCCTCCAAAATATACCGTTCAACTGCCTGCGCCACGCCGTCCTCCGCGTTGCTGCCCGTGCATACGTCCGCAGCATCCCGGATATGCGGCGCAGCGTTTGCCATCGCCACGCCCAGCCCCGCCATGCGCAGCATGGTCAGGTCGTTATCGCTGTCGCCAATTGCCATGACCTCATCCATACCGATGCCGAGCTGGACCGCCAGCTGTGCGAGTCCCTGTCCTTTGTGTACGCCTTTGCAGTTGATCTCCACGTTTTTGAGCGCGCCGCCGTACATGACGGACGGCGCCAGCTCAAACAGGCCGGTCTGCTCGAGCGTCTGCATCATCCGGTCAACCGCTTTGGGGTTGAGGTCGTGCAGGATCGCCTTGAGGATGCGGCCGTCTTCTTTGTCCAGCAGGACGCGCCATTTGTCCCAGCTGTCGATGAAGAAATAGCCATCTGCCGTTTCGTCCAGCGCTGTCGTGCCGCGTTTCCGGATCTCCTCCAGAAAACGCAGGAACTCCCTGCCGTAATACAGGCTGTCGCCCGTATACAGGCAGGGGTCGGTGTCAAACTGCGCGCAGACTGCAAATATTGCCTCGCACCGCTGCCGGTCAAGCCCGTCGAAAGTGAGCTGTACGCCGTCCGACAGGCGCTCAGCCGCCGCTCCGTTAGCGATAACGATCCAATCTGCCGGGGTTTCCAGCTGGCTGTTAAATGCGCGGCTCTCCGTCAAATTGCGGCCGGTGCACAAAGCGATCTGCACGCCTGCTTGCTGCGCGAGGCGCACTGCACGGGCGTTCGCTGCGCTGACGCGGCTGGTTGGACCAAGCAGCGTGCCGTCCAGATCAAGTGCGAGCAGTTTGTAATTCGACATGTGTTCCACCTTTGGTTTTACTGAATTTGCAGCGCGCCCATCGCCCAGATCTCCGCCTGCGCGCCTTCCATCTGCACGCCGCAGGAGGCCGGGTCGGGATAATACCGCGTGGTCATCACCTGCTCTCCGCCGTTGATGAAGATCTCGAGCGAGGAGGTGTCCGCGAGCACCCGCAGGGATTTGACGGCGCCAACATCCGCATAGCGCACGGTGCGTCCTGCGCCGCCCTGCACAAGCGTGAGCGAAAGCTGCTGCCCGTCCCATTCTACCACAGCCGCCCCGCGGATGACAAGCCTACCTACAGCCTCAGTACGGCACACCATATCAAACACCTGCGCCCGTTCCGTCGGAATGTGTTCGCCGCGCAGGGCGCTGATCTCGCGCGCCGGGACGCGCAGCATACGTTCGCCGTCGCGTTTGATTTCGCACGGCACGGTCAGGCAGTGCTGCCAGCCGTTTGCGACGGTCGGGTTGGCATAGTCCGCATCCGGCATGCCCATCCAGCCGATCAGCAGGCGGCGGCCGCCGTCTGAAAAGGTCTGTGGTGCGTAAAAATCAAAGCCGCAGTCCAGTTCGCGGAATTCTCCCAGCGTGTAATCCCCGCGGAAATCGCCGTGCAGCGGGAAATACCCGCACGAATACACGTTCTGATACTTGTTGCCCTGCCGGGTTACGCCCTGCGGCGAGCACATGAGGAACCACTTCCCATCCAGCTCGAACAGGTCGGGGCACTCCCACATATAGCCGAATTTTTCCGGTGTGGTCAGGGTGTTGATGTGCTGCCAGCTTCGCTTGTCCGCGGATTCGTAGACCAACAGCTCACCGCGGTCGTCTTTGGTTCGCGCACCGAGCACCATGTAATACGTTCCGTCCTGCGCCCACACCTTGGGGTCGCGCACATGGCAGGTGAGGTCCGCCGGGTAGTCTTTGTTCTCCAGCAGCAGCTCATTGGACTCGGCCGTCACCCCGTCGCGGGAGACGGCGAGCGCGGTGTTGTGGCCGCGCCCCGCCGTGATATAGTCGTAATTACCCGCGTGCTTGACATTCCCGGTATAGTAGAGATACATCGTGCCGTCCTCGACCAGTGCGGAGCCGGAGTACACCCCGTGGATGTCCCACGGCTGGTCGGGGTACAGCATAGGTGGCAGCTGCTCCCAGTGCAGCAGATCGCGGCTGCGGTAATGCCCCCACATCTTTACCCCGCCCGCGGGGTCGAACGGGCCGTACTGGTAAAACACATGGTACCACTCCCCGCAGCGGCACAGACCGTTGGGGTCGTTCATCCAGCCGACTGGCGGCATCAGGTGGAACCGCTGGCGGTGCGGGTCGGCTGTGGCGCGCGGGCCGTCCTCCCGCTCGATGCGGCTGACCAGCCGCACCAGATCGCGCTGCAATGCGTTGCTCATACTCTTATCTCCTGTCGCTTAACGTTTGAGTTTCATCAGTGTGTCTTTACACGCGGCCACCGTGCCGGTCACGCGCTCGACATCTGCATAATCGTCCGAATTGGTCACAATGACGGGTGTGATGGTCTTATATCCTTCCTTTTCGATCGCCGCGATGTCAAACTCGAGCAGCAGATCGCCCGCTTTGACGCGCTGGCCGTCCTTAACATGGCCGGTGTAGTGTTTGCCGTCCAGGTTTACCGTGTCGATACCGACATGGATGAGTAGCTCCGCGCCGTTATCACAGGTCAGGCCGACCGCGTGGCCCATGACCGCGGAAACCGTCGCGTCACAGGGCGCAAACACCTTGCCCTCCGAAGGTTTGACTGCAATGCCCTTGCCGAGCGCCTCCGCAGCGAATGCCGGGTCGCCGGTCTCGTCGAGCGGAACCGCTTCACCGGTCAGCGGGGAAACGACCGTTATCTCGCCCTGCGGGGCGGTAACTGCCTCCGGGGCAGGCTGTTCCGGTGCAGCCACTGCCTCCGGCTGCTGCTCTTCCTTAGGCAGGCCGAAGAACCACGAGATCACAAAGGCCACGCCGGTCGCAATCGCCATGGTAATGATGTACTGGACCGGATGATGCAGGTGCAGCAGGATGCCGAAGATGCCGGTCACGCCCGTGCCGGTCGCGCCCAGGCCGACGATCGAGGCATACAGCGCGCCGCATGCGCCGCCAATCGAGCCGGCGATAAACGGGCGGAAGAACCGCAGGTTGACGCCGAAGATGGCCGGTTCGGTGATACCCATGAACGCGGAAAGCGAAGCGGGCAGCGCCATGGATTTGAGCTTTTTGTTCCGGGTCTTGAGTGCGACTGCGAGCGCCGCGCCGCCCTGCGCGACATTCGCCGCCGAGGCCAGCGGCAGCCAGTAGGTCAGGCCGTAGGCACTGATCTGGCCGAGGTCAATGATCGTGTACATATGGTGGATGCCCGAGACGACCGTCGTCGCATACAGGCCGCCCATGATGAACGAACCAATACCGAGCGGGATGGCGATCAGCCACTGCACGCCGTCGATCACGAAATTTTCCACAGTGGTAAACACCGGGCCGATGACGGCAAGCGTCAGGTAGCCGGTCACAAATACGCTTACCAGCGGAGTGACGAACAAATCAAACATGGCCGGTACGATCTTGTGCAGGCGCTTTTCGAGGAAACACATCACCCACACGGCGATGATGACCGGGATCACATGTCCCTGATAACCGACCAGCGGCACCTGATACAGACCGAAAAACACTTCCTGATATGTATGTACCCCTTCGGTTGCCACCGTCCATGCGTTCTGCAGGTCGGGGTGCAGCATAATCATGCCGATGACCGCTCCGAGGAACGGGTTTCCGCCGAATACCTTTGCCGCGGAAAACGCGATCAGGATGGGCAGAAAGGTATACGCCACATTGGAAAACAGCTGCGCGAACATATAGATCGAGCTGCTGGTGTTCATCTCAATGAATCCATTGTTGACCATGAAGTTCAAGGACTCCATAATACCCATCAGGAAACCGGATGCCACAATCGCCGGGATGATCGGCACAAAGATATCACCCAGCGTCTTGATCGCGCGCTGGAACCAGTTACCCTTGGCTGCACCCTGCGCCTTGGCCTCGTCCTTGCTGACCGCCGCCGCACCCGAGAGCGCGATGAACTCGTCATACACTTTATTGACCGTGCCCGTACCGAAGATGATCTGAAGCTGGCCCTGCGCCTCAAACACGCCCTGCACGCCGGTCGCGTTTTCCAGCTCCTTCTTGTTTACCTTGCCGTTGTCCGCAATGACAAGGCGCAGCCGCGTTGCACAGTGCGCTGCGGACACAATGTTGTCCTTGCCGCCGATGTTTTGCAGTACCTCGGAGGCCGCTTTTTTGTAATCCACCTTTTGTTCCGCCCTTTCGTATATTTTATGAAATCGATTTCATATTTCTTGTCTGTATTATACTGCTGCCGCCCACATTTTGTAAACCCGCAATACTACCCAAACCTTTGCCATGGTTTTTGCGCACTTTTCCTAATTATCCCGCGCATTCTCCTCAGTATACACAAAAGGGCTGTCTGTGTCTTGTTGACACAGACAGCCCTTCCGCCGTTTCGATATTCCGTCAGACCGATTCTCCTGGATACACTTCATAGCCCAGCATCAGTTGTTTTTTTCGGTCGATCCCCTGCTCGATCATTTCCAGCAGGTCGCGCGCGGCCTCCTCGCCGCTGGTCTGATAGTAATAGTGCGCGGTTGCAAGCTTAGGCCGCACCAGTTCGCTCAGCCGCGAGTGTCCGATGCCCGCGAGGGCAATCTCATCCGGGATGCGCCTGCCGTCCTCCTCAATGCGTTTCTTTGCTCCGATTGCTATGGAATCGGTTGCGCAGAAGATGCCCTCAATATCCGGTACACGCGCAAGCAGCCGCTCCGCTGCCGCATAACCGCCGTCGATCGAAAAGTCACTCTGCTCCATCCACGCAGGGTCGGGCTCCTGCCCGGCCTCGCGCATGGCCGCCTGCCAGCCCGCGCGCCGCGCCGCGCCCGCCGCTTTATCACGCGGGGTGACGCCGATATAACCGATGCGTCGTCTGCCGGTTTGCAGCAGCAACTCAGTGACCGCGCGCGCTGCACCCTGGTCGTCGTGATACACGCAGGACATGCCCTCCATGCGCTGGCCTGCCAGCACGGCCGGGCAGCCCAGCGCGCCCAACGCCTGCTTATGCGCACCGGATAATATAGTCGCCACCAGGATCACACCGTCCACATTGCCGCTGCGGAACACCTCAAGGTATTCCAGCTCCTTCTGGATATTGTTGTCCGTGTTGGCGAGCAGAAGCCGGTAGCCCTGCGCCTCAAGCACTTTGGAGATACCCGCCACCACCCGGCTGATGGATTCCGAGTCGATACGCGGCACGATCACACCCACCATCCGGCTTTTGCCGGTGCGCAGCGTCTGCGCCT
>HHCFC02800__coassemble_1601_pt1 | contig 17516 bp, 18 predicted proteins | sample HHCFC02800__metabat2_high_PE_038 | metagenome-assembled genome bin HHCFC02800
AGCCGGACTGGCTGCCCGGCTTTCCTGTCCAAATTTATTGTAATAGGAGGGATATGATGAGCCAGCGCACCCGGTTGTTTTGCCTGAAAGATCCCTATGACCTGTCTGCGAGCGATGCGCAGTTTATCCGGGCCGTCCGCGAAAACTGTTCCTTCCACTATACGCATTGTCTGGAATACCGCAGGCTGCTGGACAGCTTTTCCTTCCGTCCGGATATGTTGAACGATTGCGCGGATCTGGCGCGTCTCCCTTTCCTGCCCACGGTTACCTTTAAGCATCACCGGCTGTTCTCTTTGCCCCGGCGGCGTATGGCGGCCCTGTCCACATCTTCGGGCACTTCAGGACAGTTCAGCGAGATCGGCTTTGATTATCCCGCCCTGTGGTGTAACTGGAATATGTTATGGAAAATCGGCCGCCGCCGGGGATTCTTCTCTCCCATGCCGTCGCATTATATTGTATTGGGCTACAAGCTCCGGCGGGGCAACCGCACCGCAGTGGCCCGCACGGCTTTTGGAGCAACGCTTTTAACACCGGCGCTAACCCGGACTTACGCCCTGCAATATCAAAACGGCCGGTATGTCCCGGATCTGGACGGAGTAGCGGATGCGCTAATTCGACATGGGAAATCCCATTTCCCTACCCGGCTGGTAGGATTCCCTTCATATACCTATTTTCTGCTCCGTCTGCTGGAGCGCCGGGGCATCCAGCTGCAGCTGCCCGCCGGTTCCAAGCTGATGCTGGGCGGAGGATGGAAACAGTTCTACACGCAGCAGGTGGAAAAAACCGTGCTTTATGATCTGGCCAACCGGATTCTCGGCATTCCAGAAGATCACATTATTGAGGTGTTCAGCGCAGTGGAGCATCCCATTCTCTATGCCGACTGCGTGCAGCACCACTTCCACGTCCCCGTTTACAGCCGTATCATCATCCGGGATCCCGACACGCTGTCTCCGCTGCCTTACGGGCAGCCGGGACTGGTGGAATTCATCAGCCCCCTGCTTACCGCTACGCCGACTCTTGCAGTGATGACCGATGATCTGGGCATTCTCCATCCTCCCGGATCCTGTCCCTGCGGCAATCCGTCCCCCTGGCTGGAGATTCTGGGGCGGGTCGGATTGAAAGATATCAAAACCTGCGCCGCCGGAGCTGAAAACCTGCTGACAGGAGATGATATGCCATGATCCTTGCCAACGGTAAACTGTATGACTCCCGCCAGCAGGAGAGCATCCTCTCCGGGCTGGAAAGGCGTGTGCTCCAAACTTTAGCCGGTCCGCCCCTTTCTTCAGAAGCGGTCATCGCCGCCATCGACCGCTTGGGGCGGCGGCTGGACCGCGGTGCGTTTGCCCCGCTCCTGGCTCAGATTGAGCAGGCCGACCGCTATCTGTCCCAAATCCGCCCCTTGATAACCCGCAAGGCGCTCGAGTACAAAATCCAGGCAGAGTTGGGCTCAGATGCCGTTCCCTGCTGCACCGCTCCGCCCGACGGGCTGCCGGCTCTCACAGTCCACCCCGCTCCTTTGGGCGTATTGCTGCATATTGCAGCGGGCAACGTGGACGGTCTGCCCGCCTACAGCGTGGTGGAAGGCTTATTGACCGGTAATATCAACATCCTCAAGCTGCCGCAGGCCGATAAAGGGCTGTCTGTGGAAATCCTCCGGCACCTGATACAGGAGGAACCCGCTCTTACAGACTATATCTATGTCTTCGACACCCCTTCCGAGGATGCGGACGCGCTGCTGCGCATGGCCCAGCTCAGCGACGGCATCGTGGTATGGGGCGGGGATGCAGCAGTATCCGCTGTGCGGAAATTCGCCCCAGTCGGCGCAAAGCTGATCGAGTGGGGACATCGCCTCAGCTTTGCCTATCTTTCCGGCCCCCAGGACCGGCAGCAGGACTGGCCCGCTCTGGCCCGGCATATCGTTGACTCACGCCAGCTGCTGTGTTCCTCCTGCCAGGTCATCTATCTTGATACAGACTCCACGGAGGATGTCCATGCGTTCTGCCGCCAATTCCTGCCTGTACTGGAGCAGGCTGCCGCCCAGGGACCGGCACAGAGCCTGGGTGCGGCAGCGGAACTGACCCTGCGCCGGTATCAGGCCCGGGTCGAACGGGCAATCACCGGAAGTGTCTCGGACAGCAGCCGGACGGTCTACGACGGCAGGCACTGCTCGCTGACCGCCTGCACGGATCGCGAACTGGAACTATCCGATCTGTTTGGCAATCCCTTGGTAAAGGCCCTGCCCCGGCACAGTTTACTGCCTGTTTTGCGGCGCCAGAAAGGGCGGCTGCAGACTGCCGGGCTGCTGTGTCCGGAAGAATACCGCGCAGATTTGACCGGTTTATTGGTCCGCGCCGGGCTCAACCGGGTACTCCGCGCCGGCGAGATGTCGGACAGCTTTTGCGGAGAGGCGCATGATGGGGAGTATCCCCTGCGCCGCTACACCCGAATGGTCAATCTGCGGTAGGCCGCGTTTTATGATATCTTCTTCCGGGAACGCATCCTGCGATATCGAGATCGTATCTCACAATAAGGCCGCAGCAGAGCATGCTCTGCTGCGGCCTTTCGGATTGCTGCGTCAGTTTGTTGCCTGAAGCGGATAATCGTATATCTCATGCCCGCTCTCCAGCGGTGCTCCGTCTACCGTAATGATGACGCTGTCCACTCCGCGCGCCTGCACAAAGGTGTTAACCAGCGAATAAATCAGCATGTTTTCTCCGGTCGTACCGGATGACCGCACGGCGTCACCGTATGCCGCGTTCATATCCAGCGTCAGCACACCGTCCGTTGTGGAGGAAGAATTGACCGCTACGCCCTCCGGCAGCGATCCCGCCGTGATCAACGCGTCGACCAATGCCTGATCCGAGTCATCCTCCGCGTCCGTTCCGACCGGGGTCAGTGTCTCTCCCTGTTCATCCGGCACATATACAACCACAGATTCCCCGCCCGACGGGTTGGGATTTTCCGGCTGCACCGCTGGCTCCTCTGAATCATCCGGGTTCTCCGGATCTTCGGTCTCCGCAGGATTTCCATCCGGTTCCACTGTTGCCGGAGGCTCAGGCTCCTGCCCTTTTTGTCCGGATACATAACCAAAAATACAGGCAACTGCAACCGCTGCAATGATAACGATAACCGCTATTGCAATCCAAATGCGTCTTTTCATAAAAACGCCTCCTATCCTGCCACCCCGCGGGTGTTCGTTGTGTGCTCATTATATCACAGCGGACCACATCAGCACAAGCGTTGTTCCCATCTTGACATCATAAGGCCCACAGGATAAGATAAGAACAGAGGTTTTATCCATCCTGACAGTAAAAGGAGAACTCACATGAAATACGAAATCAAGGGCGGGGCCTTCCCGGTCGTGGTCTGCGAACTGACCGACGGCGAGCAGATGATTACAGAAAAAGGCTCCATGGTCTGGATGACCCCGAACATGGTAATGGAAACCACAGGCGGCGGCATCGGCAAAATGTTTTCCAAGGCGTTTTCCGGCGAGAGTATGTTCCAGAACATCTATACTGCACGCGGCGCAGGCATGATAACCTTTGGTTCGAGCTTCCCCGGCAAGATCCTGCCGCTGCAGATCGCACCGGGTCGTGAAATGATCGTGCAGAAGAACGCTTTTCTGGCGTCTGAAGCCGGTGTAGAGCTTTCCATCCACTTCAACAAAAAGCTGGGCGCGGGCTTTTTCGGTGGTGAAGGCTTCATCATGCAGCGCCTGTCCGGCTCGGGCATGGCCTTTATCGAAATCGACGGCGAGCTGGTCGAATACGACCTGGCGCCCGGGCAGAAAATGGTGATCGATACCGGCAATGTAGCCGGTTTTGAGCCGACGGTTTCCATTGAGATCCAACAGGTGCCCGGCCTGAAGAACAAGTTCCTCGGCGGCGAAGGGCTGTTCAACACCACCCTGACCGGCCCGGGCAAGATCTGGCTGCAGACCATGCCGATCTCCAATGTGGCAATGGCGATCCGTCCGTTCATCCCGACCGGTAACGGATGACCATCCAGTCATTATTCGATAAAAAGTGGAGGAAACGATGTTTTCCTCCACTTTTCGCGTCTTTTATGCGTTATGAACGGCCTGCGCCATTTCCCGCACATATGCTGCGACATGCGGCGCGCAGTCCGCGCCGTACTGCGCACACAGCTTCACAATCGCCGAGCCGACGATCGCGCCGTCGGATTTTCCGGCCATTTCCGCCGCCTGCACGGGCGTCGAGATGCCGAACCCGACCGCGCACGGAATATCGCGTTCCTCCTTGACTAACTGCACCATGGCTCCGATGTCGGTCGTGATGCTCGACCGCACGCCGGTCACACCAAGCGAGGACACGCAGTACACAAAGCCCTCTGCCTCGCGTGCGATCATGCGGATACGGTCGTGCGAGGTCGGCGCAATCAGGGAAACCAGGTCCAACCCGTACTGTTTGCAGAGCGGGTCGAACTCGCCCTTCTCCTCATACGGCAGATCGGGCAGGATCAGCCCGTCCATGCCGGTTTCCGCTGCGGTTTGGATAAACTTTTCCGCTCCGTAGGAAAATACCACGTTGGCATAGGTCATAAACACCATCGGGATATCGGTTTTCTGACGGATGCGGCGCACCATGTCGAAAATCTGATCCGTTGTCACGCCGCCGGACAGCGCGCGCACATTTGCCGCCTGTATGACCGGTCCCTCGGCCGTCGGGTCAGAAAACGGGATTCCCAGCTCAATCAAATCTGCGCCTGCGTCCGTCATCGCATACACAAGCTGTTCGGTCACCTCGAGCGACGGGTCACCGCAGGTGACAAACGGGATAAACGCCTTGCCGCGGGCAAATGCCTGACTGATCTTACTCATGGATATCCTCCCCTCTGTACCGTGCGATCGCCGCGCAGTCCTTGTCGCCGCGGCCCGAAATGTTGATGACGATGATCTGGTCTTTGCCCATCTGCGGCGCAAGCTTGATCGCATGCGCGACCGCGTGCGCGGACTCGATGGCCGGGATGATGCCCTCGGTGCGGGACAGGTACTCGAACGCATCCACCGCTTCGTCGTCCGTTATAGCGACGTATTCCGCGCGGCCGATGTCGTGCAGGTACGCGTGCTCCGGGCCGATGCCCGGGTAGTCCAGGCCTGCGGAGATCGAATACACCGGCGCGATCTGCCCGTATTCGTCCTGGCAGAAATAGCTCTTCATACCATGGAAGATGCCCAGCCGCCCGGTGGCGATGGTCGCAGCGGTCTCCGCCGTATCCACGCCGCGGCCCGCGGCTTCGCACCCGATCAGGCGCACGCCCTCGTCCCCGATAAAGTGATAGAACGCGCCGATCGCATTCGAGCCGCCGCCCACGCAGGCCAGCACCGCGTCCGGCAGTCGGCTCTCCTTTTCCAGCATCTGCTCCTTGATCTCCTTCGAGATGACCGCCTGGAAATCGCGCACAATGGTCGGGAACGGGTGCGGCCCCATGCATGAGCCGAGAACGTAATGCGTGTCCTCGATGCGGCTGGTCCACTCGCGCATGGTCTCGCTGACCGCGTCCTTGAGCGTGCCCGTGCCGCTGTCCACCGGGTGCACCTTCGCGCCCAGCAGCCGCATGCGGTAGACGTTGAGCGCCTGCCGCTCGGTGTCCTCACGCCCCATGAACACCTCGCACTCCATGCCCATCAGCGCCGCAACGGTTGCAGTGGCCACGCCGTGCTGCCCCGCGCCGGTTTCTGCGATCACGCGGGTCTTGCCCATCTTTTTCGCCAGCAGCACCTGCCCCAGCACGTTGTTGATCTTGTGCGCGCCCGTATGGTTGAGGTCCTCGCGCTTGAGGTAGATCTTCGCGCCGCCGAGGTCGCGCGTCATGTGCTCCGCGTAGTACAGGCGGCTCGGGCGTCCTGCGTAGTCGTTCAGCAGCTCGGTCAGCTCCGCCTGAAAGGCGGGATCGTTTTTATAATGGTCATACGCCTGCTCCAGCTCGATGACCGCATTCATCAGCGTTTCCGACATATACTGCCCGCCGTGTACGCCAAATCGTCCTTTACTCATGGTTGTCCTCCTTTGACAAGCGCCGCCACACGGCGCATTTTTTCGGCGTCCTTGACGCCGTCCGTTTCGATCCCGCTCGACAGGTCGAGCGCATACGCGCCCGTCTGCATCGCGCGGGTGATATTGCTTTCGTTTAAGCCCCCGGCAAGGAAATATGGCTTGCCGACCGCTCCGATCAGCGACCAGTCAAATGTCTTTCCGCTCCCACCATAGGCGTCTTTCGTGTATGTATCCAGCAGCAGAAAATCCACTGGATCGTTTTTTATCTGTTTGATATCCGCTTGCGCTCCCACTCGCACCGCATAGATGATGGGCGCGGCAGTCATGGTTCGCAGGCGCTGGATGTATGCGGCGCTCTCACCGCCATGCAGCTGGATGAGGTCGATCACACCGCTGTTCGCGAGCGAAGCAATGTGCGTCGGGTCGTCATTGACGAACACGCCCACCGCCTGTATGCCCGGCGAAAGCAGTGCGCGCAGCCGCGCCGCCTGTTCATCGGTTACACGGCGGCGGCTCTCCGCGAACACGAAACCGATGTAGTCCGGCCGGGTCTCGTTCGCCGCATGGATGTCCTCCTCCCGGGTCTGGCCGCAGAATTTGAGCTTCATTTCGCCGCCTCCTGCAGGGCCTGCAACGCGCGCTTCTTATCGAGCGAGCGCATCAGGAACTCGCCCACCAGAATCGCGTCCGCACCCGCCTGCCGCAGTTTGGCCGCGTCTTCCGGACAGGAAACGCCGCTCTCCGCGACGAAGATCGTCCCCTCCGGCGCGCCCGCGCGCAGCCGCGCCGCATTTCCCAGATCGACCGAGAAGTCCCTGAGATTGCGGTTGTTCACGCCGATCAGCCGCGCGCCCGCTGCGACCGCGGACTGCATCTCCGCCTCGTCATGCGTCTCCACGAGCGCGGACAGGCCAAGTTTGTCACAAATGGCAAGGTATTCTCGTAGTTTGTCCGTGTCCAGCAGCGCGCAAATCAGCAGCACCGCATCCGCGCCCATCACCTTGGCTTCGTAGATCTGGTATTCATCTACCGTAAAATCCTTGCGAAGCATGGGTACATCAACCGTCAGCCGGATAGCGCGGAAGATTTCATCCGAACCGAGAAACCACTTCGGCTCAGTCAGCACCGAGATACAGTCTGCTCCCGCTTCCTCATACTGTCCCGCAATGCCGAAATAGTCGAACTGCGGGTCGATCACACCCTTGGAAGGGCTTGCCTTTTTGACCTCGCAGATAAACGCAGTCCCTTTGCCCGAAAGCGCCTTTTCAAATCGGAAATCCCCGCGCAGCAGGGCTTCGGCCTGCGCCTTGATATCTTCCAGCGTGACACGTGCCTTTGCCGCCGCGACCCGCTCGCGCGCGTGGGCGGCAAGTCCGTCCAAAATCATACGGATACCTCCTGTGTCGCCTTGATGAACTGCTGGAGCTTTTCATATGCCGCACCGCTGTCGATCAGCTCCGCTGCCTTTTGGATGCCGTCCACGAGCTGGATACCGTCAATGCCAAGGTACAGCGCGATACCAGCATTGAGCAGGATCTCATCACGTTTGGCGCCCCTCTCCTTGCCTGAAAGCACGTCACGCGTGATCTGCGCGTTCTCCTTCGGCGAGCCGCCGCGCAGGTCGTCCACCTTACAGGACGACAGGCCAAGATCGGACGGTGTAAACGAATACGGCGTCAGCTCGCCGAAGCGGATCTCGCACACCTTATTTTCGCCCAGCAGGCTGGCCTCGTCCATCCCCCCGCCGCAGACCACCATGCCGCGCGTCACGCCAAGGTTGGAGAGCACCTGCGCCATCGGCATGACCAGCTTTTCATCGTACACGCCGAGCAGCTGCATGGTCGCGCGCGCCGGGTTGGACAGCGGGCCGAGCACGTTGAACAGCGTGCGCTCGCGCATGCCCTTGCGCACGGGGGCGACGTTTTTCATCGACTTGTGGTAGCCCTGCGCAAACAGGAAGCAGATGCCCGTGTCCGCGAGCACCTTCTCGTTCTGCTCCGGGGAGAGGTCGAGCGCCGCGCCCAGCGCTTCGAGCACGTCCGCCGCGCCCGACTTGGACGATACCGATCGGTTGCCGTGCTTGGCGATCGGCACGCCGCCCGCCGCCGCGACAAGGGCCGCGGTCGTCGAGATATTGAACGAGCCGACCTCGTCGCCTCCCGTGCCGACGATATCCATTACCGCGCCCTTCGGCTCGATGTGCGCGCCCTTTTCGCGCATGACCTCGGCGCACGCTGTAATTTCCGTGATGGTCTCGCCCTTCATGCGCAGCGCGGTGAGCAGCGTCGCCATTTCAATATCGGTCGCCGTGCCGTCCATCATTTCCTGCATGGTGGCGCGTGCGGTATCATAGTCCAGATCGTTTCCGTTGATAACGGTGTGGATCGCCTGCTGTATCATCATGATTTACCTCCTCAAAATTCAGTGGATGGATAAAAAGTTCTGCATGATTAAATCACCCTGCGGGGTCAGAATCGACTCCGGATGGAACTGCACGCCATAGATCGGCTTTTCCTGGTGCCGCACGGCCATGATCTCGCCGTTTTCATCCCGCGCGGTGACTGCAAGGCAGTCCGGCAGGCTGTCAGGCTCCGCCACCAGCGAGTGGTACCGTGCGACCAGCACCTTGTGCGCCAGCCCCTGAAACAACGACTCGGCTGTATCGATCTCGACCATGCTCTGTTTGCCGTGCATCAGCCGTTTTGCGTGCACGATCTGTCCGCCAAATGCCTCGCAGACCGCTTGGTGCCCCAGGCAAACGCCCAAAACCGGGATGCGGCCGCCGAGCTGCAAAATCACATCCTCACAGACGCCCGCGTCTTTCGGGTATCCCGGGCCGGGCGACAAAATGATGTGCGAGGGATTCAGCCCCTCGATCTCCCCCACCGTAACCGCGTCGTTCCGCACGACCCGGATGTCCGGCTGGATCGCTGCGGCCTGCTGGTACAGGTTGTAGGAAAAGGAATCATAATTGTCGATCAGAAGTATCATCAGCCGTCCACCTCCGCTGCGCGCTCGATCGCGTTTATCACCGCACGCGCCTTGTTTGCACTTTCCAGATATTCGTTCTCCGGTACGGAGTCCGCCACAATGCCGCCGCCCGCCTGCACCGTGACCACTCCGTTTTTCCTGGCCGCCATGCGGATCGCGATGCAGGTGTCCATGTTGCCCGCAAAGTCCAGATATCCGAGCGCGCCGCCGTACACGCCGCGCGGCTCGTGCTCCAGCTCCTCGATGATCTCGCAGGCGCGGATCTTGGGCGCGCCGGACAGCGTGCCCGCAGGCAGTACAGACGCGAGCGCGTCGAGCGCATCGCAGCCGTCCGCAAGGTCGCCCTCGACCTGCGAGCAGATGTGCATGATCTTGGAGTACCGGTGGATCATCATGTATTCGGTCACCTCAACCGAGCCGATTCGAGATACCCGCCCGAGATCGTTCCGCCCGAGGTCGACCAGCATGTTGTGCTCGGAAAGCTCCTTCTCGTCCGCGAGCAGCTCGCGCTCGAGCGCCTTGTCCTCGGCCGGTGTCGCGCCGCGCGGGCGGGAGCCTGCGACCGGGAAGGTGGTCAGGCGGCCGTCCTGCAGCCGCACCAGCGTTTCGGGGGAGGAGCACATGATCTCATCCCCGTCAATGGACAGGAACACCATGTAGGGCGACGGGTTGGTGGTACGCAGCACGCGGTAGGCCGGGAGCAGGCTGCCCGCATAGGGGCTTACAAACCGCCGCGACTGCACCGCCTGAAAGATATCGCCGTCAAAGATATACTCCCGCGTTTTGTTCACGATCTCCGTGTACTGCGCCTCGGTCACGTTGCAGGTAAACCGCGGCTGCTCTGTGACCTGCTGTGGCGGGAGCGGGCTCTGGTCGTTCACCAGCGCTGCCATGCTTTCCAGTTCGGCGCAGGCTCTGCCGTAGTTTTCCATCACGCTGTCCGTACGCATGTTGACGATCAGCACGATTTTCTGTCGGAAGTGATCGTAAGCAATCACCTTATCGAACAGCAGCAGATCGAAATCATCCCAATCCCCGCGCTTGATGCTAAGGCGCGGCTCGGCGTAACCCAGCATCGCATAAGCGAAGTATCCGACGAACCCGCCGGTAAACGGCGGCAGTCCCTCGATGCGCGGCGCGCGGTATCCGGCCAGCACCTCGCGCAGTACGTCAAGCGGTTTATCCGTCTGTACGGTGCGGTTTTGCACGCCCTCGAATTTGACCGTACCGTTTTTGCAGGTTGCGCGCAAGATCGGGTCATAGCCGAGAAAGGAATACCGCGCCCACTTCTCGCCGCCCTCCACGCTTTCGAGCAGGAAGAACCGTTTCGACCGCGCCTGCAGCCGCCGCAGCAGGGCGATCGGCGTGGTCATATCCGCGTAAATCTCGCGGCACACCGGAATGGTCGAATATTCCGCCGCGAGTTTTACAATTTCATCACAGCCTGGGGTTATCATGTTATTGCCCTCCGTTTTCGTCTGGTTTTGCGCATCGGGCAACAAAAAAAGCCTTTGTCCTCACGATGCAGCCATGCATCATGGGACAAAAGCCAAAGCTTCTGCGGTGCCACCCAAATTGGCGCAGATATGCGCCCGCTCAGCAGCGCGCCAACACGCGCCCTCCCCTGGTAACGGCGGGATACCCGTCAGCCATACTCTCCGGAATGCCGGATTTCAGGCCGCCCTCACAAGTCCATTCAGAAACGTCCTTCGCTACCGCCCTCGCACCATTGGGCAGCTCTCTGGGAGCGCGGTTTCGCTCTTACTTACTCTTGCTCTGCGGTTTGTTTTATACTGTTACACAGTATATGCCCAGTATGATAATTTGTCAAGTTATTTCTTTCCGTTTTTTTCTTATCTCAATAAAATATCAAGGAGGGCGGCTCTGCCGCTCCCCCTTTATTCTTCCCCCTTTTTACTCTTGCGGCGTTTGCGCACCGCTTCGGTCAGCAGGTATTCGATCTGCCCGTTGACTGAGCGGAACTCATCCTCCGCCCAGCGCGCCAACTCCTCATACAGGGAGGCGGACAGCCGCAGCGGCACCTGCTTTTTCGCTTTTTCCTTGTCCGCCACGGTGTTTCCTCCTTTTGATCCTGATATCCGGCAAAACGGCAACTTGTACCGCCTTGCCCCATCCGGATTCTTTTATCCCATGTAACCGGCCGTCAGATCACGCCAGCCAAATGGCTGATCCCCACCAGCGCAAGCACCGGCGGGATCAGCTGCGCGGCGCACACGGCGAGCCGTTGTAAACGCTTTCGCATATTCTTCCCTCTATTTTAATAGATCGAGCCGCTGTTGACAACCGGCTGTGTATCCTTATTTGCACACAGTACGACCATCAGGTTGGAAACCATCTGCGCTTTGCGCTCGTCGTCCAGCTCAACGACCTGCTTGCGGCTCAGCTCGTCGAGCGCGAGCTCGACCATACCCACCGCGCCCTCGACGATCATCTTGCGCGCGTCCACAACTGCGCTCGCCTGCTGGCGCTGGAGCATAGCTGCCGCGATCTCAGGAGCATAGGCCAGCGTGGTAATGCGCGCTTCCTCGATCTTGAGTCCAGCGCAGTCCACGCGCTTCTGGATCTCCTCCGCAAGCACGGCCGCGATCTCCTGCGACGAGCCGCGCAGGCTCTTTTCGTCCCCGCCGTCGGACACGTCGTACGGATACAGGCGCACGGTGTTGCGCAGCGCCGCATCCGACTGGATGGACAGGAATTCCTGGTAATTGTCCACCGCGAACACCGCCTTGGCGGTGTCCTCGATGTGCCAGATGACCGCGATTCCAATGATGATCGGGTTGCCGAGCTGGTCGTTGATCTTCTGCTTGTCATTGTTGAGCGTCATGGTCTTGAGAGACAGGCGCTTGCCGTGCGGCTGGCCGGTCGTGATGCGACCGGAGGACAGCTTGCCTGCCTTAAGCGCTTCGTTCGCTTCCTCCGCTGCCTTGGCAATCGCGGATTCCGCCGCGGGGTTGACCGCCGTGCAGAACGGATTGACGAAGAAGATACCCTCGCCCTTGAGCGTGCCGACGTACTTGCCGAACAGCGTCAGCACGAGCGCCTCGTTCGGGCGCAGCACCTTGATGCCCGCGAACAGCAGCCAGCACGGCAGGCACCAGTAGAGGATGCACACCGCAAGCAGCGCGATCATACCGGCGCTGCTGCCGTGCGCGGCGAGCTGCATGGCGCTGTATACGATACCTGCTACCGTTGCAAACATCAGCACAATATTGATCAGCAACACAGCCAGCCCGTTCGGGGCATGCAGTGTTTTCTCCTGATACTCCACTTGCTTTTCATCCATGTAAGTTCCCTCACAATCATATCAATTTGATATCACAATAATACACCCGGCCACCTGCCCTGTCAACAGGGATTTGGCGCAAAGGGCAAAAGAAAAGCGCCCCGGAGGGGGCGCTGCGCGCGGCGGGCCATCCGCCGTTCATATCCAGTAGAAGCGCGCAATGCGCGGCCGTTTGCCCGCTGGACGCGGGTTTCACAAATGCTTGTGCTTAACTGCATATTCACGGCTATGCGCTGCAGGCACACAAGAGGAGGGGGAACCAAGGTTCCCCCTGCCTCTTGCGAATCACCACCCCCTCCTTCAGGGCGCGCTGCACGCGCAAAAGTAAGTCCCTCTTTCCACCTGCCGCCCGGCTGCCCCAAAGGGTAAGCGAAACGGGTGCCACCCCAAGGGAGCGGGCGCAATGCGCGCCCCTACAAGACAGGGTGGCAACCGCCCTTCTTGTTACTTAGGGACAAATGGGCGGCGGGAAGTCTGCCGTTACGCACCTTGCGCGCGAAGCGCGCCCTAAAGGGAAAGTGGGTGATTGACAAGAGGGAGGAAACCGGATGGGTTTCCTCCCTCTTGCCCGCAGTGCGGCCGCGCAGGCCGCGAATACACAGTTAAGAATCAGCATTTGTTAACCCCGCGTCAGCGCTCCTTCCGGAACACATCCGGCAAAAACAGGTCGTGCCGCGGGATCCTGTCCCACGCAAAGCCGGACACCAGTTCACGCGCGGCAAGCGGCTCCGGGCGGTCAAGCAGCCCCGCGGCGCAGGCCAGCGCGCCGATCACCTGCCCGGAGGTGAACCGCTGCCGCAGCAGGCCGAGGTCGAGGTCCTCATCCCGCTTGGACAGGCGGCGGCCGTCGTGGTCGCACAGCAACGGGATATGCACGAACGCAGGCGGCGCAAAGCCGAACAGCCGGTGCAGCCAGATCTGCCGCGGTGTGGAGGAGATCAGGTCCGCGCCGCGCACCACCTCGGTCACGCCGGAGATCGCGTCGTCCACCACGACCGCGAGCTGGTAGGCAAACACCCCGTCCGACCGGCGGATGATGAAATCCCCGCACTCGCGCGCGAGGTTTTCGCTGTACGCGCCGAACACCCCGTCCGTGAAGCGGACCTCCTCATCCGGCACGCGCACGCGCGTCGCCGGGGAGCGCGTTTTGCGCTTCTCCGCAACCTGCTCGGACGTCAGATCGCGACAGGTGCCCGCGTAGACCACGCGGCCGTCCGACAGGTGCGGCGCGGAAGCCGCGTGCAGCGCCGCACGCGAGCAGAAGCAGGGATACAGCAGCCCCTTTTCCCGCAGGATGGCTTCATATTTCTCGTAAACCGCCGTGCGCTCGGACTGATACAGGATCTCCCCGTCCCAGTCCAGCCCCAGCCAGCGCAGGTCGTCGAGGATCAGCTCCGCATAGCTGCGCGGGCAGCGCAGGGTATCCAGATCCTCGATCCGCAGCAGGTACTCCCCGCCCTCATGCCGCGCGCTCAGCCACGCCAGCAGCGCGCACAGCACGTTGCCGAGGTGCATCCGCCCGCTCGGGCTGGGCGCAAAGCGTCCGATGGTCTGCATGTTTCTTCCTCCTTTTCGTCCCTCTATCTTACCATAAGCGGACAGGGCTATGCAACCGCCCCTTTTTCCTGTATAATGGTTTCAATCTATCATGAGGTGAGACAGAGATGAAAAAACGGATCACAGCACTGCTCCTGATGCTGCTCTGCCTGTGCGGTACTGCTGCCTGCGGGCAGGATAGCGCCAGCGAAACGGAAAGCGCCTCCGCCCCGGCCGGACAGCAGGACGCTGCAACGCAGGACAGCAATCCCTTCTCTGAGGACGCGTCCGAGCCTGTCGAGGAGGACAACACGGCTGCAGCCAAATTGTATGTCAACAACCTGCCGCTCGAGGCGCAGGTGGCGCAGATGTTCTTTGCTCGCTGCCCGGAGTTGGATGCGGCAGCGCTCGCCGGGGAATACAGCATCGGCGGCTACATCCTGTTCGGCCGCGATTTTGAAAGCCAGACCCCGGACAGTGTCACTGACACCATCCAGTCCTATCAGGACGTGGCTGCGACCCCCATGCTGATCGGCGTGGACGAGGAAGGCGGCACGGTCGTGCGCATCAGTTCCAACCCGAATTTCCGCGCCGTTCCCTTCCACTCGCCGCAGTCACTGTATAATGAGGGCGGGTTCGACCTGATCACCAGCGACACCAAGGAGAAGGACGAGTTGCTCGCGTCCATTGGTGTGAACGTCAACTTTGCACCTGTGTGCGACGTATCCACCGACCCGAACGACTTTATCAACGCCCGCGCCTTCGGTCAGGACGCGGCGCAGACCAGCGAATATGTGCGCACGGTGGTCGCGCAGATGCTGGCGGACAACACCGGCATGGTGCTCAAGCACTTCCCGGGCTACGGCAGCAACGTGGATACCCACACCGGCATCGCCATCGACGAGCGCCCGATCGAGACGTTCCGCGAAAGCGACTTCCTGCCGTTTGAAGCGGGTATCGATGCAGGGGCGCAGTCCATTCTGGTCAGCCACAACATCGTCCAGTGCATGGACGGCGAGCTTCCCGCGTCGCTCTCCCCTGCAGTGCACGACATTCTGCGGGACGAACTCGGCTTTGACGGCGTCATCATGACCGACGACCTGATCATGGAAGCCATCACCGACTACACCGGCGGCGAAAACGCGGCCGTGCTCGCCGTGCAGGCGGGCAACGACATGCTGGTATCCTCGGACTTTGTGACCCAGTACAATGCCGTGCTTACTGCCGTGCAGGACGGCACGATCAGCGAAGGCCGCATCCGCGAGTCTGCGATCCGCGTCATCCGCTGGAAGATGGATCTCGGGCTGATGGAAGCGGCAAGATAAAGGCAATACCGCATGATTTGACAAGAGCGATTTGCGAGAATATTTTGCGTTCGGATGCGGCGCGTTTTCGCAGCAATACTGGATATATTGCAAGAAAGCGTAACAAAATCCGGGGGCAAAATTTTCGCAAAGCGCCGCAGGCACAATTGTGCGGTATTGCCTGAAGAAAAATCTCCCGCAAGGGGGATTTTTTTGTAGCACCATGCAACCAAACCGGGATATCCGCCGTATCTGATAGTGAAAGGGAACATCCGGTGCTGCATTTGCGGAACAGATGGAAGGGGGCGGCGCAGCATGAATGATGGTAAACTGATCCGTGCGCTGAGGCGCGGCCAACGCGGCGCGCTCGACCGGGTGATCGCGGGGTACAGCGGTTACGCCGCGTCTGTCGCCCGCAGCGTACTGGGCAGCGCCGCTTCGCGGGAGGATCTGGAGGAAATCGTATCCGACGTGTTCGTCGCGCTTTGGCGTACCGCGGACCGCCTGGATGAAACCCGTCCGCTCAAAAGCTATCTGGCGGCGATCGCGCGCAATGCGGCCATTGACCGCCTGCGCAGGCAGCGGCCGGAGGAGCTGCTGCCCGCAGATGATCTTCTGGCTGCCGACGACGCCGAGGGGCCGGAAGCGCAGGCGCTCCGCCGCGAGCAGGCCGAGACCCTGCGCCGCCTGCTGCTCGGGATGGCGGCGGACGACCGTGAAATCTTCGTGCGGTTTTATTATTACCGACAGACCGTACGCGAGATCGCGTCGGTGATGGAAAGGAATGAATCAACCGTCAAGGCGCGGCTGGCCCGCGGACGCGCCAGACTGCGTGACAAGCTGACCAAGGAGGTGGATGGATATGCTGATCCCTGAACTGTTTGACGAACTGGATGAGCACGAGCTGGATGAACTGCTCGACCTGCCGGTACGCGGCACGGCCGCTGTATCCGCCCGCCGCATCCGCCACCGCGTCAACCGGGCGCTGGACGCCGATCCTGCAGAAAGGAGGGTCCATATGAAACAGGCATATAAGAAAGGCATCTGCGCGGCGCTGATCGCCGCCTGCCTGCTCACCGGGGCATTTGCCGCTGCAACCAAACTCAACCTGCTGCGCGGCTGGCTGGATGAGGACAGCATCGGCGAACTGGTGGTCAACACCGACAAGCAGTCGGTCGAGACGCAGGATTTCCGGCTGACAATCGAGGAATCGCTGTCCGATGAATCAACCACCTATGTCGCTTATTCCCTCACCGCACTGAGCGACTACGGACGGGCTATACTGGAAGATCTCGAGCGGGAGGAAGCCGATCGGACGGTCTGGACCGGCCAGGATATTTCCACCGGCTCCACTTCGGCTGAAAGCCTTATCACCGTGCAGACCAAGGGCAGCTCCAAGGTGACCAACGTTACACAGAGCCCACGCTCGGTACTGACCGAGTATCTGCCGGCGTCCCAATCCGGCCAGTTACGATACCGCAGTATCACCAGCGGCGTTGGATCACTCAGTCTGCAGCTGTATGGTTCAGACGAGGTACTGGAAGTACCGCAGACCGTCAATGCACAGAATGCAGAGATACGTTTTGACCCGCAACCCAGTATTTCCCTGCCCAACGGCTCGACAGTGACATTTTACTCCCTGCGTCTGACCAGCCTTGGTTATGCACTTGACTCGTGGTCGATGGATATGGCAAGCACACAGCGCTTTGATCTGGACTATCTGCTGCGCTTTCTCATGGATGACGGCAGTATCCGCACACTGGGCGAGCTCACTGCACACGATGCGCACGGCTACAGCGTATGGGATACTGTACTCGACCTCCGCACAGTCAAGGCTGTGGTTCTGAACGATATCGCGTATTTTCTGGATGGCAGTGATCCTCTCCCCTGCCCGCTGCCCGATGAACTGGGCGTGATCCGGCTGGAACCGTCCCCCATCTTTACAGTCCCGGCAAATGGCGACGGTACAGCTGTCCTTCCGGGTTATCCCGCCCGCGCGCTGCTTGAACCGTTCGGCGGCACGGTGGAGTACGACGCGGCTACAAAAACCGCCGTGCTCACACGCGGGGACTACACCTGCACGGTCACGGTCGGCAGCCCGGTCGTACAGTTCGGTGACGGCCAGTCTCTCACCTACCCTATGCCATCTGTCGCGGAGATCGTAGACGGGACACTTTACCTGTTTCCCTTCGGTTTTGATCGCGCGCTCGGCATATACGACTGCGGCGTGGATTATAAGTATAAGGACGCGTATTTTGATCCGCTCGGCATAGAAGCGGTTTATTACACAGTGTAACACATTCAGACGGCTGAAGGCCCGCGCAGCACTGCGCGGGCCTTCAGCCTGAAAAGAAATAAAAG
>HHCFC02800__coassemble_1652_pt1 | contig 16793 bp, 17 predicted proteins | sample HHCFC02800__metabat2_high_PE_038 | metagenome-assembled genome bin HHCFC02800
CGTGCTTTCGATCGAGACGCAGTTAGTTTGCGACCTTCACCATCGCGTGACGGATCACCTTGTCGCCGATCTGGAAGCCCTGCTGGAACACCTCAGCGATCACATTCTCGCCCAGCGACTCATCCTCCACGTGCATCACTGCATTGTGAAAGTTGGGGTCAAAGGTGGTGCCCGCAGAAGCCTCGATCACCGTGACGTTCAGCCCCTTAAGGCTTTCGGTCAGCTGGGTCATGGTCATCTCCACGCCCTTTTTATATTCGGCATCCGCCGTCTCCACCTTGATCGCGCGCTCGAGATTGTCGTAAGTCGGGAGCAGCGCGGTCACCGCGCGGCTGACCGCGTCGGTATACGCCTGCTCGCGCTCACGCTGGCTGCGCTTGCGGAAATTGTCATATTCCGCTGCCATGCGAAGATAGCGGTCGTTTAACTCATCGAACTTGGCCTTCCACTCGTCGTCCGGCTGCGCAGCGGTTTCCGCCGAAGCCGCCTGCTGTTCGGCAGCGTCTGCGGCCTGCTCTGCAGCCTTCTGTTCGGCCTCGGTGGCTTCCGTCTGTTTCTTCTTGCTCATGTCGTTTCATGCCTCCATTTGCCCGGGAATCATCGGTCCCCGTCTTTATCGTCCAAAAAGGTTTCGGCGATCAGCTTGTTCAGCCCCTTTGCAAAGCGGCTGAGCCGCGCAGACAGCTTGGCATAATCCATGCGGGTGGGCCCCACAATACCGATCATACCCTGCCCGATCTTGCCGATATCGTATTTTGCGTAAATCGCTGAGGTTTCACTCAGCGGGTTCTCGCCGTTCTCCGGCCCGATGAAGAACTGGATGCCGTCGATCTTACGCGTCGCCGGCAATAAATGCCTGCGGTCGTCCTCCATATAATCGAGCAGCGCCTGCGCCTTGTGGGTATCCCGGTATTCCGGAAAGCGCAGAAGCTTATTGGTACCTTCCAGAAACACCTCCTGATCGCTCAGTTCTTCGATCAGCTCGGCCACATACTCGGCAACCGGTGCGAGAAGTGCGGTCAGCCCCGCAGCACGGCGCACGATATCGAAGCGCTCGGCTGTGATATGGCTGAGCGGCAGGCCGGTCAGTGTCTGGTTGAGCACATAGGTCAGCAGCTCCGCCTCATCTTTGGATACGTCAGTCATGGTGCGGACCATTTTGTTTTTGACTGTACCCGAATCTGTGACCACCACGATGACAAAATTCATTTTATCCACCGCGATGATCTCAAACTGCCGGATCGAAATCTGTGTCATTGTTGGCGTGACTGCAACCGATGCGTAATTGGTCAGGCTGGAAATAATCCGTCCTGCTTCCTGGATCAGCCGGTCCAGTTCGCGTACTTTGGTATGCATGATTTCGTGAAGATCATCATCCTCACCGCTATCCGGCGGCTGCTCCATCAGTTCGTCAACATACAGACGGTACCCCTGTGGTGAGGGGATTCTTCCTGCCGAGGTGTGCGGCTTTTCCAGGTAACCCATTTCCTCCAACTCACTCATCTCATTGCGGATGGTGGCGGAAGAAAACGGGAGGGAATGTCCTTCGGTCAGCGCTCTGGAGCCGACCGGTTCAGCTGTCCGGATATAGTCGCCGATAATAGCCTTCAATATTTGTTTTTTTCGTTCTGAAAGCTCCACTGAAGCAGACTCCTTTCTCGCCGCTTAGCACTCCACTCCCCCGAGTGCTAAATTAAATTTACCACTGCTCGCCTGCAAAGTCAAGTATCGTTTATGAATATTTTGTTAAATGATTGGGAGCATTTTATCACCCTTATGCTGAGACTGCTAAACTGACCAAAAAATGTGCGGAAACCCGATTCTGTTTGGTTGTTTTGGCTTGCATACTATTGCGTGCAGTGGTATTATTATAAATAGAGAGAAAGGCGGTATTCTGACCGCTATGAGAGAGAAAATTATTCCATTTTGAGAAGGAGAAAAATTATGAAGGAAGTCAAAGTCGGTATTGTCGGCCTGGGCCGTCTGGGTTCGGTTCACGCCGAAAACCTGGCGTTCAAAATCCCGGGCTGCAAGCTGGTTGCTGCCTGCTCGCTCGAACAGAAGGAGCTCGACTGGGCAAAAGATTATCTCAAGGTCGACTATATCACAACCGACTACAAAAAAATGGTGGACGAAGCGGATATCGAGGCAGTTGTGATCGTATCCTCGTCTCCCGAGCACTGCTGGATGATCGAATACGCGCTTGACGCAGGCAAGCATGTATTCACCGACAAGCCGCTCGGCTGCTCGCTCGAAGAGTGCAAGCGTGCGGAAGCCGCTGTCGAGCGTCATCCGGACAAGGTCTTTTTCCTCGGCTTCATGCGCCGGTATGACCCCTCCTACGCAGACGCCAAGGCACAGCTCGATGCCGGTAAGATCGGTAAGCCCTATCTGGTCAAGGCGACTGGCCTGGATCCGGAAGCACTTGTCGAGAGCTGCATCAAGTTCTCCAAGACTTCGGGCGGTATTTTCATCGATGCGGCCTCGCATGACATCGACCTGATGCGCCGGTTTCTCGGCGGCGAGGTGACCGAGGTTTATGCCGCCGGCACCACGTTCAAGCATCCCGAATTTGCGGAAAACGGCGACACCGAGACCGGTATGGCTATGCTCAAGTTCGACAACGGCACCGTAGCTTTCCTGCATGTCGGCCGTACTGCTCCGCACGGCTATCACACTGAGACCGAAATCGTCGGTACAGAGGGCCATCTGCGCGTAGCCGGCGTGCCGTGGAAGGACCGCGTAATGGTATACGACCAGTACGGAGCGCGGCAAGAGATTGTCGAAAACTTCCCGCAGCGCTTTGCGGAAGCTTATCTGCTTGAGATGGTCGATTTTATCGACTGCGTGCAGAAGGACCGCAAGCCTGAGCTGACCGTATACGACGGCACCAAAGCAACCATCGTTACCTACGCGATCACGGATTCCTTCCACTCCGGCAAGGCCGTTAAGGTTGAGTATTGATCCTGCAAGCAAAGCAAACAGAAAACCAGGCCGCGGACGATAGTCCGCAGCCTGGTTTTTTATTGCCGAATGGCGCGGCAAGCAGCAGCACCATAACCACCAGATAGACAAAATAGATGCCGTATGTCACCTCATTGCTCCACGGGAAGCTCGCCTGCGGATTCTGGAATGCAAAAACGATGAACAGAGCCGCAAACAGCAGCATCGCTGCTCCAACCAGACGGCAGACCGTTTTTCTGCCCATATCCGCCTCACTCTCCCCGGTAATGCCGGATGAGAGCCTGCGTGCCGAGGTCACCCATGCCTTCGGCCTCAAGGTCACCGTACATCGCGCATACCCGCTCGAGGATGGGCAGCGAGCCCTCCTGCGAAAGGGCGATCTTCATATCCTTGATAAAATGTTTGAGGAAAAAGCCGGGGGCATAGTCCTGCTTTACCATTTTAGGCATCAGATTTTCCATCTGCCACGAACCTGCTGCTCCTTTGGAAATGCTGGCAAGCAGCTTATCCGGATCGAGCCCCGCGCGCTCGGCATAAGACAGCGCCTCGCACACGCCCGCGATCGTACCCGCAATCGCAACCTGATTGGCCATTTTGGTGTGCTGACCCGCTCCTGCCGGTCCCTCGTAAACGATCTGCGAGCCCATTGCCTGAAATACCGGCAGGCAGGCTGCAAAATCCGCCTCATCACCGCCTACCATGATGGACAGCGTACCGTTTTTCGCACCCGTGTCGCCGCCCGAAACCGGCGCGTCCAGCACATGCAGGCCGCCCGCCTTCCCCTGCTTTGCAATACGCACGGAAAGCGCCGGATCGGTGGTCGTCATGTCGATCAGATAGGCGCCCGCCTGCGCAGCGGAAAGGATGCCCTTCTCCCCGAAGTATACCTGCTCCACATCTTTCGGATAACCGACCATGGTAATGACCGCGTCGCGGCCGGCCGCACACTCCGCCGCCGTATCGCACCACCGCACCCCGGTCTCCGCCAGAAAATCCGTGAGCTTGGACCTGGTGCGCGAGTAGACCGCCACATCATAGCCTGCCTTCAGCAGGTTCTTCACCATCGAACGCCCCATTACGCCCACGCCAATAAAACCGATCGTTTGCATTGCTTTTCCTCCTCATATTCCTGTCTGCAAATATGCTGCAAAGCGCAGGCCTTGCCTGCGCTCTGTTCCTTATTAACGGTCGCCCAGCGGTACATACGGCGCAGCAGGCTGCACGCAGCGGTATGCCGGACGGATAATCTTGTCCGTATTGATCAGTTCCTCCAGCCGGTGCGCACTCCAGCCGACAATACGCGCAATGGCAAAGACCGGTGTATACAGCTCAGGCGGCAGCCCAAGCATGGAATACACAAACCCCGAATAGAAATCCACATTGGCAGAAACACCCTTGTAAATATGCCGCTCTTTCGCAATCACCTCGGGTGCAAGACGGGCCACCAGCGAATACAGTTCGAAATCCGCATCCCTGCCCTTTTCGTGCGCCAGCTGGCCGACAAAGGACTTGAACACCTGCGCACGCGGATCGGAAATCGAGTATACTGCGTGGCCAAGGCCATAGATCAGTCCCTTGTGGTCAAACGCCTCACGGCGCAGCAACTGTCCCAAATAATCCGCAACTGCTTCTGCGTCGGTCGGATCGGTCACGTTCTTTTTCAGGTCTTCAAACATCTGCACAACCTTGTAATTGGCACCGCCGTGCTTCGGCCCCTTGAGTGAGCCAAGGGCTGCGGAAATGGCGGAATAAGTATCCGTACCTGATGAAGTGACAACATGCGTTGTAAACGACGAGTTATTGCCGCCGCCGTGCTCCATGTGCAGCACAAGCGCGAGATCGAGCACCGCGGATTCCAGCGGCGTATATTTCATGTCCGGCCGCAAGATGCGCAGAAAGTTGGACGCCGTGGACAGGCTGTCCGACGGATAATGGATATACATGCTGCCGCCGCATTCGTAATGGTTGTATGCGTGGTAAGAATAAACAGCCAGCATCGGGAACACCGAAATCAGCATCAGACACTGGCGCAGCACGTTCGGCAGGCTGATATCGTCCGCGCGGTCGTCGTAGGAAGCAAGTGTCAGTACGCTGCGGGACAGGCTGTTCATCATATCTCTTGTCGGCGCTTTCATGATCACGTCACGCGTAAAGTTGGTCGGCAGCGTGCGCCCCTGGGCGAGCAGGTTTTTGAATTCACTCAGCCGCTTTGCGTCCGGCAGTTCGCCGAACAAAAGCAAATAAGCAACTTCCTCATATCCCCGGCGGCCGTCTTTCATAAAACCCTGTACCAGATCATTGATCCGGATCCCACGGTAATACAGCTCACCATCGCACGGAACCAGCTTACCGTCCACTTCTTTTTTGGAGATGATATCAGAAATATTGGTCAGCCCCGCCAGTACACCTTCACCATTCAAGTCTCTCAGGCCGCGTTTGACGTCGTATAATTTATAAAGCTGCGCATCGATCTGATCATGCCGGCGGCAAAGATCCGCCAGTGCTTCTACGCGCGGCGTTACCTGCAGGATATCCTGTTCTGTCGTCATCTTGTGTCCTCCTTTTCCGGGGTATACTGCTCCATATATTTATTTTATCCGGAAAAGCGCAAGGCTTCAACGACAAAACGGTAACATCCTGTTAAAAAATTGTGAACTTTCAATGAATCAGCGTTGTAAATCGCTGTCTTCGCTGTCCTCTTCGTCCATCTGCGCCTGCGCCCGCGCGCGGCGGCGCTTGGCGTAACAGAACGTGGCATAGGTGATCAGCAGCACGAGCACCGTCACTGTCGGCACCATGAAAAGCAGCTGGGCGGCAAAAGCCAGCAGCATATACGGCACGCCCATGGACACCCACGCCGCGCCGCTCACAAACTGCACCGCGCTCACCACGATCGCCGCGACCGAGCCCGCCAGCACCCCCTGCGCGAGATAGATCTTCAGCGGGAAGCGGTCGGCCTCGGCAAAGGCGTTATCATCCATCAGGCCCTTGCGGCTCATCAGGAACAGGGATACCGCCCACGCCAGCATCAGCACCGCAAATTCGATCAGGTTGATCGACGAATCGACCACTGTCGAACCCTCCAGCCGGACGCCGATCGCCTGCAGCAGGATATCCGCCAGGATTCCGAAGCTCAGCAGATGGAACCCGATTTTATAGATGCGGTTGATCTCCGCGACCACCCGCTCGTCCTTCGCTTTGCAAAACAGTTTCATTGTGTCTTCCTCCTTACCAAGGCAGCAGTATCTGCTCCTGCCGCTCACGGTTGATGTGCTCGATCCGCGTTCTGATCTGTTTCATCTCAGCTGTCCTCCCAAAACAGTTGATCCAGTGTTTTGTCCAGCGCCTTGCAGATGGCAATGCACAGGTTCAGCGTCGGGTTATAGCCGCCCGCTTCGATCAGGCCTATGGTCTGGCGCGTCACGCCGACCTTTTCAGCCAGCTCGGCTTGTGACAGCTCTTTTTCCACCCGCGCGAGTTTGAGCTTTTTGTTTTTCATGCGCTCACCTCTCTTCGCGTTTACAGTATACGATATCTCTTCCATTATGTCAAGTATATATTGCATTTAGGAAAATAAATTTTCCATATTGCAATTCTTATTTTATATTGACCTCTTTTCATCGCCTTGCGTGACAGTTCAATGGAGGGGATAGGTCCGGCCGTTCCCGACGAAAAAGGCCGAGCTCTGCCCGGTCTTTTTCAACAAACAGCAAACCGCACCGAAAATCGTAATTTTCGGTGCGGTTTGCTGCAATAGGCGTTCCCAGCCAATGGCTGGCGACGCCGTTTTTCATTTGGAAGCGCATTGCGCTTCCAAATGAAGGTGTCAGCCTCTTATGTAGTTAAACATCGTCCGGTGATGGGTCTCCGGCGGCTCGATACCCGCCTTGTCGATCACTTTGAGCATCCACGCGATATTGCGGCCAAGCTTCTCGATGACCTCCACGCCTTCGACATCCTTCTGTACCTCTCCGGGATCTGCGCCGTGCACAGCGTTCCAGTAATCCGAGGTAACCAATACCATCTCCATGCAGTTCATCGTTGCGAGCAGCTGCTGATAGGTCTCCAGGCCGCCCGTACGGCGCAGCGTACACAGCGCAGCGCCGACCTTATGGTGCAGCTGGTTATCGCCGCATCCCGCCGCAAGCATCAGGCGGTCGAGTACGCACTTCATGCTGCCCGCAATGCCGCCGTGATAAACCGGCGAGGCAAGCACAATGCCATCCGCTGCGATGCACTTTTCGATAATCTCGTTGACACCGTCATCATTCTGTACGCAGCGCAGCGTATTGTTGTCCAGGCAGTGATAGCATGCCATGCACGGATGCACTTTTGCGCCGGGCTGGCATACCTCAAATTCGATACCCTCCTGCTCAAGCACCTTGCCGAGCACCTCGAGCATCTGCGCGCAGTTGCCGTCCTTGCGCGGCGAACCATTGATCGCTACAACCTTCATCCTTCTTATCCTCCTGTATTTTATTATTCATCCCTGCGGATGGGAACAGCAACAATAATATCAGTTTCAGTCAAAATGCTTCTGGTTTTCCAGACGGTACAGGCGCATCACCACCAGTGTGTGGTTAAGCTGCGGCCCCATCAACAGGAGCATGCTGACGATATACAACCACAGCATCAGCACAATAATCGTACCGAGCGAACCATACAGCACGGAGTACCTCGCCATATTGTCCACATAAAACGAAAACGCCCACGAAACCAAGATCCAAGCCACCAGCGAAAACAGAGCTCCCGGCCAAACTTCCCGGAATTTCAGATGCAGGTTGGGTACAATGCGGTTAAACAGCATCAGGAACGCGAAAATAAAGGCGATCATCACCAGAAAACTTGCGTCATGTGTAACATCGAGCGCAGCCTGCGGGATCGGGAATGCCTGCGGCAGCAGGCGGAGCAGCGTTCTGCCCGCAACGACCAGCACAAAACTGCAGACGACCGATATCAGGAACCCAGCTGTAATACCAAGGGAAATGAGCACATCCTTCACCATGCCGCGCGTCACTTCCACGTGGTAAATATCGTTTACCGTGCGCATCATAGACCGGACGGCACGCGAGAGAAAGTACAAGGTCAGTCCGATGCCAATCAGCATCGGGCTGAAAGACGGGGTACCCGACAACTGCGCCAGATAACCCGTGATCAAGCGCTGCAGGCTTTTGGGCAGCATTTCAAGCACCGGGGTGATCCCTTCAAGCGTAATATCCAGCTGCGCCAGGATTGAGTTGACAAACATCAACAGCGGAAACATTGAAAACAGCAGGAAGTAAGACAGCTCAGCCGCCGCCTGTGGAATCCCGTCCGAAAAATAGCGGTATATCATGCGCTTGACCAGATAAAACAGCCGATTCTGTCCGTTCATGGCGCTCTTCCTTCCGCGATTTCTGTTATCATATTGTACCAGCTTTTTGGACGATTTACAACTTGCGTTTTCCGTTTTGCAGGTGTATACTAAACAAAATAGAACATTTGTTCTGATTGGAGGTGGACTGATGCAGGACTATCGCAGCAAAACATGCTGCTTTTCCGGCTACCGCATCGAAAAAATGCCCTTTGGCGCGGACGATTTGCGCGCCGTGCAGGCGCTTGAAGCCATGCTGGACAGCGCGGTCCATGCGGCGGCGGCGCGCGGCTATACGCGGTTTTTGTCCGGTATGTCCACCGGGTTTGATCTGTGGGCAGCCGAGGCTGTGCTGCGCGCACGGGAACAGGCACCTGTGCAGCTGCTGTGCGCCGTGCCCTTTGACAAGCAGGCCGACCATTATCCCGCGGACTGGAAGCGCCGTTTTAACCACTGCCTGCTTGCTGCGGATCAGGTCTATGCACTGTCGCGCCGGTATTATGCGGGCTGTTACGCAGCGCGCAACCGCTTTATGGTGGACGCCTCTTCCCTGCTGATCTGTTATTTTGACGGCCGCCCCGGCGGCACGGCACAAACCGTCCATATGGCAGAACAGAGCGGCCTTGAAGTCATCAATCTGGCGATGCATCAGCTAAAGCTCTTCTGAAACACAACCCCGTCTTTTTCAGATGGTGAAAGAACCTCCCTCTGGGTATACCGGAAGGAGGTTTTTCTCATCGAATATCGGATGCACCGTTGATCGGCGTTGTGCTCAGCGTAATACGTGATGAAGGGATACCCTGGCGGGACATGTAAGCGGTCAGTGACTGCACGGTCTGCGCGGTCGCACGGCTGTGATGCAGCCGGACCACAAGCGTCGCAGTGGTCGAGGCAAAATACTGCGCGGTCGTGGCATAGGCGCGGGCGGCAGACTGCGTTTCATCCCCGCTGTCAAGCGCTGCATCCCACAGCCGGTATCCAGCCCCGACCAGGGCATCGCGCTGCGCTTCGGTCAACGCTGTACAACCATCTTTATTGGAGACAATGCGCGCGGACACACCGGTCAGCAGTGTCAGGCGGTCGTTGGCTGCAACAAGGCTGGCTGTGAGCGTTTCCGGATCCGCCTGGCTGTCTGCATCGAGCAGCAATGCCGGCGTATGCCCTTCAGCCACAATCCGGCGCACCGTGTCATCCACCCACGTCGAAGTATCCACCGGCAGGAAGAAGGTCGCCTGCCGGCCCGCGCTCTGCAACGCATCCAGAATATCCGGCGTATTGGTATTCGGCGCCCCGTAAAACGCCAAATAAACGTTTGCCGGCTTTTGTGCCGGCTCCTCCTCCACCTCCGGGATGGGCGGCTCGGCCGGTGTCTCCGGCGTTTGCTGGTTGGACGGCGCATTGGGATTGGAAGGATCAGACTGTCCCGAATCAGATATCCCAAGGTATGTATTGATCGCACTTTCGATCTCTCCCGACTTGGAAGCCGCAAAACTGGAATCACTCTGCGCAGATCCGTCGGTCACACGCAGGACGGTTTCCCCCGCGACCGATATGGTGGAATAGCCAAGTCCGAACTTGCCGCAGCACAGTCTGACCGGAACATAGACCGTGCCGTTCAGGCTGTAGGCCGGCGTATCATAGCTGTTCAGGTTCTGGTCATAGACATATCCCTCATTCAGGGAAAAGCTGAGCGTTTCCCCGTTCGCACTCATACTGAGCACGCTTTCCTCGCTGGAGGCGGATACGCCAAGCGTGGAAAACACACTGTAAGGAACATAGTACTCGCCGCCCATGCGGGTGGGCATGGTGCTGTCCTCCAGCGGCAGGAGCGTATCATTCACTGCAGTCAGTGTCACCGCTCCGGCAGGCATAGGCATCAGCTGAATCACAAGCGCCGCGCATACCAGTGCGCTGAACAGTTTTTTCAGTGTGCTTTTAATATGCAGACGCCTCCTTTCAGCAAATCATACGAACATATTATAGCAAACTGCGGCGGGTTTGTCACCCTTAATGCGTAAAAACGCCTTGCTTTATCGTGGCAAAGTGCTATAATAAATAAGGAAATGGCCGGATGGCATGCCGGATCCAGGCAGCCTAAATGCCGTTTTCCGAACAAATTAAAAAGGAAAGAGTGAATCCTCCATGCTGCAGATCAAGACACAGCTTACAAACAACAAAAAGCCCAAGCCGGACGAATCCAGCCTCGGCTTCGGCGTATATTATACCGACCACATGCTGATTATCGATCACGATGAGGAACAGGGCTGGCATGACGCGCGCATCGTACCCTATGCGCCGCTGTCGCTTGATCCTGCAGCAATGGTATTTCATTACGCGATGGAGTCGTTTGAAGGCCTAAAGGCCTACCGTACGCCGGACGGCTCGATCCAGCTGTTCCGCCCGGACAAAAACGCCCAGCGCATGATCAACACCAACCACCGCATGTGCCTGCCCAGCCTGCCGGTTGAGGACTTCGTGCAGGCGGTCAAGGCGCTGGTTTCCGTGGACAGCGACTGGGTGCCTCACGCGGAGGGCACCAGCCTGTATATCCGCCCGTTTGTGATCGCGACCGAGCCTCACCTCGGCGTGCGCCCGTCCAGAACGCACCAGTTCATCATTGTGTGCTCGCCGGTCGGCGCGTATTACTCCACCGGCATCAATCCGGTCAAGATTTTTGTTGAGGACGAATATACCCGCGCCTGCCCGGGCGGCACCGGCTTTACCAAGTGCGGCGGCAACTACGCAGCCAGCCTGATCAGCCAGGTCAAGGCGCACGACCTCGGCTACGAGCAGACCCTGTGGCTGGACGGCGTGGAGCACAAGTATGTAGAAGAGGTTGGCTCAATGAACTGCTTCTTCAAGATCGACGGCACGGTCTACACTGCCCCCTGCGTGGGCACTGTCCTGCCGGGCGTCACCCGCATGAGCTGCATCGACCTTTTAAAACACTGGGGCGTACCGGTCTCTGAGGAGCGCCTGCCGATCGTGGATGTCATGCAGGCTGCCAAGGACGGCAAGCTCGAAGAAGTGTTCGGTACCGGCACGGCGGCGGTCATCTCCCCGGTCGGTGAGCTGCGCTACGAAAACGACGTTGCCTATATCAACAACGGCGAGATCGGCGAACTTACCCACAAGCTGTACAACACCCTGACCGGCATCCAGTGGGGCACCCTGCCGGATGAGCTCGGCTGGACGGTCAAGGTCGACTGACAGCCTTCGTCCGGAAGCGCAGGATGCTGCCATCTGTAAAAACGCAAAAGGGACTTGGGATTTCTCCCAAGTCCCTTTTCTTTCTTCAGATCTGCTTACGGATATGCTCGAGTGCGCCTTTCTCCAAGCGGGATACCTGCGCCTGTGAGATGTGGAACTCCTCAAACGAAAGGACATGGTCTTTTTTCTTCGGCCGGGTGTATTCGGCGTGGTATTCCGCGCCGAGCGTCAGGCAGATGTCGAGGTAGATTTTCGTCTTGGTCTCGTCCGCATCGACGACAATGTGGTCGACCAGCGCCCGCGACATCTCGCGCGAGAAACCGCAGTTTGCGTTCCACTGCTGCTCGATGGTTTTGGTCAGCTGCTCCACACAGCGGATACGCTCGTTCAGGTCGCAGTCCGCATTTTGCAGCGCGGTATGCTGCGCCTCGAGCTCAGCCAGCTGCGCGTTATACTGTTCGTTGCGGCGCTTGAACTCTGCTTTAGAAAGCGCGCCGTCCAGCGTCAGCTCGAGCAGCTTTTCCTTTTTGTCGTTGATCGTGCCGATCTGCTGCACGAGCTTTTCCAGTGCCGCTCCGTTGTCCTGCTGCGCGGCGAAGGCCTTGAGCTCGTCGATATACTCCTGCATGGCGGCGGTCTTTTCCCCTGCCACCCGCTCGAACACACGCGCCAACACACGGTCGAGCTCGCTGCTGTAAATCGTGGGCGAGTCACAGCCGCCCTGCTTGCCTTTCTGGCGGTACAGCTTGCAGTTCCAGCACTCGACCTCTCCCCTGCGCTTGCTCTTGTAAACGTGGCGGTGAAAGGTTGTGCCGTGTCTCGCACAGATCAGCTTGCCGCTGTATGCGTACCGGTTTTGGGACGCCTGCGCGTGCTGCTTCATGGTCTTGCCGCGCGCGGCCAGCAGCTGGTTGGCCGCCTCCCACAGCGGCGCGGGCACGATCGCAGGCACCTTGTCGTCCTCGTGCACGATCCACTTGTCCTCGTCCAGACGGTAGGTGCGGCCGTCGCGGTAGTCACGGGTCGCGTACCGCCGTCCGGCATAGCAGCCCTTGTACTTGGGGTTGCGGATCATGCCGTAAAGCGTCGAGTAGGTGATCGGTCTCCCCTGCCGGCCTACAATGCCGCGGCGGTCCAGATCGTTTGCAATCGCCCGCAGGCCCAGTCCGCCAGCGACATATCGCTCGAACACCTCGCGCACAATGGCGGCCTCCGGCTCGACGATTTCCAGACGGCCGTCCACCTTGTTATAGCCGAACAGGTTGTTTTGACCGAGCAGCACGCTGTTCTCCTGCGCCCGCTTGAAGCCGAAGCGCGTACGTTCGGACAGCTTGCGCACCTCGTCCTGCGCGATCGAGGACATGATGGTCAGCCGCAGTTCGGCGTCTTTGTCAAAGGTATTGATGTTATCGTTCTGAAAAAATACGCCCACTCCATGGCGGAGCAGCGCGCGGGTATAGCCGATGCTGTCCAGCGTATTGCGGGCAAAACGGCTGATCTCCTTGGTGACGATCAGGTCAAACCGGCCGTTTTCCGCGTCCTCAATCATTTTGAGGAACTGCTCGCGCTTGGCGACTGATGTGCCCGAGATGCCCTCGTCCACATACCCGCCTGCAAAGGTCCAGTTGGGGTTGCTGCGAATGTAATCCTCATAAAACCGGCGCTGGTTGTCCAGGCTGTTGAGCTGTTCGTCTTTTTCGGTCGACACGCGGGCGTAGTAGGCCACAGCAAGCTTCATGTCGAAGATGCTGCGGCCCTGCGCCAGCAGGTCGTCCAGTTTACGGACGTCCATCGTTGCCCTCCTGCGTCAAGTCAAGTCTTGCTTTCGTACTTCTATTGTACCGCGTCCGTGCAGATTCGTCAACTTTTGCGCCTGCAAACGCCGCACAAATTCATGCTCTTCGCGGGAAATATGCCCTCCCCTGAGCATTTCATCGTTGAGCGCCAGGATCTGGTACGCCTGTGCGCGCTGCATGTTGTCATTCATGGCAGATTCCTCCTTATCTTTGAGTATGGCCATGCTTCGGCCGCTTGATACCCGAGCCCGCCGCTGCCGAAAGGATGCCATGGCGTCCTTCCGTGCGGTGGGGCGCGGGCCATTGCCGAAGCGGGACGGCTGCGATCGGCCGTCCTATTATATACTTTATAAGTATATAATATATCAACAAAACCCCTGTTCATGCGCGTTATTTCGCTCTATCACAAGCACTTTGCGCACTTTTTGCATCTTTTTCCTGGTTTCTGCCCGAAGTATTTTTCGATGGACTGCCAAATGCAGCGATCCGAGCGGATTGTCTTCTGCAGAGCGTCCAGGCTTTTCAGGCCGCGGCGCACGGCCTTTTTGCTGCCGCTGCGTCGGATGATTCGCTTGCATACCGCTACGTCATTGGTCGCGTACAGCAAAACAGCGTGCGCTTTTTTGCCGTCCCTCCCAGCGCGGCCGAACTCCTGAACGTAGGCGTCCAGTCCGAGCGGGAGGCCGGCGTGCACGACCAGACGCACATCCGGCCGGTCGATCCCGAGGCCGAACGCGCTGGTGGCTACCACGATCGGACGCTTTTTCTGCTTGAACGCATCCTGCACCTTCTCGCGCTTCTTCGGGCTCATCTTGCCGTGGAACTTGAGCGCGGGATAGCCGCGGCCACGTAACCATTTGGTCGTACGCTTAACATCGCCGACCGTTGGGCAAAAGACGATCGTAGCACCCTTTCCACGGTATTTTTTGATCGCCTGCTCGACCGCTATCAGGCGCGCGTACCGCAGGCGGCTGGTCACCTTGCCGCGGCCGCGCACCTCAATTTTTTTGACGCAGAGGCGGATGTTCGTGCGGCGGATCGGGAAGATGCAGTGCACTGCGTTAACCATGTGCAAACTCTTCTCGGCGCGCCTGATGTCATCCGGCGTTGCCGTGGCGGTCAGGGCGAGTACCTGCGGTCTTACAGGCAGCGCCGCAACCAGCTTGCCGATGCGGCGAAACGCTTTGCGAAAGCCATGCTCAACCTGTGGCAATATGTGCGCCTCGTCGGCAACGATGCGCTGCACAGGCGCATGCACCAACGCCTCCCAGACATCCGGGTTTTTCAGCTGCTCGGGCGCCAGGTAGAGCAGACCGCCCACCGCGCAGAAGTCGGCCAGAACCGCGCGCTGCTCGCTCGTTTTCAAATCGGAGTTCAGGAGCGCTGCGCGGACCCCCTTGGCCTGCAGGCCATCGACCTGATCGCGCTGCAGCGCGCGCAGCGGCGAGAAAACAAGGGTGAGTCTCCCCGGCCCATCCAGCAGGGCCGGCAGCTGGAAGAGCAGAGACTTACCGCCGCCCGTGCGCAGGCAAACGAAAGCGTCCTGGCCGGCCAGGATCGGGCCGAGTGCTTGTTCCTGTTCCGCAGTCAGCGCGGCGATACCGAGCTGGCGCGCTGCATCAGAATATATTTTATTCATCTTCATCCTCCTCATTATCCCCTGTAACGGCTGTTATCCCGTAATTTTGCAACTTTTCAACCGGAATTAGAAGCATGCGTTTCGAACCATTTCCGACGTTAATCACCTCCGATGCATGCTCGATTACGGCGCGATCCTTGAGCCCGTTAATAACATCGTCGACGAGATCCGCTGTGACACCGACGCGCATAAGCAGACTCGGAAGCAGTTTTTTGTTGATCGCGATCACCTGTTTCCCCTTCCAGCGATACTTGAACGCCACGGTGGCGCTATACGTTTCCTCGTCCTTGGGCTTTGCGTCGAGGATCGCATCGGCATAGCGGTTCGGCGACAGCAGAAAGTCGATGCCTTCCTCTACTTTTTGTACGCGGGTGCGCAGCACCTCCAGCTCCATGTCAACTTGTTCACCGAACAGCCGTCCGGCTTCCAGGCGGCACGCCGGATCGTGGAACAGCATCAAGGCCATCGTGCGCTGCACCCCTTTTGTCCACATGTCGATCATCCCCATCCTGTACGACCGCGGGTCGCGCCGAAGGTTGTCCAGCTGATCGCGAAGCGTGTTCGCCAGAATCCAGCTACGCTCGAACATACGCGCTGCCGCCAGGCGGAGCGTGTCCGCCTCCGCGTCTGTCAGGACGTGCACGCTGTCCGGCACCACGATATTGACAGCCACGTCGGCCGGCCATAACACCGTGCCCACAATCACCGGAAACACCGGGACCAGATTCTGCTCAGGCATGCTCATGGCTCTTCTCCCGGCAGCCTCTCGCATCATTGCGATCAAGCTTTGGCGCACGTCACTTGTCCCTGCTTGGCAAAGCGTTAGACGGCCAAACAACGACGCAAGCTTCCCGATGTCCTTGACTGCTTCCAGCCGGATGGTCAGCGGCCCGCCGCAGCACGCTTCCGGCGGGCAAAGCATGTCAACCGCCGCGAAATGTTGCACCATTGCCTTGACTTCTTCATTTTTCGCGTTTTTACGCGTCACGAGATTCATCGCAAACGCCGGAAGCTCTTCTGCGTCAAAGATGCCCCAGACGCAGGTGAGCAGCGCGGCTTCCAGTGCATGAAGCGCGATCTGATCCACCTGCAGAAGGCTGATCAGCTGGTTTTCATCCAGGCATCCCAACGCGGCGGCTTTTTGGACATTTTTGTAGATCAAGCGATCCATAAATCGGGAAAAATCGAATCTGCTTTCCTTGAACGCCTGACTGAGGGAAATTTGCTCGCACAGCGAATAAACCAAATCGACCTCCCAGCTCGACAGATCAAGGCCGGGCAGAGCAGGGTGATTCTGCCACTCGGACGCTTTTACGGCGTAAAATGTGGACGCGCCATGGCGAATAACGCGAATTACGCGCCAACGGGACGGCGCGCCGCAACCGACCGCTTCGATTACCTCGAGCTGCTCTGCAATCAGGTGGACCATCTGACCATCCGGAGCGAACAGGAGATTTGCGTCGATGTCGAATCCTTCATCCTTCTCGATACGGCAGATGAGCTTGTCCAGCGCCTTGCTTTCGCCCGTTATGTTTGGCTCGCTGCCTAGGTAAACGACCGAAAGGTGCAGGCCGCCGATCAGGTTGCGCATTATCTTTTTCTTTTTCATCTTTCTCCTTTCTGGCAAAAATGTTCAGAATTTTTGAACATTTACGATTTTTATGCGTTTTCAACCCTCCTTTATGCTTATAGTTTAGCAAAACAAGATGAAGTGGTCGAATTATCCGGTCACAGCGATGCAAATATTTATAAAAACTTTTAACAGGCAAAAATAATCCCGCAAACCCTTGAAATTGCTGCAAAATACAGCATTTAATGATATCATATCTGC
>HHCFC02800__coassemble_1691_pt1 | contig 16297 bp, 15 predicted proteins | sample HHCFC02800__metabat2_high_PE_038 | metagenome-assembled genome bin HHCFC02800
AACATGAACAAGGCGCACCGCGACCGCATCGCGTTCATGCGCATCTGCTCGGGCAAGTTTGTGCGCGGCGAAGAGGTGCTGCACATGCGCACGGGCAAAAAGATGGTGCTCGCCGCGCCGCAGCAGCTGATGGCGCAGGACCGCTCGATCGTGGACGAGGCGTACGCGGGCGACATCATCGGCATCTTCGACCCGGGCGTGTTCTCGATCGGCGACACGGTGTGCGATCCTAAGCACAAATGCGTGTTCTCGGGCATCCCGACCTTCGCGCCCGAGCTGTTTGCGACCGTGCGGCAGAAGGATACCTTAAAGCGCAAGCAGTTCGTCAAGGGCGTGGAGCAGATCGCGCAGGAGGGCGCAATCCAGATCTTCCGCGAGCCGGGCGCAGGCATGGAGTCGGTCATCGTGGGCGTGGTCGGCGTGCTGCAGTTCGAGGTGCTGGAATATCGCCTCAAGAACGAGTACAACGTCGAGATCATCCGCGAGAGCCTGCCCTATGAGCACATCCGTTGGGTGGAGAACGACGAAGAGGATTTTGACGTCAAGAAGCTCCAGCTGACGAGCGACACCAAGATCGTCGAGGACCTCAAGGGCAACACGCTGCTGCTGTTCTCCTCGCCGTGGAATATCACCTATGCGCTCGATCACAACGAGGGCCTCAAGCTGGCGGAGTTTTCGGAAAACGCATAAAAATAATCTCGATTGGAAGGCACGTCTTCCAATCGAACAGGCTTTGCTGCGCGTGGCGCGGACAAAGCGAAAGCGCGATGTTTGCGCGCCGTATGCGGCACACAAAATCGCGCCCTTGTACTTGTATAAAAACGCAGGTACACGCCCTGCATTTTTATGATTTACAAAAAAAGAGCGGCCGAATGGCCGCTCTTTTGGTTTATGCTGCGATGGCTTAGCGCACCGGGCATACACCGTTGACGCACTCGGAGTCCCCGATATCGAGTTCGGTCTCCTGCTGCTCATAGCGTGAGAGCAGCGAGGGGTTGAACGGCTTCATCTCCGCCAGACGGCGCTCGTATTCCTCTTTGCTGATGGCCTCATAGGGCATCAGCTCATAGAAGCTGTCGTCATAGCTGAGGAAGGACAGGGCGACCACGTCGTCCCAGTTGTCCCACACCCACTGTTCGACCGCGTCCCACTCGTTCTCGCGCACGTGCACAGTGATCGAGCAGTTGTGGTCCACGTAGTGCTCCATGAACATTTTGTAGGTCTCCAGCTGTTCGATGGCGGATACGTCCGCCTTGACGCGGCCCTCGGGCGCCTTAACCGGGAACTCGACCACCTTAGTGGTCGGGTCGTCCGGGTCCTGCCCGACCTCGGGCAGCACGGGATAGCCCAGCTCCTCACACACCTTGCACAGCGGGTCGGCGGCGGTAATGCGTACGCGGCGGATGTAGTACGGCGCATGCGAATAGTGCACGCCGCTCGAAACGGTCGGCAGCAGGGAAAGCGTGCCTTCCGGCTTGAGCGTGGTCACGAGCAGCGGCGTTCTGCCGCCCAGCCGCTCTGCGATCGACTTCGCCGCGTCGTGCGCGGTCCGGCGAAGCTCCTCGAGCAGGGCGATCTGCGCTTCACGATCCAGGCCGGCGGCATTGACCATATCCTGCCAGCCGGTCAGCGAGCAGCCGAGCAGGCGGTCGCGCTGCTGCACGGCATTCCAGCGGTGCAGTTCGAGCGCGCGGCAGGTCATGCGGTAGCCCGCGCGCACGGACAAACGCTGCGCCTCGAGCAGCGCGTCGCGATCCAGCTTGCCGTCCTTGACAAAGGCCATCACGTTGACCGTGGTCAGGTTGCACAGGCCGTTGCTGTCCAGCAGGATTTCACCGCAGGGGTTGCAGCCGCTGAAGTTGGGGCGGCGCTTGGCGCCGGCCTCCTCGTTGATCCAGCCCGGCTCACCCGAATAGCGCATCTGCTGCAGATGCCAGTGCAGCTTTTCGCGGGTGGGCTTCTTGCGGTAGAAGATCGAGTTGTTGCTCATCTGGCGGTGCGCGATCGACTTGTCGATCTCCCAGCGGCCGCGCATCTGGCGGTACAGGTTGCTCTTGGCCTGGATGCATGCCTGGTCGTCCGCGTCGATCAGGCCGATCTCCGAGGTGCGGCGCACGCCGCCCGAGACCACATTTTCACCGATGATGTTGGCGATGTCCAGCAGGTCGATCGGGCGGAGCGGCACCCAGACCGCGCCCTCGCGCTGGCCGGCGGCCGTGATCACCTTGTGGATCTTATCGATCATGGCCATCATCGAGCCGAAGCCGCTGGCCGTGCCGCCGAAGGTGCGCAGCCGCTCACCCTTGGGACGGATGGAGTCGTATACCACGATCAGACGGTGGATCTTGCGGTACTCCCGGTTGGAAAGCAGGTCGAAATAGTGGGTCAGCGCCTGCGCCCAGCCCTCCTTGGAATCGCCGACGTTGAGGGTCGCGGTATCGTGCGCAAAGGTCAGGTCGGTGTACTCCAGCCGCGCGTAGGGCGGGACCGGGTCATAGGACTTGTGCAGGATCTCCAGATCGGTGCGCACGGGCGGCAGCTTGTCCGCATCCGACTGCAGCACGCGCACGCCCACGCCGCTGCCCACCATCAGCAGGTAGAACAGGTCGTGGTAGGCGGTGAAGCTGTCGATCACGGTAAAGGCGCAGTTGTAATTGGCCATAGGGTAGAGCTCGGCCACCGGCGTGCCGCCCACCCACAGCGTGCGCCCGGAGAGGAACTGCCGCATGTGATAGATGTTGTCGAACAGCTTTTCCGCCTCCTCACGCGAGGTGGGAGCGAGCGAACAGTTGTACTCGACCGCGCGGCGCACGGTCTCCCACCAGAATTCGCGGCGGCCCAGCCGGGGCAGGAAGCGCGAGTAGGTACGCGTATAGACGAACGCGCCCAGCTGGCCCATGGGATTGGGTGCATGCTTATAGGGGCTGAGGAATTCGCGGGTGAGCAGGCCGTCCTCCTCCGCGCCGTCCGTGCGCACCTTCTGCTTCTCGATACGGTAGCGGATATAGGCCCGGGCGGTGTGGTACAGCTGCTGCTCGAGCAGGGTCTCCTCGACCGTGTCCTGGATATGCTCGATATAGATCGTGTCCTCGCCGCGCGCCTTGAGCTTGGCGGCAACGCTTTCGGTGACGCGGGCGATGGCGTCCTCGTCGTGCTCACCGGCGGCTGCGGCGGCCAGCGTGATTGCCCGCTGGATAAAGCCGGGATCGAACGGCACGACCGTGCCGCTGCGTTTGCGTACGTTCATAGCAAAATCCTCCGTGGAATATATCATGTGTCATTTTCGAATAGAATACACCATATATGGTATACCGTTTGGCGCGGCTTGTCAATATGGCAGGATGCCGGAAAACCGGGGGCAGATCATATCCGATTCTGGAACAGATCCCCTTCGATGCAGCGCAGCTGCGCGACCGGGATGTGCGTCCGGTCCGCAAGAATGAGCAGGCCTGCTGTTTCATCGATTTTTGCGACCCGTCCGCAGGCTGTCCGGTATACGCCGCCCGGCTTGCGCGCATCCGGCTGGAACCAGGTGAATACGGCTTCGGGCTGCTCAGACAGACGGCTGCGCAACTGCTGCAGGCGGAGGTCGAGCACCGCCTGTTCGTTTTCATCCAGGCTGACCGGCCGCTCGGTCAGCCGCGCGGTCTCGCGGAGCACGTCATCGTGCCCGGTCAGCGCGGCGAAGGGTGAGAACTGCGCCGCCCTGGCGTGGAGGGGCATGCGCCTGCGCCCGGGCGGCGGCTCGGGGTGGGGCAGGCTGCGCATGTCGGCATAGCACGCATCATCTGCCCGCATGCCCGCCCTCATGCGCGGTGGCCGCCGATCTGTGCATTGCGGCTGCGGGCGGTCGCTCCTTCCTGCAGATCCATCCCCTTGAACAGCGCGTTTTTGCCGTATTTATGCTTGATCGCCAGTACGGCCTGCTGCATATGCCGTTCACGGTCGAGCGCCGCCTGCTCGCGCTGCTGCGCGGCATAGTCGGTGAACAGGTCGAGCTGCTCGTACCGGGCGGCGGCAGCGGCGGTTTTTTCGTCCACAACGTGACAGGCGGCCAGCGTCAGACGGCGCACGAGCAGACTGCTGTCCACAATGCGGTCGAACAGGTCAAGGACGGCCCGGACGATCTCCTGTGCAGAGGCAGTGGGGCGGCTGAGATTTGCTGTGCCGTGCGCGTGTTTGGGAACCGAGCGGCCGTAAAAATCCGTCGTGACCGCGCCACGGTACTGCACGCGGCGCGCCGGGTCGGCAAGGTTCTGCCGGTCGTACCCGACGGTCAGCACGACCTGACCGGTCACCAGATGCTTTTCCAGCAGGTCGAGCGCAAGCTGCTCGGCCATCTCGCGCAGCACCAGACGCGCCTTGGGAAAGGGATACGGCTCCTGCAGCACCTGGCCTGCGCCGAGGCTGTGCGCAGCCGGACGGTAGGCTTTGATATCAGCCATCGTGCAGGGCTCCCAGCCCCAGGCATGGTCAATCAGCAGTTCGGCATTCACGCCGAACAGCCGGTAGAGCAGTTCCTGGTTGTAAAACTCCTCCGGCTTGCCGAGCGAGCAGCGCGCGATATCCCCCATGGTGAGCAGCCCATATTTCTCCAGCTTTTTGGCATATCCGCGCCCGACGCGCCAGAAATCAGTAAGCGGGCGGTGGGACCACAGCAGGCGGCGGTAGGAGTCCTCGCTGAGCGCCGCGATGTGCACGCCGTTCCGGTCGGGCTTTACATGCTTTGCGACGATGTCCATCGCCACTTTGCACAGGTACAGGTTGCTGCCGATGCCGGCGGTGGCGGTGATGCCGGTGCGCTGCAGCACCTCCTGCACCAGCTTTTGCGCGAGCTCGCGCGCGGACAGGCCGTAGGTCGCGAGATAAGGGGTCACGTCCATGAACACCTCGTCGATCGAGTAGACATGGATATCCTCCGGCGCGATATATTGCAGGTAGATCTCGTAAATACGGGCACTGTACGCGATATAGTATGCCATGCGCGGCACGGCGGTGATATAGGAGAGCTCCAGCGCGGGATCGGCGGCGAGCGCTGCAGCGTCCCACGACTCGCCGCAGAGCTTGCGGTCGGGAGCGCGCATGCGCCGCCCGGCGTTGACCTCACGGACCCGCTGCACGACCTCGAACAGCCGCGCCCGCCCGGGGACGCCGTATGCCTTGAGCGCGGGTGACACGGCAAGGCAGATGGTCTTTTCCGTACGGCTGGCGTCTGCAACGACAAGATGGGTCGTCAGCGGGTCGAGACCGCGCTCGACGCATTCCACCGAGGCGTAAAAGGATTTCAGGTCGATGGCGAGATAGGTGCGGCCGGGCATAAGGCAGCCTCCTTTCAAATACAAAATACGAACATTTGTTCGTGTTTATTATATCGCGTTCCGGCGGGAATGCAAGGCCTTTCTGACGGGTGGAAGAATTTGACCAAAGAGACGGGAGGGGGAGGGTGAACGGTTTGGCGTGTACTGGCAGAAAAAACTTGACAAATCCCGCGGAATAGAATACACTAATACCACAGAGAAGAAATTCTATCTAAACCGTAGGAAAAGGAGGAAACCGCGATGCTGTCGATCCGGAAGGAAATGTGCATGATGTGCGGTTCTGCTCGTTTTTCTGCGGCGCAGCCCTGAAGGCTGCAGCGCTGTAAGCGGGCCGCTTGTCATGCGGCGCGCTTGACACAGATGGAAAACGAGCGGAAAGCAGGCCCTGCTTTCCGCTTTTATTTTGAAAAAGGAGGAACGGACTTGGAGAAGGATTGTATCGTCAGGATCCAAAACCTGAATAAGACTTTCCGCGGCCGCGCAGGCACGGTCACCGCGCTGGACGGCGTCAGCCTCGAGATCCGCCGCGGCGAGATCTTCGGCATTATCGGCCTGTCGGGCGCGGGCAAAAGCACGCTTGTGCGCTGCATCAACTTTCTGGAAAAGCCCACTGCGGGTACGGTGACGGTGGACGGGCAGGAGCTGGGCAAGCTGTCCAAAAGGGAGCTGCTGGAGGCGCGCCGGTCGATGGGCATGATCTTCCAGCAGTTCAACCTGCTGCAGCAGCGCACGGCGCTGCAGAATATCTGCTTCCCGCTGGAAATCGCGGGCGTGAAAAAGGCAGAGGCGGAGAAGCGGGCGCGCGAGCTGCTCGAGACCGTCGGCCTGTCCGACCGGGCGGACAATTACCCGTCCCAGCTGTCCGGCGGCCAGCAGCAGCGCGTGGCGATTGCCCGCGCGCTGGCGACGAACCCAAAGATCCTGCTGTGCGACGAGGCGACCAGCGCGCTCGACCCCACGACCACGCGCTCGATCCTCGCGCTGCTCAAGGAGATCAATCAAACGCTCGGCATCACGATTATTGTTATCACGCATGAGATGGCGGTTATCGAGGAGATCTGCCAGCGCGTGGCGATCATCGATTCCAGCCATATCGCCGAGGTCGGCCCGGTCGATCAGGTGTTCACCCGGCCGCAGTCCGCGATGGCAAAGCAGCTCATCTACCCGGACGGGGGGCGCGACAAGCTCGCCACCGGCAAGCATTACTGCCGCATCGTATTTGACGGCAACTCGTCGTTCGAGCCGGTGGTGTCCAACATGGTGCTCGAGTGCAAGGCGGCGGTCAACATCATGTTCGCGGACACCAAGGACATCGACGGCCGCGCCTACGGCCAGATGATTTTGCAGCTTCCCGAGGACGAGCGCGCGGCAAAGCGTGCGCTGGCGTACCTCGAAACCCAGAATGTGCATGTAGAGGAGGGGGACGCAGATGCTTTCACCTGAAGTTTGGGCCCAGAGCCTGTGGGAAACCCTGTATATGGTCATCGTGTCGACCGCGGTGTCCTATGTGATCGGCCTGCCGCTCGGCCTGCTGCTGGTCGTGACGGATAAGGGCGGCATCCGCCCGATGCCCGTGCTTAACGCGGTGGTCGGCGTGATTGTTAACATCCTGCGCTCGATCCCGTTCCTGATCCTCGCGGTCATGATCACGCCGCTGACGCGTGCGATCGCGGGCCGCGCGATCGGCACGACCGCGATGATCGTGCCGCTGACTGTGGCGGCTGCTCCCTATGTGGCGCGCATGGTCGAGTCCTCGATCAAGGAGGTGCCCTTCGGTGTGATCGAGGCGGCGCAGTCCATGGGAGCATCCCCGTGGCAGATCGTGCGCAAGGTGCTCGTGCCCGAGGCCAAGCCCTCGCTCATGGTGGGCGGCGCGATCTCGATCGTGACCATCCTCGGCTATTCCGCGATGGCGGGCTTTATCGGCGGCGGCGGCCTGGGCACGGTAGCGGTCAACTACGGCTACAACCGGTATAATTTCGAGATCATGCTGGTGGCGGTCATCATTATTGTGGTCGTTGTGCAGATCTTCCAGACGTGCGGCATGTGGCTGGCGCGGCGGCTGGATAAGCGCAACCGATAAACTGCTTGCTATCATGGGGCGGCGCAGGGATAGAAAAGGAGAAGCGCTTATGTTTAAAAAGGCATTTTGGGTTCCCTATGAGGATTGTGCGGACTATCCCACCGTCACAAAAGCAAAAGATGCAATTTCCAGGTACTGTGCCGAAAACGGCTGGTCCTATTCTTTCCCGGCAGAGGATGCGGTCATCATCGAGGGGAAGGAATACGAAGTGTATCGCGGCTATGAATCCGGAAGCCGGGGAAATTACGGCATCAAATGCAAGGAAAAATAAAGCGGCCCAGCGGCTGACGGGCTGGTAAAAACAGCCTGTGAGCCGGACGACACACCATTTGCGTCCCATGCGCCGCCCCATGGCAGCAAAAGACGGGAAACGGCCTGCTACGGCCGGAAAGCGATCCGATCAAACAGGATCAAGCCGCCGGTATGGAGGCGGTTTGGTTTTGATGATATGCAAAGCAAAAAGGAGAGACAAAGTCATGAAGAAGAAAATTGCAGCCCTGCTGGCAGGCGCGCTCTGCCTGTCCGCCCTGACCGCCTGCGGCGGCGGGAACGACGCACAGACCGCAGAAGGCGGCGCGTCCGACGACAAGACCATCGTGGTCGGCGCATCGCCCACACCGCACGCGGAGATCCTGAATGCGGCGAAAGATGTTCTGGCGGAGGCCGGCTGGACGCTTGAGGTTGTGGAGTTTACCGACTATGTGCAGCCCAACACCGCGCTGGTGGACGGCGATCTGGACGCGAACTACTTCCAGCACATCCCGTATCTGAACAACTTCAATGAGGAGAACAATGCAGATCTGGTTTCTGCGATCGAGATGCACTACGAGCCGTTCGGCATCTACCCGGGCCGTACCGCAACGCTTGAGGAACTGGCGGACGGCGCGACCATTGCCGTGCCGAACGATGGTTCGAACGAGACCCGTGCACTCCTGCTGCTGCAGGACGCCGGCCTGATTACGCTGGCGGACGGCATCGACCCGACCTCGGATGCGACCATTCTGGACATTGTCGAAAACCCGAAGAACCTGACCATTCAGGAGATCGCAGCCGAGCAGCTGCCGCGTTCGCTCGAGGATGTTGACCTTGCGGTCATCAACGGCAACTATGCGCTGCAGGCTGACCTGAACGCAAACGAGGATTCGCTCATCACCGAGAACCCGGAGTATGCGCAGGTTTACGTCAACACGGTGGCCTGCCGCAGCGGCGACGAGAACAGCGAAAAGATCCAGGCGCTGGCTGATGCGCTGCAGAGCGATACGGTCAAGCAGTTTATCGAGGACACTTATAAGGGTGCGGTTGTGCCGACTTTCTAAACAAATATGAAAAAACAGTCCCGAAATTTTGATTTCGGGACTGTTTTTTTGCGGAACTGGAAACGCGCAGGTTACAGCGCGGTGCCTTTTTTCGGGATGAAAAAGCCGCTCATATCCGTTTTTTCCAGCGTCAGGAGCTGCACCTTTTTGTCAATGCCGCCGGCGTAGCCGGTCAGGCTGCCGTTTGCCCCGACCACCCGGTGGCAGGGGACGAGGATGGAGATCTCGTTGTGCCCAACCGCACTGCCGACAGCCTGCGCCGACATGTGTGCCCGGCCGTTTTGCGCAGCGAGCTGACGCGCGATCGCGCCGTAAGTCGTGGTACGGCCATAGGGAATGGTGCACAGGATCTCCCACACCTCGTTCTGGAAGTCGGTGCCGGTGAAACGCAGCGGCACGGAAAAATCCGGTTCGCAGCCGGAAAAATAAACATCCAGCCAGCGCTTGGCCGCGGTAAAAACGGGGAGATCCTTTTCCTGGTGCACCGGATCCAGCCGGAGGGCGAAATATTTCTGCCCTTCAAACCAAAGCCCGGTCAGATGGGCGCCGTCGGACGCGAGCAGGATGGGGCCGAGGGGAGAATGGTAATGGCTGGTGTATTGCATGGTATTACCTCCGCGGTTTTGGCGTTGCAGCTGTGATGGAAAAAGCCCGGCTTTGCCGGGCTTCCAGTCTGTTGAAAAGCGTTTCTGCGCCGCAGGGCCTAAACGGGGTTATTCCGCCGCAGCCTGCACGCCTGCCATGTCGGAGACCGGCTTGCAGGTGAGCGCCTTGTCGATCTTGCCGGCAAAGCCGGTGAGCGTCTTGCCCGGGCCGATCTCGCATGCGGTGGTCAGGCCCGCCGCCATGCCGTTCCGCACAAGCTTGGTCCAGCGTACGGGGGAGATCATGTGCTGCTCGAGGTGCGCGGGCAGGTCGGCGCAGTCGAGTACCTCGCCGTCCAGGTTGGAGTAAATATCCATCTTGGGCGCGAAGAAGGTGAAGTCGGATACATAGGCACGCAGCTCAGCTGCAGCCTTTTCCATTAGCGGGGTGTGGAACGCGCCCGATACCGCAAGCGGGAGCGCACGGCGCGCGCCTGCCGCCTTGCAGTTTTCGACCGCCTCATCGAGTGCGGCGCGCTCGCCCGCGATGACCAGCTGGCCGGGGCAGTTGTAGTTGACCGGGCGGACCAGGCCGCTCTTGACCGCGGCGCAGGCCTCCTCGATCTTTGCGTCCTCGAGGCCGAGAATAGCCGCCATGCCGCCGTCGATCGAATCCGCCGCCTGCTGCATCAGCTTGCCGCGCATGGATACGATCTTGACGCCGTCCGCGAGCGATACCACGCCCGCCGCCGCCAGCGCAGTGTACTCGCCGAGCGAGAAGCCCGCCGCCGCCTTGAAGGTCACGCCCGCCTCGGTCAGCGCCGCGAGCGCTGCCATCGAGTGGGTGAAGATCGCGATCTGGCTGTTCTCCGTGCGGGAGAGCGTCTCCTTGTCGCTGTCAAAGCAGAGCTTCGCAACGTCCAGCCCTGCCCCCTCGCTGGCTTCCTCAAAAACCAGCCGGGCCGCCTGCGAATTTTCGTACAGATCCTTGCCCATGCCGGGAGCCTGCGCGCCCTGGCCGGGGAAAAATGCAAAACCGTATTCCATGCTTCGTTCCTCCAAAAATCGCCGTCAAACCTCGGAAAAGGTTGACAATTTTGTGTCCTTTTATTATAATAGTCAAGGATTACTTTGTCAATCAAACTATTGTCGCTTTTCCACGCTTTTTGGGAGAGCGATTTGAACTTTTGGGGAGCGTGGAAATCATCAACAGCCAACTGATTGGAACGGGATCGTGTATCCCGGATTTCATACTGACCAACGCAATGCTTGAGCAGATGGTGGATACCAGTGACGAGTGGATCGTCAAGCGTACGGGCGTGCGCGAGCGCCGCATCGCGAAGAATACCCACACATGGGAGCTGGCGCTCGGCGCGGCGCAGGACGCGCTGCAGGACGCGGGCGTCAGCGCGGAGGAGCTTGACCTCATTTTGGTGAGCACCTGCACGCCGGACAACAATACGCCCAACACCGCCAGCATCCTGCAGGACAAGCTGGGCGCGCGGCAGGTCGGAGCAATGGACATCAACAACGCCTGCACCGGATTCGTCTCCGCGACCGATATCGCGGACAGCTACATCAAGGCGGGCAAGGCGAAGACCGTCCTGGTTGTTTCGGCGGAGACGCTGCACCGCATTGTGGATTACACCGACCGTTCCACCTGCATTCTGTTCGGCGACGGCGCGGCCGCAGCGGTTTACCGCGCGACCGAGAACGAAAACGTCGGCATCCAGTCTACGTTTGTTGCGGCGGACGGCTCGGGCGCAGATTATCTGCACATGCAGGCACTGCCGGTCGAGGACCCGTTTGCACCCGAGCGCCCGGTCGACCCTAAGGCGCGTTTCCTCAAGATGCAGGGCGCGGCGGTTGTGCGCTTTACGGCGCGGGCCGTGCCGCTGGCGATTGATACTGCGCTGCAGCGTGCGGGCGTGGCGGCAGAGGAAATCGACTGGGTCGTGCCGCACCAGGCCAACCTGCGCATCCTGGACGTCATCGCCAAGCGATACCACCTGCCCCGCGAAAAGGTTTATGTCAATATGGAGTATTTCGGCAACACGTCTTCCGCAAGTGTGCCGATCTGTCTGGATGAAATGCGGAAAAAGGGCCTGCTCAGCGAAGGGCAGACCATCGTATGCACCGGGTTCGGCGCGGGCCTGACCTACGGCGCGTTTGTACTCAAACTGTAAAAGGGGAGCGAAATCAATGAAAACCAAGATCACAGAGCTGCTGGGCATTGAATACCCGATCGTACAGGGTGCTATGGCGTGGATTGCAGAGCATCACCTCGCGGCGGCGGTCTCCAAAGCGGGCGGTCTCGGCATCATCGCGGGCGGCGCGGCTCCGGTCGATTACATCCGCGACGAGATCCGCAAGGCGCGTGCCATCACGGACAAGCCGCTGGGTATGAACATCATGCTGCTTTCCCCGAACGCGGACGACCTCGCCCAGCTCGCCATCGACGAGAAGATCGAGGTACTGACCACGGGCGCAGGCAATCCGGGCAAGTATATGGAAAGCTGGAAGAACGCGGGCATCAAGGTCATGCCGGTCGTCGCGTCTGTTGCATTGGCAAAGCGCATGGAGCGCGCGGGCGCGGACGCGGTCATCGCGGAAGGCATGGAGGGCGGCGGCCACATCGGCGAGCTGACGACCATGCCGCTTGTGCCGCAGGTGGTGGATGCGCTGAGCATCCCGGTCATTGCGGCGGGCGGCATCGCGGACGGCCGCGGCATGGCGGCGGCGTTCATGCTGGGCGCCGAGGGCGTGCAGTGCGGCACCGTGTTCCTCGCAACCGACGAGTGCTATATTTCGGATAAATACAAGGAACTGGTGCTCAAGGCGACCGATATTTCGACCGTTGTCACCGGCCGCCCGTCCGGCCATCCGGTGCGCTCGCTCAAGACCCCAATGGCGCGCAAGTGCCTCGAACTCGAGAAGATAGGTACTGAGCAGTCGCTGGCCGAACTGGAACTTGCAACTTCTGGTTCGCTGCGCAAGGCTGTGCAGGACGGCAACTACGAGGAAGGCACCTTTATGTCCGGCCAGATCGCGGGCATGCTCAAGGAGCTGCGCCCGTGCGAGGATGTCATCAAGGGCATGACCGCTGAGGCGGAGGATCTGCTCAAAAACGCGTATAAGCGCTTTGAATAAGGAGAAAACGATGGGACTTGCAATTGTAACCGGCGGCTCGCGCGGCATCGGCGCGGCCATTGCGGAGAGACTGGCCGCGGACGGCCACGATGTTGTCATCAACTGCGCGTCGAGCGTGGATAAGGCGGAAGCGGTCGCGGAGAAGTGCCGCGCGCACGGCGTGAACGCTGTACCCATGCAGTGGGACGTTTCCGACCACGCAGCCTGTGAAAAGGCGCTGGCGGAAATCAAGGAAAAGCTGGGCGTGCCGTATATCCTGGTCAACAATGCGGGCATCACCCGCGACGGCCTGATGGTGCGCATGAAGGAAGAGCAGTTTGACGATGTCATCCGCATTAACCTCAAAGGCGCTTACAACATGCTGCAGCTGTGCGGTGCGATGATGATGCGGGCGAAGCAGGGCCGTATTATCAATATTTCTTCCATTTCGGGCATGGTCGGCAACTTCGGCCAGATCAACTACTGCGCGGCAAAGGCCGGCCTGCTCGGCATGACCAAGACCGCGGCCAAGGAACTCGGCCCACGCGGCATCACGGTCAATGCGGTCGCTCCGGGCTTTATCGACACGGATATGACCGCAAACCTGTCGGACGACCTCAAGGAAGGCGCGAAAAAGCAGATCGCGCTCGGCCGCTTCGGCAAGCCCGAGGAGATCGCTTCTGTAGTTTCCTTCCTTGCGTCGGACAATGCAAGCTTTATTACGGGACAGACCATTGTCGCGGACGGCGGCATGATCTGACCTGCAGGACACCAGCGGCTGGATACGGCGGGGCGCACGTACTCCGCTGCGGCAGCTAAAACAGGAACTGCGTGCAAAGCACAGGAATTTTGGGGAAGAGGAGTTGCTTCGATGGAACGAGTAGTCATCACCGGTATGGGTGCGATCACCCCGGTCGGCAATGACGTGCAGACGTTTTGGGAATCGCTCAAGGCAGGAAAGTGCGGCATTGGGCCGATCACCAAGTTTGATGTATCTGATTATAAGGTAAAGCTGGCGGCCGAGGTCAAGGACTTCGATGTGACCCAGTATGTGGACAAGCGCGAGGCGCGCCGCATGGATCTGAACTGCCATTTTGCGCTCGCAGCAGCGCAGCAGGCGGTCGACCAGGCGGGGCTCAAGGAAGGTAATTTCGACCCCTACCGAACAGGCGTGATCTATGGGTCGGGCGTGGGCGGCCTTGCCGTCGCAGAGGAGGAGATCCCGAAGCTGAATGAGAAGGGCCCGGGCCGTGTCTCCCCGCTTTGCATCCCGGAGATGATCGCCAATATGGCGGCGGCTTATATCTCCATGCGCTTTGGCTTCAAGGGCGAGAATTTCTGCCCGATTTCGGCGTGTGCGACGGCGAACCACTCGATCGGCGAGGCGATGCGCGCCATCCGCCATGGCTATCAGGACATCGTTCTTTGCGGCGGCACGGAAAACGGCATTATCCCGATCGCGCTGGCGGGGTTCTCCAACATGAAGGCGCTGCACACGGGCGATGATCCGTCCTGTGCGTCCATCCCGTTTGACGCACGCCGCTCGGGCTTTGTCATGGGCGAGGGCGCGGGCTGCCTCGTGCTCGAAAGCCTGTCGCACGCCGAGGCGCGCGGTGCAACCATCCTGGCAGAGGTCGCGGGCTACGGAGCGTCGGGCGATGCGTACCATATTACCAGCCCTGCGCCGGACGGAGAGGCGGCGGCGCATGCGATCCGCGGCGCGATTGAGGACGCTGGCCTGGCCCCGGCAGACGTGGACTATATCAATGCCCACGGCACCTCGACCCCGCTCAATGAAAAATATGAGACGATCGCTATCAAAAAGGCGTTTGGCGATGAGGCATATAAGGTAAAGATCTCCTCGACCAAGTCGATGACCGGCCATCTGCTGGGCGGTGCGGCGGCAGTCGAAGCGATCGCCTGTGTCATGGCGATCCGCGAGGGCATCATCCCGCCGACCATCGGCTATCAGGAGCCGGATCCGGAGTGCGATCTGGATATCACGCCGAACGAGGCGGTCCGTATGCCGGTGAACGTGGCGATTTCCAACTCGCTGGGCTTCGGCGGCCACAACGCCTGCATCCTGTTCAAGAAGGTGTAAACACAGAATGGATATGAAGGAACTCAAAGACGTTGCGATTGAGCTGATGGACGCGCTCAAGGCCAAAGGCCTCGGCGAGGTCGAGCTTGAGACGGACGATATTAAAATCAAGATCAAATCCGCGCCGCCGGCCCCGGTTCTACCGGTTGCAGCGGCACCGGTGGCCGCTGCTGCGGCGCCGTCTGCCGCGCCCGCCGCTGCGCAGGACGAAGCCGCGGCCGCGCCTGCGGAGGAGCTGCCGGCAGGCACCGAGGTCAAGAGCCCGCTGGTTGGCACGTTCTATTCCTCCCCGTCGCCGGATGCGCCGCCGTTCGTTCTGGTCGGCCAGAAGGTCAAAGAAGGCGACACGCTGTTCATCATCGAAGCGATGAAGACCATGAACGAGATCAAATCCCCGTGCGACGGTACGGTTTCGCGCATCCTTGCGCAGCCGGGCGACATGGTGGAGTATAACCAGACGGTCGCAATTATTCTCTAAGGGGGGACGCTGTCCCCCTTAGATATCGAAAAAGTTCCCGGAGGAAACTTTTCGGAATACCCCCCTCTCGTCCGCACGGCGGACGAGGCCGCGCCGCCGCGGCGCGGGCAGCGGAGCAAAAGTCCGGCAGAGCCGGGCTTTTGCGGGGATTTGGAACGCAGGCGCTGCGGCGTCTGCGCGGATGCCGCCCGGCTTTGCTGGGGCGGGGAATAAAAAGCACGGGCGAAGCGCGCGCTTTTTATGAAAATTGCCGCGGTGCGGCAATTTTCTGTTATATGCTGTGCTTGACGCAGCAGGGGAAAAGGGCGGAAATTGCAGCAAACCACACAAAAAACGTGTGTGCTGTGCGCTATTTCGTCAAAACCCTTGTGCCCGACAGAAAAGAGGTATAAGATATATGCTGATGAATAAAGAACAGATCATGGAGATCCTCCCGCACCGTCCGCCCATGCTGCTGGTGGATGAGATCCTCGAAATGGATGAGGAGCATGTGGTCGGCGCGCTGCACCTGACCGGCGATGAATTCTTTTTCCAGGGGCACTTCCCGGGCAACCCGATTATGCCCGCGGTGTTCCGCCTGGAAGCACTGGCACAGTGCGGCGGCGTGGCGCTGTTGTCTATACCTGAGTTCCGCGGCAAGACCGCGGTGTATACCGGCATCGACAAGGCAAAGTTCCGCGCAATGGCAAAGCCGGGCGACACGCTCCGCCTGGAAGTGAAGTTTACGAAGCGTCGCGGCCCGATGGCAGTGGCTGAGGGCGTTGCCTGGGTGGGCGACCAGAAGGCCGCCGAGGCGGAGATCAAATGCATGGTCATCACGGACTGAGGCAGGAGAACGTATGTTTCAAAAGGTACTCATTGCGAACCGCGGCGAGATCGCGGTTCGCATCATACAGGCTTGCCGCGATCTGGGCGTGATCGCGGTTGCTGTGTATTCCGAGGCGGACCGCGAGGCGCTGCATGCGCAGATCGCGGACGAAGCAGTGTGCATCGGCCCGGCGCGCGCGGCAGACAGCTATCTGAATATGAACAATATCATATCGGCGGCGCTGGCCTCCGGCTGCCAGGCGATCCACCCAGGCTTTGGCTTTTTGTCCGAAAACCCGGATTTTGCCGAACGCACCACGCAGGCCGGCCTGGCCTTCATCGGCCCGACTGCTGCGACCATTCGCCTGATGGGCGACAAGTCCGAGGCAAAGCGCAATGCGATCGCTGCGGGCGTGCCGGTCGCGCTGGGCACGGACGGCCCGCTGCGCGACTTTGACGAGGCGATTTCCGAGGCCGAGCG
>HHCFC02800__coassemble_1790_pt1 | contig 15114 bp, 19 predicted proteins | sample HHCFC02800__metabat2_high_PE_038 | metagenome-assembled genome bin HHCFC02800
AATTCACGAATGAATCTGACATTGCAGCAAATAAAGTCTTTTCTGATACGCACACAAATGTAGAAACGAAGCAGCGCGCAGATGACTATGTGTATTATCCTTTTGTTTATTTCTTTGTCGACGACCCGGCGCGCATTGACGAGATCATGGCGGCTGAACAGGAACGGGATGATATCCCGTGGGAGTATTATCTAATCGGCGTGGATGAGAGTGAGTACAGCACGGTTGCCGAGCCGCTGCGCTCCATGCACACGACCATTCTTGTAATCACCTGTATCGTCGTGGCTGTGCTGCTGATCCTGCTGTATCTGGTGCTGCGAATGTCGCTGCAAAGCAGAAAGCAGGAGACCAAGATATATCGTTGTCTCGGCTACTCCAAGCGAAATATCTGGGGGCAGTTTGTGATCGAAGGAGCTCTGCTTGCCCTGCTGGCGTTTATCCCGGCGGCAGCGCTGGCGCCGCCGTGCACCGCCGCTATGGGGGAAGTGGTAGAGAATATCGTCGCGGCGCAGAGTGAGGAGCCGCCGGAGTACAGCGAGGCGGAAATCGCTGCAGCTATGCGTGACGGTTCCTTCGTGAATATGATGGAGGATATGCAAAAGCTGTATCTGGACGAGCCGGTAGAGATCGATATGGATACCGGGCTGACGCTGCCGGTGGTGCTCGCCAGCATGGCAGCCGGCCTTGCAGCGGTTGTGCTGTTTGTTTCGATCCAGAGCCGGGAACTCCTGAACGCCGGATTGCGATGAAAGCAGGTGAAGAAAATGAAGCCTTGGAAACGGGCATGGTTATACGTCTGCCGTGAGCGGAAGCGCAGTATCCGCCTTATTCTCCTGTGCCTTGTTCTGACCGTATTCATGCTGCTGTGCAGCTGGGTGCAGGCCAGCATGGCGCAAAACGCGGAAGCACTGCGCAAAATCATCGGCGCCTCCTTCCGGATCGAGGATGATGCGGAGGGGATGCGGATCAACGACAGCCTGATCGCCCAAATTGAAGGGCTCGGCAATATCCGCCGCTCCAGCGGTGAAAACCTGCAGCTCCTGTATTCTGAAAGTATTCGCCCCATCCCCGGCATGCTGGCCGGGACCGAGGAGGAAGGCCAGTATATGATGAGCTACTACTCCGGCCATTACAGCGAGCTGGAGCAGCATTTCCGCACAGGCGAGCTGACCCTTGCGGAAGGGCGTCATGTTACACCGGAGGACTGCTTTTCGGCTGTGGTTTCGCGCGCGCTTGCCGAGCAGAACGGCCTTTCCGTCGGGGACAGCTTTTCGGCATCATTCGCTCCCGGCACGCTTGCAGAGAGGCCACAGCTTTCGGATGAGCCGTTTTCGTTTACCATTGTCGGTATTTTTGATATCACCGGGCAGCAGACGCAGCTTAACCAGGCAGAGCCCAGTATGCTGCAGAACACGGTATTCATCGACGCTGCTGCGGGACATGCCATCGACAGCGGCGATCCCACGCACAGCCGCTACCGTTACGGCGTTATCTTTATGGTGGATGACCCGCGCGATCTGGAGCAGACGGTATCGGCTGCACAGTCCGTTCTGGATATGCAGCATTTCAAATGCGTCGTTGATGACACAGAATACCGGCAGTCTGTACAGCCGCTCGAACGGATAGAAACCCTGATGAAGCTGCTGACCGGCGCACTGGCCGGGATCGGGACCGCGGTCCTTGCACTGGTGCTGCTGCTCTGGATCCGGCAGCGGACAACGGAGATCGGCATATATCTTTCCATTGGATTGAGCAAACGAAACATTTTGCTGCAATTTCTGACCGAAAGCATGGTGTCATCTGTTATCGGCGGTATCCTTGCCATTCCATTGACTTTCGCCATCACTACAGCTGTCCGCCTCACCGGAGCGGCGGAGCAGATGCTTGCCTTCCCATCGGCAATATCCGTATGTGTGATATGGATCACGGTTGTGGCAGTTACGGTGCTGGCAACCCTGTTGGCTGCGATCCGCCTGCTGCGCCTGCAGCCGAAAACGATATTGTCTGTTTTGAGTTGACAGTGGGATGTAATCTGTCAAGCGCGGTTCCTGAACGGGAAAAAGATCAGCAGAGATCCCTTCGGGATCGGGGTGGAGTGCGAAAAAAGGATATCAAAGCCGTATGGCAAGGTTGTTGCGGTTGTTTCATAAGGATATGCTGGCGGTTTGCACAGAACATCTGTGCAAACTGCCTCTTGCTTTTTTTGTGGGAATCCATTAAAATGAAACTATGTTTTATAATATGGAACGTGGAGGGATGAAAATGGCAGGAGCTTCGTCTGTACAGTCGCTTGACCGTGCCTTTGATTTGCTTGAGCGGCTTTGCTATAGCCATGGAGGCATGACTATCGGAGCGCTTTCGGCGGAAACCGGTCTGCATAAAAGTACGGTGCACCGTCTGCTGTCCAGCATGTGCGCTCGCGGGTATGTGCAGCGGGATGCGGCGACCAGCATTTACCGCGCGAGTATGCGTCTGTGCGAGTTGAGCAGCTCTATTGTGGACAATTTGGATATGGTAGATATTGTACGCTCGCCGCTTGAGGAGTTGGGCCGTCAAACAGAGGAGACTGTCCATCTTGCCATGCAGGAGGAGCAGGACATTGTCTATATCCATAAGGTGGAGAGCGGCAGTGGTGCGATCCGCATGTTTTCGCGCATCGGCATGCGCCGCCCGCTGTTTTGCACCGGAGTAGGCAAAGCGATACTTGCGACCTGGCCGGACAATGAGGTGCAGTCGGTCTGGCAGAAAAGCGATGTACGTCCCTGGACGGAGCATACCATAGTAGATGAGCGGGCTTTTGCTCGGGAGATTGAGCAGGTGCGCAGCCGCGGCTATGCGTTGGACGATGAGGAAAACGAGCTTGGCGTGCGCTGCATTGCAGCGGCTTTGCCGGATTATAGCGGCAGAGCCACCTATGCGATCTCGCTCTCTGCGCCTGCAGGTAAGATGACGGATGAACGGATTGCAGCGCTGCTGGGTCCGCTGCTTGCCACGCGCGACCAGATTGCGGCTGTGCTGGCCGGAGGCAGCAGCCGGCGCTGACGGAATGGGATTGCGGCACAAGCGGACGCTGGTGCTTCGGTTCAGGATTTTGGCCCGGCGTTCCAGTGTGGCCAGTGGAGAAAGGATACAGAAATGACTGAGGTTTTGCAGCTGCCGCACGGCAGGCTGACGCATTATGGAAAGGCACAGGGCTTTGCCAAATCCGCGCTCGTGATCTGTCCGGGAGGCGGGTATGAATTCTGCTCGATCCGCGAAGGCGCACCCGTGGCGCGTGCCTTTGCGCGCGATGGGATCGAGGCCTTTGTGCTGGAATACGACTGCGCCCCCGTCCCGCTGGGGACGATGCCGGTGCGCACTGCGGCGGCAGCGGTCGCGTGGGTGCGGGAGCATGCTGCGCAGTTCCACATCAACCCGGACCGCATTGCGATCGGCGGCTTTTCCGCAGGCGGGCATCTGGCGGGCACGCTGGCGGCGGTCTGGAACAAGCCGGAATGGTTTGAGCCGGGAACAGACCTGCAGGCGCACCGGCCGAACGCCGCGGTGCTGTGTTATCCGGTCGTTTCGGCGGGGGAGCATGCCCACCGGGGCAGCTTTGTGCAGCTCGCGGGGGCGGAACGGGACAAGCAGCAGGTTTTTTCGCTCGAATACCTTGTGGATGGCGACATGCCGCCCACCTTCCTCTGGCACACGCTGGACGACGATGAGGTGCCGGTCGAGAACACGCTGCTGCTCGAGCAGGCGCTGCGCCGCGCCGGCGTGCCGCACGAGGTGCATCTGTTCCCGCACGGCGTACACGGTCTTTCCCTGGCGGATTATGAAACATACGAGCCGACGCGCGGCCGTCTGCCGGACCGGCATGTAAACCGCTGGCAGGCGTTGTGTGCGGAGTGGCTGAAAAACCTCGGTTGAAGCAGGGGCTTGACAGGAAGCGGCTTCGGATGCTTGGATGATGTATGTATAGACCACCCATGAAAATGGGTGGCTTTATTTTATAAAAAATAAAATTAAAGATTGACTTTAATAATATTAAAGTATATACTGAAGGTACAAGGAAAGGAAGTGATGGCGTGGCGATAGAGGTCGTACCTGCGTGGATGGAGCAGCTGGACGACGAGGACGTGACCTTCATCAAGAAATTTATCCTGGCCTCGGGCTCGCTCAAAGAGGTTGCGGGCGTGTACGGCGTGACCTATCCGACCGTGCGCCTGCGGCTCGACCGGCTGATCCAGAAGATCGAACTCGGCGAGCGGGAAGAGGAGGAGCCGTATATTGCGCTGATCAAACGCCTCGCCGTCAACGATAAGCTGGATTTTGACACCGCGAAAATCCTGATCAACGAGTACAAAAAACAGAAAAAGGAGGCAGAGTAATGGTTATATGGGTTCATATTGCAGTCGTATTGCTGATAGCGGCGGCTGTCATCGCATTGCAGGTTTACCTGTCCAGACGGCAGGCATGGTGGCCCGGGCTGGTGCTGCCCGTGCTGTGGTTTGCTTACACTCTGTTTGTGATCGTCGCCGCGGTCACGGGCTATTATTACGTTTATGAGACACCTCTGTCGGTGGACATTGACCTGCTGGTGAGCTTCCCGCTCAGCATGCTGCAGGCCAATATCCCGGCGTTTGTGCTGCTGGCGGTGTATTTCTTCTGCCGCTCGCGCCGGCGCAGACAGAAGCAGCTGGATAAGATGCAGGTGCAGGACCTGTAAGGGGGAATGGTGATGAAACTCACAGAAATTCTGGTTACCCTGAGTCTGTATGTGCCGCTTATCGTGGTATTCGTCATTTGTATTGCGCTGGAAATATTTCTGGCAAATCGTCAAAGCCGCTGGCCCGGGCTGGTACTGCCGATATGTTGGCTAATGCCTGCGTGGCTTGTTCTGCCAAACTTACTGCTGAACGCGCTGTCACTGGCGGAAAACGCGGGGCAAATGCTGCTGGCGCTGTTGGTGGTGCCGATCTGCCTGCTGCCGGCGCTCGTGCTGCTGGCGATTTACTGGTTTTGCCGCCGACGCAGGAAAAGCAGGGAACAGGTAGAGAAAATGAAGATACAGGATTTGTAGGGGGTATTTATGGCGCTTACTTTGATGACGGTTTTGATTGTGCTGTTCAACATGCTGCTTTGGGCGGCCGTGCTGGCGGGGATCATCGCGCTGGAGGTCTGGCTGTCCCGCCGAAAAAGCCGCTGGCCGGGGCTGATCATGCCGATCATCTCCTTTGCGCTGTCGCTGCTGCTGGTATTCGGCTTCGTGGCCTTTTCGGCAGTCTCCGCGACCAGCGAATTGCAGGTTACCGAGGCGGAAACCGGCGAAATCATCCATCAGGAGCAGCGGGTGGAGGAGGTATCCGACTGGACACTGGGTGACACCGTGCAGCTCGGGATTCTCCTGCTGGTCGGCAATATCCCGACCTTTGTGCTGCTCGGCACTTACTACATCGGCCGGGAAAAGCTCCGCCGCGACAAGCTGCTGGAGAAGATGCATATACAGGACTTGTAAAAACGCAGAAGCAGGCCCCTCACGAAGCGGGGCCTGCTTTATTTTGCGTATGAAAAAACCGCATTCCGGACAGACGCATCCGGAATGCGGGGTCATGCAGTTGCTTTCTGATAGGCCAGGAACAGATATCCGCCGACAGCGGCGGCCATCTCCCGTGAAGCGACGGCTTTGTCAGCCAGCGTCACGATCCATGCGATCCGTGTGCGCGGCATGGCTGCGAGCGGGAACATGTGCCGCGCGATAGCCTCGCACTCGCGCTCGGTCAGGCCAAATACCTGCCGTGCGCGTCCGGCTGCAATATGTCCATGCACAAAAGCGTGCATCCGCATCACACGCTTGATGCCGGAATACCGGCGCAGGTAGCGGCGGAAGCGTTCGTCATGCCAATCGTAGCCGAAGAAATCGTGCAGCAGTGCGGCGCGAAGTACAGAAGCGGTTTCGTCCCCGGACAGACGCATCCAGCGGGCGATGGCATAAGCCGCCCCTGCCACAGCAACAGAATGGTCGTAGACCGAATTATCCGCGCCGTGGTGCTGGAAGCCGCGCAGCTGCTGGAACTTGGGGTGGTTCAGGATATCCCCGGCAAGCTGCTGGATTTCACTGTCCATTGGACTCACCTCCCTGACTTTTACTGTACCCTTATTATATGCCGCAAGCTGCACAAAAACAAGGGGAAAAATGTAACAATTCTATGACATTTGCTGCGGCTGGCTGCCGAGCAACTGACGCAGGACATGATGGTGCAGCAGGACCGCGGCAAGCAGGCCGGCTGCTTCAGCGATCGGGAAGGAGAACCAGACAGCGGACAGGCTGATGCGGGAAAGTGCAGCAGCAGCTGGCAGGATGACGGCCAGCTGGCGCAGCAGCGCAACCACAAGTGACTCGTTGCCGCGCCCCAATCCCTGCATGCAGCCGCTCAGGATGACAGACACGCCTGCAAAGCAGAATGAGATCGAGATAATACGGATACCTGGCACACCGATGGTAAGCATGGTGTCTGACGCGTCGAACAGGCGCAGCAATGGCACAGGCAGCAGTTCAAAGAGCGCCGAACCCGCCGCCATGATGCCCAAGGCAAGCAGCAGGGCATAGCGGGTGATGCGTTCGATACGCCGGCGGTTTCTCGCGCCGAAATTGTATCCGATCATAGGGATAAGCGCATTGTTCAGGCCGTATATCGGCATGAACAGGAAATTCTGAAGCTTGTAGTACACGCCGTAAAAACTGACCGCAGTCTGGGAAAACGGCATCAGGATGCGGTTGAGGCCGACCGTAAGCACGCTCATCAGCGACTGCTGCAGCGCAGCGGGCAGGCCGATACGCACGATCTCCCCGAGAATCTTCCCATCCGGACGGAATCCGCGGATATGGATGCGCACATCGTGGTTAAAGTGCACGTTGATTGCAAACCCGATCGCCATCGCGATAATTTGGGAGATCACAGTTGCGAGCGCCGCGCCCGTTGTGCCCAGGGCGGGGAAGCCGAACAGGCCGAAGATCATGATGGGATCCAGAATGCAGTTGAGTACCGCTCCAATCAGCTGGGTGACCATGTGATAGACTGTGTTTCCGGTCGCCTGCATCAGGCGCTCCGCGACGAACAGCAGGAACACCCCACAGGAGGCCACGGAGACGACGGTAATGTAACCGGTGCCCATTTGGATAATTTCCGGCACGTCCGTGAACAAGGCGATGAACTGCCGTCCGAACAGAAGGCCGAGCACGGCAAACACCAGCCAGCAGCATACGGAAAGGAAAATGCCGTTGACCGCGACTGCATTGGCGGCCTCCTGCCTTTTTTGGCCCAGCCGGCGTGAGAGCAGGGCATTGACGCCGACACCTGTGCCGGTCGCTACCGCAATCATCAGCAGCTGCACCGGGAACGCGAGCGAGACGGCAGTCAGCGCATCCTCGCTGATGCGCGCGACAAACGCGCTGTCTACAATATTGTAAAGCGCCTGCACCAGCATGGACAGCATGATCGGGAAGGACATGGTCACGATCAGCCGCCCTTCGGGCATGGTCCCCATCTTGTTTTCTGCCGCCATCTGCCTGCACCCCCGTTTCATTGATATTATCATAGCAGAAAAATGAGTTACACGCAAAGAAAAAGAGCAATCGGGAGCAGATTAGAGAGAAGCAGAGAAAGGGATATCTCTGCACCGCTGGTGCGCATAAAAAAGAACCCTGCGGATTATGCAGGGTTCTTCAAATTCACGCACGGCATGCAGTATTTTATTCGAAAGAGACAAGCGTCTCCACATCCTTGCGTTTGGGGCACATCGGTTCTTCTGCCGGATGGCCGACCGCAATCAGCGCCGCGACCTTCTGTCCCTCTGGGATCTGCACGACCTGCGCAACTTTTTCCTCGTCAAAGATGCCCATGATAACCGTACCCAAGTTAAGTGCGTGTGCGGCAAGGCAGAAGGTCTGCGCAGCAACGCCGGCATCGAACGACTGCCAGTGCGTACCCTGCGAGGTGGAGAACGAACCGTCCCGCTCGTAGCCCGAACGGCCGGTGATCATGGTCAGCACCACCAGCGCGGGGGCGCCCGCCGTGGTCTTCTGGTTGAAGGCAAAGTCCATCATGCAGTCGTCTGCCAGACGCTGCTTTTTCTCTTTGTCGGTCACAACGATATACCGCGCGATCTGGGTGTTTTTCCAGCTCGGCGCATAGGCGGCAGCCGCCACGACCTGCTCGATCTCTTCCTTTGTGACAGGCTGTTCGGTAAATTTTCGCACGCTGCGGCGTGTTTTGAGGCATTCGAGTGCTTCCATGTGGGTTTGCTCCTTTATCAGATTGCTTTACCCTTATTTTAGCAGACCGATCCGTGCATGGCAACGCAATTTAACAAAAACATCACCAAAATATCATCACTCAATGCTGCTGTCTGCCAGCACCTTTACATAGAAGCGCCGTGTGCGCGGGCCGTCAAACTCGCAGAAATAGATCCCTTGCCAGGTGCCGAGCAGCAAGTGGCCGTTCTCGATCAGCACGAGCTTGCTTGCTCCAATACAGCTGGACTTGAGGTGCGCGGCCGAATTCCCCTCCGCATGGCGGAATTCGCGCCGGTCGGGAAAGGCTTCGCGCAGGCCGAGCAGCAGGTCGTGCTGCACGTCCGGATCGGCATTTTCGTTGATCGTGATGCCCGCGGTCGTGTGCGGGCAGTAGACGACCGCCATACCGCTCTTCACGCCGCTCTCCTGGATCGCATGGCGTACCTGCACGGTGACGTTGTACATGCCCTCGTGATCCGTGTGCAGGGTAAATTCTTTGGTTTTCATTGTGTTTCCTCCCTCCGCTTATTCTGACCGGTTTTCATGCAGGTAAGTCGCTTCCAGATCGGACAAATGCAGCTTGACCGCGAGCGGGTATTTCTCGAACGCGTGCGCGAGCGAAAAGCTGCCGCCGCGCACCGAATCATCAAATCCGCCCATGTGCCACCGCACCGCCATGGCCTCCTCGGTTTTGAGGCGCATAAACCGCTCGATCAGGTATACCGACTTTTCTCCGTGGCCGTAGGGGAACTGGTCGTCGATCGCGTAGACCGGCACCTTTTCCCACTCCCCGCGGTCGTTCTTGCGGTTGCGCAGCTCGGTTTTGTAAAAGCCCGCCTTGCACAGGTCGTGCAGCAGTGAGACTATGGTAAAACTCTCCAGATCGTCATGTTCCGGGTCATAATGCTTGGAGATCAGCACATTGTACACATTGATCGAATGGTCGAGCAGGCCACCCTCATACGCCGCATGGAAGCGCGTGGACGCGGGCGCAGTGAAAAAGTCAGTGGTTTCCATCCATGTGAGCAGCTTCTCCGCACCCGGACGGTGGATATTCTTGTTGTATGTTTCGATAAACAGTTCTTTATTCGTCATGTCGTTCCTCCATTCGGGCGCGGGCGAGCGCAGTGAGCGCCTCCCGTGTATTGTCTGCCTGTCCGTCGATCACCGCGCCCAGCAGTGCATGCAGCATTTCGCCCACCGCAGGGCCGGACAGACCGAGCGCTTTGATATCGTTGCCGTCCACAGCCAGCTGGCGCAGCGAAAAGCAGCTTTCCGCCGCGAGCACGTCGTTTAAGCACCGTTCCATACCGTGCAGCCACGCGACATCCTCCGGATGCGTGCCCTGCCCGACTGCGTCGCCCTTTTTGATGGCGAGCAGGTCGCGGAAGCGCGCCTGACCGATCTGGGACAGGCGGCGGCGCACCAGCTTGTCCGTGTCGCCCAGCGGGCGGTCGTGCTGCTCGACCAGCAGCAGGATGCGCTCACTGTCCTCGTTTGAAAAGCGCAGGCGGCGCAGGATGCGCCCTGCAATCTCGCGGCTGGCCTTGGGGTGCCCGTAAAAATGTCCCACGCCGTTTTCGTCCACGGTCTTGCAGGCGGGCTTGCCGCAGTCATGCAGCAGCATGGACCAGCGCAGCACAGGCGCCGCGGGTACCTGCCCGGTGGCGCGGACGCTGTGCTCCCATACATCATAAAGATGGTGCGGGTTTTGCTGCGCACAGCCGAACATCGGCACGAGCTCGGGCAGCACCATGCCGAGGATATCGGTGAATTCCATCAGCGCCCGCTGCGCAAAACGGCCGCACAGCATACCGGTCAGCTCCTCGCGGATGCGCTCGGCAGCAATGCAGTCCAGCCGCGCCGCCTGCCGCCGCATGGCGGCCGCGGTTGCCGGCTCGACCGTGAACCCCAGCTGGGACGCGAACCGCACCGCACGCAGGATACGCAGCGCGTCCTCCTGGAAGCGTGCGTCCGGGTCGCCGACCGCGCGCAGGATGCCGTCCTGCAGATCGTCCTGCCCGCCGAAGGGGTCGCACAGGCCGCGTTCCGGGTGATATGCCATCGCACCGACTGTGAAGTCACGCCGCGCAAGGTCGTCCTCCACATGGCCGACAAAGCGCACCCCGTCCGGGTGCCGCCCGTCCGAATACCCGCCGTCCGCGCGGAAGGTTGTGATCTCAAGCGGGCCGCCGTCCGTAAGCAGGGTCAGCGTGCCGTGTTTGAGCCCGGTTGCAAGCACCCGTTCGCCCGCAAACACCGTCTGCATCTCCTCCGGGCGCGCGGCAGTACACAAGTCCCAGTCGTGTGGCACTGCGCCGCGCAGGCTGTCGCGCACACAGCCGCCAACCGCCCAGGTTTCAAACCCCGCCGCCTCGAGCCGTTCAATGGCGCACGCGGCGTGGGCCGGGAGCCGGATCAATGGCCCTTCCTTTTCTGGCGCAGGCGGTACGAGGTGCCGTCCGGATTGAGGACGACCGTGTTGTCCAGCTGCGCCTTGAGGCTGCGCCGGAAGCCTGCAATGTATTCCTCGCGCAGCGCCTTCTGCTCGGCCTGTTCCGCCGGGGTCAGCTCCCCGGCCTTGGACTTTTTGGCCAGTTCATTGATGCGCGCGATTTTTTCATCGGTCATAACCGTATTCCTCCATGGATCCTGATATGCCCTTATTATAACAAACCGGACGAGCAAAGTCCACGGAAAACCTTTACCCCTCCCGTCCCGGGCGCTGGGCGTCCGCCATCAGCATGAGGCCGCAGCGCAGCCCGAGCCGGAAGCAGCTTTCGCCGTGCTCGGCGGCGGCAACATTGCACTGGTCGCACAGGCGGCGGAAGCGGCGGTGCAGGACAGGGGGCAGGAGTGCGTCCAAGTCGTCCTCCATGCGGCTGAGGGTTTGCCAGGCGGGGCCGTCGGCAAAGGGATAGGCGCGCTCGGCGGCGGCCTGCAATTCACGATAAATGGATGTGTCCATGTTGATCACCTCACCCTAATATTAGCATGATTCATTCTAAAACGCAATAGAATAATTTGTTCTGATACAATGTTGTCAGAGGTGATCTTATGCGTTATGAACGTATTCGCAATTTACGCGAAGATAACGATTTGAGCCAACAGCAAATTGCAGATTATCTGAATATCTCCCAGCGAACATACAGCTATTATGAGAGCGGCGAACATAATATGCCGCTTCCGATTTTGGTACAATTGGCAGATTACTACCGCACCTCAATTGACTACCTGCTGGGCAGGACGAATGATCCTGCGCCTCCTGCACCGTAAGGGCGCGCAAGGCGCGCCCCGGTGGGTGTCCACTTCCCAAGTGGGCGGAATTTGCGCCTGTGCGGCGCAGGGCGGTTCGCCTAATAAGGCAAACGTGTACCCTGCTCTTAGCTGGCGGGAATGCGGCCTGCGCGGCCGCCTCGCGGACAAGAAGGGGAACACCTACGGTTTTCCCCTTCTTGCCAATCAACCCCATTCCCTTTAGGGCGCGCTGCGCGCGCAAAAGTAAGTCCCGCCTTGCCATTGCCGCCCAGTTTTTGGGACAGGGTAAGCAGAATTTTTGCCACCCCAGAGGGGGCGGGCGCGCATGGTGCGCCCGACGGTACCCGGTCGGAGCGTCGCCTTCGCGCAAACAGCGGCCATAAACCGAACGTCGTCAGCACTCCCGCCTTTCGGGGAGAGCGCAAACGTAAACTGCCGCGACGTTATCGCAAATCAAATTTTCCACAGAATGTGGAAAATTTGTTTGCGGTCGCGGGCACCCGTGAACGTCTCCCGGCGGGGGTGATTGACAAGAGGGGGTTAAGACCCCCTCTTGCCCGCCCGCGCCGCGCAGGCGCAACGTTCCCGCCGCCCGCAGGCGGCGACCCCCGCTGGAAGCGGGCACTTCCGTCCGCCTTGTCAGGCGAATACCCCAAAAATCGAACGGTGGAGTTCATATCCCACTTAAAAAGTGGGAATACTTGCCTTGACCTGCTATGCCGCGCGTGGTAAAATAATTCCGTGTCAACCATTTCCTTGCAAAGGAGTTTTTATAATGAAAATCGAAACCAGCTGCCTGCATGCAGGCTACAAGCCGGAAAACGGCGGCCCGGGCGCGCTGCCGATCGTGCAGTCCACCACCTACCGCTTTGACTCGACCGCGCACATCGCCGGCCTGTTCGACATGCCGACTGAGTTCATGTACTCCCGTTTCGCCAACCCGACCTGCGACGCGGTTGAAAAGAAGATTACAGAGCTGGAGGGCGGCGTCGGCGCGATGCTGACTAGCTCGGGCCAGGCAGCTTCCATGATCGCCATCCTCAACCTGTGCTCGGCGGGCGACAGCTTTATCGCGGCCTCCACCATCTACGGCGGCACGATCAACCTGTTCGGCGTGACGCTCAAAAAGCTGGGTATCGAATGCATCTGGGCGGACGCAGAGGCGGACGAGGAAGAGATCCAGAAGCTGTTCAAGCCCAATACCAAGGCCGTATTCGGCGAAACGCTCGCCAACCCAGCGCTGACCGTGTTCGATATCGAAAAGTGGGCGAACATCGCGCACAAGAACGGTGTGCCGCTCATCATCGACAATACTTTCGCGACCCCGATCCTGTGCCGTCCGTTTGAGTGGGGCGCGGATATTGTCATCCATTCCACCACAAAATACATGGACGGTCATGCCGTACAGGGCGGCGGCGTGATTGTGGACAGCGGCAAGTTCGACTGGTCGGCTTCGGGCAGGTTCCCGGACTTCACCGAGCCGGACGAGAGCTACCACGGCGTCGTTTACACCCGCGACTTCGGCAACATGGCCTATATCATCAAGGCGCGCATGCAGCTGATGCGCGATTTCGGCTGCTATCCGGCGGCGCACTCTGCGTTCCTTTTGAACCTTGGCTTGGAGACCCTGCCCGTGCGCATGAAGCAGTATTGTGAAAACGCGCTGACCGTGGCAAAGCACCTGCAGGCATCGGATAAGATCGCATCCGTGCGCTACCCCGCCCTGCCGGGCAACGAGCACTACGAGCGCGCGCGCAAGTATCTGCCGCTCGGCACCTCGGGCGTCATGTCGATTGACATCAAGGGCGGCCGCGAGCCGGCGATGAAGTTCATGGACAGCCTGAAGCTCGCCTGCAACGAGGTGCATGTGGCGGACATCCGTACCTGCGTGCTGCATCCGGCTTCCGAGACCCACCGCCAGCTGACCGACGAGCAGCTTGTCGCCGCGGGCATCGAACCGGGCCTTGTTCGTCTGTCTGTCGGCCTCGAGAACGTCGAGGACATCATTGCGGACCTGGATCAGGCGCTTGCTCAGCTGGACTAAGCTGCCTGCAACCGCTATCATAATGGAGGTTTTATTATGCTTATCCGGTCGATCGAACAAGCCGACCGCGATTACTTTATCCGCAGCGTGAACGAGTTTTACCACTCCCCCGCGGTGTGCCATGAGATATCGCCGCGCAACGCAGAGCGCACTTTTGAGCTGCTTATGCACGGCTCGCCCTATGCGGACTGCCTGATCGCAGAGGACGAAACCGGCGCACCCTGCGCATATATGCTGTTGGCCCTGACTTGGTCCAATGAGGCGGGCGGCCTGTGCGTCTGGCTGGAGGAACTGATGGTGAACGAAAGCATGCGCGGCAAGGGAATCGGCAGCAAAATGATTGCTGCCGTGCATGAGAAATACAATTCTGCTGCGCGCTACCGCCTGGAGGTGACGGCGGAAAACCCGCGCGCGGCAGCGCTGTACCGGCTGCTCGGGTTTGAAGATCTTCCGTACCGGCAGATGATTATGGATACGCCCAATCTGGACTGATTGCATACCGGAATAAATGGGGCGGGATTTGTGCAGGATACCAGCACAGTCCCGCCCTGAATTTTTTCAAAAAAATCGAGAGAAAATGCTTGACAATTTAGTTAGCGTATGCTAACTTATATACAGGTTAGCCGAGGCTTACTGATACGCCCGATGACCGGCGCTGCCCACGCGGAACGGGGCGGCGCTGCATAAACATATAACAGCTTCCTCTGTATTTTGCGCATCAATCCGAACAGAACAGACTCCATAAACGCGCGGCCGTATGGCTAACCGCGGCCGCGCCGTTCGGAGTGCGGATAAGGCGGGGCAATGCGCAGATAATAAGAGGCAGGAGGTGCGTCAGTCAAATGCAAAACCAACTCGACCGGCTGCTTGCGGCGTACTGTTCGCCGACATTGGCCGGGATCAAGCCGGCAAGCCTTGTTTCCTGTGACAGGAACCTATATCCCGACCTGCCGCAGCGTTTGTGTGAATACCGCGCTGCGTTTGCGCCGCGGGACATGCGCTTTGAGATCGTGTGCGCCTGCCGCGGACGGTATCTGCTGCTGGTTTACCACAAGACGCAGCTGGAACACCGGCTGGCAGATGAGCGCGTGCAGCGGGTGCTGGAGAGGTTCAGCTACCCGGTGGGGCAGCCGCTTGCGGAGCAGCTCAAAATGCTCAAGCGCCGCATTGCGCTGAGCGACGGCTTCCCGCATGAGATCGGCCTGTTCCTGGGCTATCCGATCGAGGATGTAGTCGGTTTTATCCGCAACCAGGGCCGCGGCTGCAAGCTGAGCGGCTACTGGAAGGTATACGGCGACGCCGAGGCGGCGTCCCGGTTATTTGAACGCCTGTCGCGGGTTTGCCGCGCGGTGACCCGGCGCGTTGAGCAGGGCGAGACGCTGCTCGAGGTGTTCGCGGCGGCATAAAGCGAATGAATCAGATTAAACGTCAGACAACAGGAGGTTTTGACCGAAATGAGCAAAGCAGCAGTAATCTATTGGAGCCAGACCGGCAACACCGAGCAGATGGCGAACGCGATCGCGGACGGCATCCG
>HHCFC02800__coassemble_1797_pt1 | contig 14959 bp, 10 predicted proteins | sample HHCFC02800__metabat2_high_PE_038 | metagenome-assembled genome bin HHCFC02800
GCGGCCATGACCACGACCATGACGCGGACGAGGTGTTCACCTCCTGGGGCAAGGAAACCCCGCACAGGTATACCGAGGACGAGCTGAAGAATGTGCTCACCGCGCTCGGCGACCCTTCGCTCGGCACGGTGCTGCGCGCCAAGGGCATTGTCCCGGCAGCGGACGGCGGCGAGTGGCTGCATTTTGACTACGTGCCCGGCGCGCCCGAGATCCGCCGCGGCTCTGCGGACTACACCGGCCGTCTGTGCGTGATCGGCTCCGAGCTGGACGAGGAACGCATTGCTGCCTTGTTCGGCGTAGCCTAAGGGGGCGTTCGTATGCCAAGCAGAGAACCGATCCCGGTATATGTGTTCACCGGCTTTCTGGAGAGCGGCAAGACCCAGTTTATCAAGGAGATCATCGCAGATCCGGGCTTTACCGAGAACGAACGTACCGCCCTGCTGCTGTGCGAAGAGGGCATCGAGGAGTATGACGAGCGCGAGATGCTGCACTATGGCACCGCGATCGTCCCGATCGAGTCGCCTGAGCGGCTCACGCCCAATATCCTCAAGCGCGTGGAGCAGAAGTACGACCCGGACCGCATCCTGATTGAATACAACGGCATGTGGAAGCTGGACGATTTGGTCGCTGCTTTCCCGGCGCGCTGGGAGCTGTACCAGATCGTGACCACGGTGGATGCCTCGACGTTTGAGCTGTACTCCAACAACATGGGGCCGATGATGTTCGAGCATATCACGACTGCTGATCTTGTGGTATTCAACCGCTGCACGGATGCGCTCAAGGAAATGCTGTACCAGAAGAACATCCGCGCGATGAACCCGCGCGCGACCATCTATCTGGACGATGTGGACGGCAACTCCGAGGACTACAACCGCAATATGCCGCTGCCGTTTGATGTGGACGCGGATATCATCGACATCGCGCCTGAGGACTACGGCCTGTGGTACGTCGATGCAATGGGCGACCCGGACAAGTATGACGGCAAGACCGTCCGGTTCCTCGGACAGGTATATGTCGGCAAGGACGTACCCGCCGGTTCGTTCGTACCCGGCCGGTTCGGCATGGTCTGCTGCGCGGAGGATATCAGCTTTTTGGGCTTTATCTGCCGGTATCCGGGCGCGAAGGATCTCAAGCTGCGCGACTGGGTGCGCGTGACCGCGTCCATCACGGTCGAAATGCTGCCGCAGTACCGCGGCGAAGGCCCGGTGCTGCATGCAACCGAGGTCATCCCGGCGGAGAAACCGGAGGAAGAGCTGGTTTATTTCAATTAAAACAGGGAAGTGCCCGGAACAGTTTGTTCCGGGCACTTTTTTTCACACAGCTGTGCGGTCATGTGCATAAAATGGAGGGGCGGTATGGGTATCTTCCGCGGAAGCGGATCGGATGCCGGGAAAGAAAAAAGGCTTCCCATGTTGGGAAGCCTTTGGAGATCGTGCAAAGCGACAGGAATTATTCCTCTACCTTGACGTATACACCGCCGTTGCGGCAGGACTCGGTCGCAGCCTTTGCCATCAGAACCGGACGCAGGCCGTCGACAGCGCCAACCGGAACCGGCTTGTCGTTGTTGATCGCATCGACAAACGCGACAACCTGGTCGATGAACGCCTGGTTGTAACGCTCGAGGAAGAACCACAGCGGCTTCTCGGAGTGCGCACCGTCAACCGTAGTGATGGTGGTGGTGTTGATCAGGTCGTTGCCGTCTGCAGCCATGCCCTTGGAGCCGAACGCCTCTACGCGCTGGTCGTAGCCGTAAACTGCCTGACGGGAGTTGTTGATGACCGCGATGCAGCCGTTCGCCATCTTCATGGTGACAACAGCGGTGTCAACGTCCGGGATGCCGGACTCTTCCTGCAGGTTCGGGTTAACGAGGCAGGAGCCGACAGCCGAGATCTCAACAGCCTCGGAACCGGTGACATAGCGCACCATGTCGAAGTCGTGGATCATCATGTCGTAGAAGATGCCGCCGGAAACCGCAACGTAGGAAGCCGGGGGCGGCTCCGGGTCACGGGAGGAAACGATGACGATGTGCGGATCGCCGATCGTGCCGTTCTTGACAGCGTCAGCCACAGCCTTGTGGTTGTGGTCAAAGCGGCGGTTGAAGCCAACCTGGAACTTGACGCCCTTCTCTTCAACCAGAGCGAGCAGCTTCTTGATCTTGTCGATATCATAGTCGATCGGCTTCTCGCAGAAGACGTGCTTGCCGGCCTGAACAGCCGCCATGGACACGTCGCAGTGTGTATCGGTCGAGGAGCAGACAAATACGACGTCTACCTCGGGGTTATTGATGACATCCATAAAGTCGGTGGAAGCGTTGGTGATGTTACGCTCTGCCAGCCACTCGCGCGCGCCGGACTTGTCCAGCATCGGGTCCGCAACCGCGATAACCTGTACGCCAGGTACGCTGTTGATCAGGTTGTTGATGTGCAGCTTGCCGATGCGGCCGCAACCGACTACGCCGATTTTCAAAATGCCCATTTGTAATCCTCTCCTTCATATAAGGTATCTTTATTATAAACCAGTTGCGGGAGTGCTTCAAGTGCGCATGTGGAATTTCGGCGCACCGCCCAATTTTCACGGATTCGATTGGGCAAAATGGCGGCATGGAAGCGCTTGGAAGCGTGCAAAAGCGGCGTGCATTGTGCGGAAATGAAAAATGCACAGAAGAATGCAACAATTCTTCCATGTGTGTCTAAAATACACAAAATCGCTTGTCTGGTTTGCAGCACTGTGATAAAATTACCATGTATTGTAGTGTTATGCTGCGATAGGACGCATAAAGGAGTATAAAAAATGAAGGTAACTGCACAGTGGATCGCTGAACAGTGCGGTGTCTCCCGCGGAACAGTGGACCGGGTTGTCAACGGCCGGCCGAATGTCGCGCCTGCAGTGCGCGAGCGTGTGCAGAAGATGATCAATGAATACGGTTATAAAACGCCTGCCCAGCGGCAGGCTGCCCGGGCAGGACAGGGAACTTTCCGGATTGGGGTCATTCTGCCGAGCTGGGACGCTTTTTTTATCCGACGTATGCGGGAGGGTATCCGCATAGCGGTACATAACCGCGGGCTGAATGATGTGGATGTGCTGGTGGAAGAGCTGAGTAACCGTTCGCACCGCTCATACTTCGAGGCCATCGGCCGGCTGGAGGAACGCGGGATCGACGGTTTGATCGTTACCGCGCCGGACACGGTCGCCATGACCGAAGAGATCGACCGGCTTGTCGCTGCCGGCATTCCGGTGGTGACCTGCGACTCGGACGTACGGCAGAGCCGCCGCCTGTACCACATTGGGCAGGATATGGTCAAATCCGGCAGAGTTGCGGCAGGGCTGCTCGCTCCCTATGTGGAGGGGGCGGAGGTGCTGGTTGTGACCGGAAACCGCGAATTTACTGCACACGGGCTGCGTGTCCGGGGGTTCCTCGACCGGCTGCACGAGATATTTGGCGTGGGCATCAATGCCAACGTGATCGAGAGCGTGGAGCAGTATGACCTGACCTATGACGGTGTGCTGCAGCAGGTGCGGAACAATCCGCGGCTGCGCGGCATCTACATGGCCAATGAATCCGTGCGCGGGTGTATGGATGCGCTTGAGCGTGCCAAGCCCACGCGCCGGGTGCATGTCGTCTGCCACGACCTGACGCCGCACGCCCGCCAGTATCTGGAGGAGGGACGGCTGGATTTCATCATTGATCAGGACTTTTCTGCGCAGACTGCCCGCGCAATTGAAGTCCTTGCGCACACGCTGCGCACAGGGGAGCCGCCGCGGCAGGATATTGAATATATCCACACAAGCATTATCACACGGGAATTGTTGTAACCGGCGAGAGGAGACGAAAACAGCAATGATACGAAAACTCATCAGCGCGCTGCTGGCAGGAACGCTGTGCGTGCTGCCCGTCCTGCCTGCAGGAGCGGCCGGCGAAACACCGCCTGCGGCGCAGGAGGAACAGGCAGCGGATCCGACGGCGGTCACCGTCAGGAAAATGGGAATGCGTGCAGTGCGCGCCGCGGTGGAGGAAGGCAGCCCGACAGCGCAGGTGCTGCGCAAGACTGCCGCGAGCATGGATCCGGGCTCGATTTCAGGCGCGACGGGAGGCTCGTCCGAAGCGGAAGCTTTGCAGGGCTTGATCGCCTCCATGACCGCAGCCATGGAGAAGATTAAAAATACGGAGGACAGCTTATATAAAACCTATGAAGCGCAGATCAAAGTGCTGCAGATCCAGCTGGAGGGACTGCAGCAAAGCGCCTCCTCTGCGATGCAGGGCATGACGGCGCTGCTGCAGCTTGAGGATGCGGCCTATCAGCTGCGCCGGCAGGCAGATAATGTGGCAGGCCAGCTTGCGCAGACTGCGCAGACACTGCTGATCACGATCCAGAGCCTGCAGTATAATAAAGCGCAGATCGAACGCCAGATCGCAGCCCTCGACCGTACGATCGCAGCGGCGGAAGTGCAGCTGTCCATCGGCACGATCAGCCAGCTGCAGATGGACACCTATCACAACCAGCGCGATAATCTGGCGCGGTCGCTCGAAACACTGGATGTACAGTGCGAAAATCTGGGCAGCAGCATCGCGCTGCTGTGCGGATTTGACGCGGGGACGGTCGTCATGCCATCCAGGATCTCACTGGTATACGCGGCCGACCTGCGCGAAATGTCCTACGAGGATGATCTGGCGGAAGCGAAGGCCAACAGCTTCTCTATCTGGCAGCAGCGCAACGAACTGCGCCAGGCGCAGAACGTGTATGACGAGGATATCCCCGCCACCGGCCTTTCCGTACAGTCTGCACGGGATGCGCTGGAAGCCGAGCAGCAGGCGGTGGAGTCTTCGTTTGCCACGATATTTCAAACCGTGAAGGACAGCCAGGCCGCACTGAGTGCTGCGCAGACTGCCGAGCAGCAGGCGGAACTGGACTTCCATACCAGCGAAGTGCAGTACAGCCGCGGCATGATCTCCCGGCTGGAGTACCAGCAGGCGCAGGATACGCTGGAAAATGCAAAGCTTGCGGTGGAGATGGCGCAGCTGAATCTGACCTCTGCCTATAACCAGTATGACTGGGCGAAGCAGGGCGTTATGTCAACTGCTGCGGCATCTGCACAATAAGACGGAAAGGAGATTGCAATGAAACGATATATTGCTGCGGGGCTTGCCGCAGTGCTTCTGTGCGGCACCTGCGCGCCCGCTTACGCAGCGGACGTACAGTCCGGAGCGGCGGAGGATGCTGCCGAGGAGGAACAGACCGGCCCGGTCAGGTTGTCCTTTGACACATTGGAAGAAACCGTGCGCGAAAACAACCTTTCGATCAAATCCTATGAAAACACGATCAAAAGCGCTGAAGAAACCGATGTGGACGATAATTACCAGGAAAGCCTGGCTGATATCGAAATCCAGATTTGGAATTACCAGCGCCAGATCAGCCAACTGGACGAAGCAATCCGAAATTTGGGGAATGATGATAATGCCGCTGCACTTCGCAAGTCACTCGAAGCGCAGCGTGCCTCCCTGCAAACCGCGCTCGCCAGGCTGGAAGCCTCCTATGACGATACCGAGGACCAGCGCGACGATGCGGAAGCGGATCAGCCGAAAGTTATTGAGAGCACCCGGCGCGAGATGCAGAACGCAGCAAATGAGATATGCGTCAGCGCGGAAAACAACTATATTTCCCTGCAGACGCTGCAATATTCCGTTAATGAGACTGCGCGCAGCCTTGCCCAGCTCGACCGCAGCATTGCTGTGACCGAGAAGCAGGTCGAGATCGGCCTTGCCGGGGAAAACACGCTCAAAAACCTGCAAAGCCAGCGCGAAACGCTGCTTGCCAACCAGCAGTCACTGAATACCCAGATGGAAAACCTGACCAACACGCTGGCGCTGCAGTGCGGCTACGCGCTCGGTACGGAGCTGGAAACCGAGGCGTTGCCCGCTATCACGCAGGAGCAGCTGGATGCGCTGGATTATGAAGCGGATCTGCAGGAGGCGCTCGACAACAGCTATTCGATCTGGTCCAAGGAATATGCCGTGGAAACTGCTTCGGATGACTACGCCGACGGCGTAACCAATAACCTGCATGCCTTTGATGCGGCGAAGATAGACCGGGATGCGGAAATCGAAAACGTAACTGCCTCTTTCCGCCAGCTGTATAAGGACATACAGGAAAAGCAGGCGGCGCTTACCGCCGCGCAGGCAAACCTGGCACAGGCGCAGAAAACCTACGATGTGCAGGAACTGCAGTACAGACTCGGCATCATTTCGCAGATCGAATACATGAACGCACAGGATACGCTGGCAGCTGCGGAGGAGTCCGCAGCTTCCGCGGAGATCGATCTGTTTACAGCATATCAGACATACCAGTGGGCCAAGCGCGGCGTGATGAGCAGCGCAGCATGACCGGCTCATATCCCAGGCAAAAAAGTTGGAGGACGCCAATGAAAAGAAAACGTATGGCTGCCGCTGCGCTTGCAGGCATGATGCTGCTCTGCACGGCCTGCGGCCAGGAGGAAGAGACAGCGGAAGAGGAAGCCCCCGGCGGCACAGCCGTCGAGGTAACGGAGGTCACGGCCGGATCGATGAGCGCATCCTATTCGCTCACCGGCAAGGTGGCTGCAGTCAACGAGGTACAAGTATATCCGCTGCTGGCCGGACAGGTGCTGACTCTGGCGGTTGGCGAGGGGGATACAGTACGGCAGGGGCAGACGCTGCTCACCGTGGACACCTCGACGGTTACCTCGACGATGGGCGCGCTGCAGCAGTCTTACAGCGCGACCAGGAATGCGACCGACCGCGCGATCGAATCCGCACAGCTCAGTGTAGAGCAGGCGCAGATCGGCGTGGATCAGGCGCAGCAGGCGGTGGATAATGCGGAGGCCCTGTATGAAGCGGGCGCCGCCGCCGAACAGGACGTCACCCAGGCGCGTCAGGCGCTGCAGCAGGCGCAGGCTTCGCTGGCGCAGGCGCAGGCGGGCGTGGCGCAGGCGCAGGCGCAGCAGTCCGCTTCTCTGGCGCAGATCCAGGCTTCCATGGATCAGATCACCACACAGGCCGAGCTCGGCACGGTCACCGCACCCTGCGCGGGCACCGTGACTGCGGTCAACGTGGTGCGCGGCGGCATGGCGTCATCTGCGCAGCCCGCAGTCGTGATTGCAGAAAACAGCCGGATCGAGGTCACGGCCTCGGTCGCGGAGGATGTGTTTGTCAATCTCGCAGAGGGAGATGCCGCTGATGTGCTGATCTCTGTCCTGTCAGACGAACCGATAAAGGGCACGATTGCTGAGCTTCCGGTAGCAGCTAATGTGCAGACCAGCCTGTACGATGTGGAGATTGCGCTGCCCGCAGATGCAGATCCGCCGATCGGAGCGTTTGCGACCGTTACATTTTATACCGACCGTCGTGACAACACCCTGTCCGTGCCGACCGAGGCGGTTTTGACCGGCATGGATAACGAGCAGTATGTGTTCGTGGTGGATACCTATGCTGAGGGCGATACCGCGGTGCGCATCCCGGTGGAGACCGGGCTTGTCAACGCGACGGATACCGAGATCCTTTCCGGCCTATCCGAGGGCGACCGTGTTGTGGTCAAGGGACAGTCCTACCTGTCGGACGGAGCGATGGTGCGCATCGTGACCGGCGAGGACGAGCTGCCGGCGGACAGCACCGCAGATGACGCCGCCGCGAATGGGGAGGGCTGAACCCCATGAAGATCGCGGAAAACTGTATCAAGCACAATGTAATGACCATTCTGGTGTATATTCTGATCGCCGTGTTTGGTTTTTATTGCTTTCAATCGCTGCCGCTTGCCCTGATGCCCGAAATGGAGCTGCCGGTGGCAATCGTATACTCGACCTACGCCGGCGCAGGACCGGAGGATATCGAGCAGCAGGTGACCGAGCCGCTTGAGGCTGCGTGCGCCAGCCTGTCCGGGCTGGAATCGCTGACCTCGACCTCGGCGGAAAACATGTCCATGGTCATTGCGCAGTTTGATTACGGCGTGAACCTGGATGAGGTCCTGACCGACATGCGCGACAACGTCGATCTGGCGCAGGCGCAGCTGCCGGAGGATGCGACCGACCCGGTCGTCATGTCGATCGACATTGACTCCATGCCGGTCATCATGGTTGCGCTGCGCGGCAGTGATCTGGCCAGCCTGCAGTCAATCGCAGAGGATGACCTCGCCCCCGCGCTTGAGCGGCTGGACGGCGTGGCCTCGGTGGATATTTCGGGCGGCTATGAGAATGAGGTCGCGGTCAAGGTGGATGCAGCGCGCCTGCGCGGCTACAACCTGACACTGACCACGCTGGCTCAGCAGCTGGGCGCGGACAATATCGCCATCCCGGGCGGCGACGTGGAGAGTGGCTCGCAGACACTGACCGTGCGCACGGACGGCGAATACCAGTCGGTGGACGACGTGGAGAACGCCCTGATCTCGCTGCCGGCAGGCGGTACGGTCCGCTTGAACCAGATCGCGGACGTAGCCATGCAGCCCAAGGACCAGGATGCGGTAGCCAAGGTCAACGGCGAGGAGTGCCTGCTGCTGTCGGTCAACAAGCAGTCCGGCTCGAACACAGTCGAGATCGCCGAGCGTGCAAAGGCGGAGCTCGACAGCCTGACCGCCCAGAATGATGCACTCAACTGGGACCTTGTAATGGACCAGTCGGATTACATCAATATGACGGTGGACAACGCCATGTCCAACATCTGGATGGGCGTGCTGTTCGCGGCGATCGTGCTGATCGTGTTCCTGCGCGACATCGGCGCAACCGTTGCGATTTCGGTTGCAATGCCGTGCTGCATCCTGTTTACCTTCCTGATCATGTTTGCGCTGGATATCACGCTCAACATGATGTCGCTGGGCGGTATCGCGCTCGGCGTCGGTATGATCGTGGATAACTCGATCGTTGTGCTGGAAAACATCTTCCATTACCGTTCGGACGGCTATGACCGCTGGGACTCCTGTGTGCTGGGTACCAAAGAGGTCGTACTGTCGGTTACTGCCTCCACGCTGACGACGATTGCCGTATTCCTGCCGATCGGCCTGTCCGGCGGCATGACCGGCATGATGTTCCGCGAGTTCTGCATCACGATCGTCGCTCTGCTGACCTCGTCGCTGATCATCTCGCTGACGCTGGTACCGCTGCTGTGCTACATCCTGCTTGACCGCGGCGGTGTACATCAGATATCGGCCAGCGATCCGGGGCTCAAGGAGCAGATGATTGCGGATAAACCCGTGATGCGTATGTACAAAAAGGTGCTCAATCTGTTCATCACCCGCCGATGGGTCGGCATCTGCGTGACGGCGGTTATCTGTGTGGTTTCGGTCGTGAGCATTGCGCTGGCTGGCAGCGAGCTGATCCCGGAGATGGATCAGGGACAGGTGAGCATTTCCGTCAGCATGCCGAGCGGCTCGACCATGGAGGATACTGCCGCGATTCAGGACCGCATCGTCGCGATCGCTGAGCAGACCATCCCCGAGATGGAACAGGTGTATTACAGCACGGGCAGTTCAACCTCTGTCATGTCGTCTACCTCGGGATCGAGCGTTACCATTTCACTGGTTGACCTGGAGGAACGCGACCGGTCCTCCAATGAGATTGCCAATCAGCTGCGCCGTGACCTGGCTGACATTGCAGGCTGTGAGCTGACGGTCTCCGCCAGCAGCATGTCGATCGGCGAGGGCTCGGATATCAGCCTGCAGCTGTCCGGTGAGGACTATGACCAGCTCGCAGAGACGGCAAACGATCTCGCTGCACAGGTCGCCGCGCTGCCGGATGCGGTCAACGTGGAATCCTCAGCAGGAGATCAGGTGCCGCGTGTGGCGGTTAAAATCAACCGGGAGAACGCCTCGCGCTTCGGCCTGACGGCTTCGACCATCGGCGCGCTTGTGCGCGGAGAGCTGACCGGCTCGACGGCGACTACGTTGCGTATGAACGGCCAGGAGTATGATGTGACCATCTCGGGCGACGAGACGCTTACACAGAATATTGATTCCCTGAAATCGCTTCAGCTCCCGGCTGCGACCGGCGGCACGGTGCCGCTTTCCATGGTGGCGGATGTATACACCGAACTGTCCCCGCAGTCGATCTCGCGTATTGACCAGTATGAGACGGTCACGGTCACGGGCGAGTCCGAATCGGGCGACACTGCGGGTATTACAGCGGCGGTCAATGAGCTGCTGGCGAACTATCAGCTGCCCGAAGGCGTCGAGATTTCGGACGGCGATACGACCGCTTCCAGCATTGCGGAGACCACGAACTCACTGATGACTGCGCTGATGGTGGCTATCCTGCTCGTATATTTCATTCTGGCGAGCCAGTTCAACTCGTTCGTCCTGCCGATCGCGATCATGCTGATTCTGCCGATCGGCCTGCTGGGTTCGATGATGCTGCTGTGGCCGCTTGGCTACAAGATCTCCATGGTGGCGCTGCTTGCCGTCATCATCCTGGCCGGTACGGTAGTCAACTCGTCGATCGTGCTGGTCGACTACACGCTGCAGCGCCGGGAGCGCGGCGAGGATAAGAATACAGCCATCCTCAACGCCTGTCCGCGCCGTGTGCGGCCGGTGCTGATGACCGCGCTGACGACTATTCTCGGCCTCGTGCCGATGGTATTCTCGGGCGGTGAGGGCTCAGAAATGATGCGCCCGATGGGCATTGTCATGATGACTGGTATGGTCATCTCGACGATCGCTACGCTGTTTATCACCCCGGTTTACTATTCGATCACGGACAGCGTGGTGGAGAGTGTCAAAAAACGGTTCAAACGCACGAAAAAAGAGAGCCGTTGGCGTAAAAAGCTGAAAAAGAATAAGGATTGACCGCATTTGCGGTGAATTCTGGTTGAATTTTCCATTCCGTTCCGGTATGATAAGGGCGGCGGCGCATACAGCGGCGCCGCCCTGTTATTTCCGGGAGGAGGATGCCGAATGGAACGGACGATCGCCCTGGCCGCCCTCTGTGCCGTGCTGCTTTCCGGGTGCACAGAGCAGATGGACGCGGCGCAGAAGCAGGCAGTGCAGCAGGATCAGACGGGCGGGGTGGAGGAAACACGTCTGCTGAGCGAAGCGCAGGCGCAAAAGCAGGTACTTGCACCGCTCAGCGGGACATGCTCTGCGGTTTTGACAGAGGAAATACTGTCGGTTTGCGCGGCGGACGGCGCGGAGCATGCCTATTTTGTGTTCGAGGTCAGCGGCGCGGAGGGTACGCCGGTGGGCAAGGCGGCCGTTGACCGCACGACCGGCGAGGCGTATTACTACCTGGGCGACGGCGTGCTCGAGGATTACACCGCCTTTCCCCTGTACGACGCGGCGGCGTCAGACCGGCAAAGCTGGGCCGGCGTCTATCTGGGGGAGAATGGCAGCACCCTGACGGTCGGGCAGCAGGAGGAGGGCAGCATCACCTATGCTTTTTCCGACGGCACGCAGGGTGAGGCCGCCACGGACGGCGGCACTGCTGTGTCTGCGGACGGTACGCTGCATTTCCTGCTCGAGCAGGGCATCATGACTGTGGCGGGCGGCGAACAGGCGGGCGTTTACCGGCTCCGGCCGGAAGACTGAGCACAGCTGTGCGAAAAACAGGGGGAGAGGACAGACAAAGCCGCGGGGCGTTTCGCTCCGCGGCTTTGTCTAATGTTATTCGATCTCGCTTTCTCCAAGCAGTTCGAGCACATCGACCGGCGTATCCGCGCGGGCGGCTTCGACATGCAGATGGGTACCGAGCGCCTCCTCTGCATCGATCGTTTCCGCGACCGCGCCGAGCGCCTCGCCTGCTGTGACCGCCTGCCCCGCGACCACGCGCACATCGGTCAGCCCGCGGTAGGTCGAGGTCAGGTCGGCAGCGTGCGACAGCGTGACGCAGGTTCCGTACAGCCCGTCCTCAAAAACCTCCTGCACGGTGCCGTCGGTCAGCGCAAGCACGGTCTCACCCGGTTCGGCGGCAAAGTCGGTACCAGTGTGCACGCGCCAGTCGCCGAAGGTTGGCTGGAACAGCAGTTCGTCGCCTGAGAAGGGTGTAATGACAGCACCCGACGCAGGACGCACATAGATGGGGGCATTGACCGTCACGGTAGGCGTCGGTTCAGGCGCGGTGACGGTTTCCGTGGTTTCCGTATCCGACGGGGCGGTATCCGGAGCTTCCGGATCATCCGGCGTAATATCCTGCCCGGAAGAGACTGCGCTGTCTTCGGACAGGACGGGTGTGTCCTCGCTCAGGTCGGGTTCCTCTGCCGGGGTGATGATCGGCGTACTGGCCTGCAGTTTATCCTGCTCGGGTTCGGATGCGCTGGTCCACAGCACATAGGCAGATACTGCGATGATCAGACAGCAGACGGTCAGGATGGTGTAAAAGCCGCGTGTGGATAGCACTGCGGTATGCTTGGAATTGTATTGTTTCATATCCCTTTACCTCCGTTGTCCCAAGTATGGACAAGGAAAACGGAAAATATACAGGAATCTGCTGGCACATCCGTGTCTGAAAAAATTTAGTCATAGATGGGTCAGACGGCGCTGCCAAAATAGGAGCGTGCCGGCCTGCTGCCGATCGGAGATTATTTGCCTGTGAGTTGACAAATTTCAAGGAAAACGGTATGCTGGAAACAGAGCTGTTCTGTTTGAAGAAAAGAGGAATCCCCATGTCCAATCAGAAGATCATTTTCCCATCTGCGGCGGGCCGCAAGCTGCATGCTACCGAGGAGATCGCAGGCTTTCCCGTGCGCCCCGGGCTGTTCCTGATGAACGGTGCGACGCTTGTTCCCGGCGGTGTGAGCTTTACCATCCATTCGATCGGTGCGACCAGCTGCGAGCTGTGCCTGTTCCACCGCACCGAGCAGCAGCCCTATGCCGTGCTGCCGTTTCCCGACCGTTTCCGCATCGGCAACACCTGGTCGATGATCGTGTTCGGGCTGGATATCACGCAGTTTGAGTACGCCTACCGGATGGACGGGCCGTATGACCCGGCGCGCGGGCTGCTGTTTGACAAGACCAAATTCCTGCTCGATCCCTATGCCCGCGCGGTGACCGGACAGAGCCGCTGGGGCGAGCGTCCTTCGGAGGATACGGCCTACCACGCCCGCGTGGTGGAAGATGTGTTCGACTGGGGCGATTTCAACAGCAATATCCATATCCCGTTTCAGGACATGGTGATCTATGAGCTGCATGTGCGCGGCTTTACCCGGCATCCTTCCTCGGGTGTGGAGCATCCGGGTACCTTTGCCGGGCTGATGGAGAAGATACCGTATCTGAAAAAGCTGGGGATCAACACGATCGAGCTGATGCCGGTATTTGAGTTTGACGAGCTGGCAGACGAGCGCGTGGTGGACGGCGAGCATCTGCTCAACTACTGGGGCTACAACACGGTCTGCTATTTCGCGCCCAACACGGGCTATGCGGCCGCGGTCGAGTTCAACCGCGAGGGCACCGAACTCAAGACCCTGATCCGTACCTGCAACGCCAATGGCATCGAGGTCATTCTGGACGTGGTGTTCAACCACACCGCCGAAGGCAATGAGGACGGCCCCTTCTTCTGCTTTAAAGGCATGGACAACAATGTGTATTATATGCTCACTCCGGACGGCAGATATTACAACTTTTCCGGTGTAGGCAACACGCTCAACTGCAACCATCCCATGGTGCGTCAGTTCATTCTGGACTGCCTGCGCTACTGGGTGGTGGAATATCGTGTGGACGGGTTCCGCTTTGATTTGGCGAGCATCCTCGGCCGCGACGAGGACGGCGGCCCGCTGTCCGAGCCGCCGCTGCTCGAGAGCCTGGCGTTCGACCCCATTCTAGGCCGGGTCAAGCTGATCGCGGAGGCATGGGACGCGGGCGGCATGTACCAGGTCGGCTCATTCCCGTCATGGAACCGCTGGGCGGAGTGGAACGGCAAGTACCGCGACGACCTGCGCCGCTTCCTCAAGGGTGACGACCGGCTGGCAGAGGCTGCTGTGCAGCGCATCTGCGGCTCGCCCGATCTGTATCCGCCCGAGCAGCGTGAAAACGCCTCGGTCAACTTCCTGACCTGCCACGACGGGTTTACGCTGTATGACCTGTATGCCTATAACGAAAAGCATAATGAGAGAAACGGCTGGGACAATACGGATGGCGCGAACGATAACAACAGCTGGAACTGCGGAGCGGAAGGGGAGACCGATGACCCCGCGATCAATGCCCTGCGCAGCCGCCTGCGCAAAAATGCGTTCGCAGTGCTGCTGTGCAGCCGCGGCGCAGCGATGTTCCCGGCCGGGGACGAGTTTGGCAACACGCAGTTCGGCAATAATAATCCCTATTGTCAGGACAATGAGATATCCTGGCTGGACTGGAGCCGGCTGGAGACCAATCGGGAACAGTTTGAATTTGTGCGCCGTATGATCGCACTGCGGCATGCGCATCCGGTGCTGCGCAGTGCGACCGCACCTGCTGCCTGCGGCTGGCCCGGGGTCTCACTGCACAACGGCAAGGCATGGGATGCCCAAATGGATATGGAGACCCGTCAGATCGGCGTGCTGTTCGCCGGGCGCAATGCAGCGGATACGGATGATGACCTGGTGTTGCTGGCAATCAACGCTCATTGGGAGCCGCATGAACAGCAGGTGCCTGTACCGCCCGATGGGATGTCTTGGAAGCTGGCAGTACACACATACTGCGCACAGCCATTTGAGCCGGAGACACCGTTTGACGGGGCTGCGTTTACCATCGGTCCGCGGTCGGTTGCCGTGTTGGTTGCAAAGCGGGATGAAAAAGAAGCTTGAAACGTAAGAAAAAGCCGCAGGGCCAATGCCCTGCGGCTTTTTCTTGTTTATTTTTCACATCAACGGATATCGCTTGAAACGGTTTCAGCCGAGGCTATTCGGCAAATAACTGTGGGATGCTCCAAAACCCGCAGTCAGGAGGTATAGCATCAAGCCAGTATCCGCCGCATGAAACAGGCTTTACTTGGAAGCCTTTGCAGCGCGGATGGCGTCGATCATCATCGGGACAACCTT
>HHCFC02800__coassemble_1803_pt1 | contig 14909 bp, 16 predicted proteins | sample HHCFC02800__metabat2_high_PE_038 | metagenome-assembled genome bin HHCFC02800
GCGTGGGACTGCAACTCCCTGATCCCCAGTTCGATTCTGGGTGGTACCTCCAAAAAAAGACGCCTGAAAGGCGTCTTTTTTTGTGATCCGGAAAAAGCTGCCTGTGCCTTGAGAAGGAAACCCAATGCCAGCGTTTCATAGCGCTGGCATTGGGTTGTTTTGTATAGCGGAACGAAAATTCGTCCGAACAAGCGAATGGATCCTCAGGCCGTGTGATGTTCTGATGAGGCAGAGCTGCTGCGGAAGAGAAAAGAAATACACCATAGCGCTGCGAGCCCCACCAGTCCATAAATGATACGGCTCATGACGCTGGCCTGGCCGCCGAACAGGAAAGCGACCAGATCAAGTCCAAACAGAGCGATGCTGCCCCAGTTCAGGCCGCCGATGATGGCGAGTATCAACGCGATTTTATCAATCATATGGGAAATCCCCCTTTCGGTTTGCCATTAGTATGGCCGAACAGGGGGATTTCATGCAAAACAGCGTCATAAAAGCAAATAATACGCTTAGAGCTGGGAGAATACCTCGCCGATCGGGGCGTGGATCACAAGATCGGCGCTGCGGTCCGCCGGGGTTTTGGATTTGTTGACCAGCACCAGCTTGCTGCCGCGGTAGTAATTGATCAACCCTGCGGCCGGATATACGGCAAGCGAAGTACCACCGATGATCAGGATATCCGCATTCCGGATGTATTCCACACTTTTATTGATCGTATAGCTGTCCAGGCTTTCCTCGTACAGCACAACGTCCGGTTTGATCATGCCGCCGCAGGTGCATTTCGGCACGCCCTGGCCCGCAGCGATGTCACGCACGTCGTACGGCTTGTGGCAGCGCATACAGTAGTTCCGAAGCACCGAGCCGTGCAGTTCGAGCACTTCCCTGGAGCCTGCTTTCTGGTGCAGCCCGTCGATGTTCTGTGTGATGACTGCGCGGCACTTGCCAATGCGTTCCCATTCTGCAAGCTTCAGGTGGGCTGCGTTGGGCTCAGCATCCAGCGCGAGCATTTTGGCCCGGTAAAACCGGAAAAATTCCTCCGGCTCGGACATAAAGAACGTATGGCTCAAAATGGTTTCTGGCGGATATTTGTATTGCTGGTTATACAGCCCGTCCACCGAGCGGAAATCGGGGATACCGGATTCCGTGCTGACGCCCGCACCGCCGAAAAACACAATATTGTCGCTGGCGTCTACCCATTCCTTGAATTTTGCGATCTTTGCATCCATGGGATAGCCTCCTTTTGGTCAGATAAGCGTTTTACTCTGTGAAGGAAACAACGCCTTCCTTGCGAGGCTTGGCCGGGGTTTCCTTGGCAATGTAGCCGACTGCAGCGGAGCAGATGACAATATGGTCTTCCGGTACGCCGTACTCGGTCAGGATGGAGCGCACGCCGGGATCATCGCAACATTCACGGATCTGATTGATCCAGCAGGATCCAAGCCCCAGTTCGGTCGCCATGAGCAGCAGGTTTTCCATTGCTGCGGCGCCGTCAACAAAGGCGTGGTGCTCATCGCGCTTGTAGGAAATGATGATATTGACCGGAGCGCCGTAGAAGTTGTAGTCCGGGCCGCGGTTGTCCGCCTCAGCAACAGCTTTGGCAAGCTTCAGTGATTTTCCGCGCTGTAGACAACGGTGAAATGCCACAGATATTTGCTCATGCCGGAGGGAGCCCACTCGGCGGCCTCGACCAGCTTCATAACCTGATCTTTGGGGGGGAGCTCGGATTTGAACGCGCGCGTAGAGCGGCGGGATTTGATGATCTCCATTAGATTGGACATAGGAAAAACCTCCTTGATTAGATTAAATATAGTATAGACCTTTCATGCCCCGGTTTCAATACAACATGAACAAAATTGCATTTGTACTTGTAAAAAAACTGTGAAACGGCCTGTTTCTGTGGTATACTGTTACAGATTTGAAAGACTGATGGAGGAAGCGCATTCTCATGATTACCATTTCTGATCTGAGCCTGAACTTCAGCGGCGAGCCGCTGTTTAAGGATGTCAACCTGAAATTTACCGAAGGCAACTGCTATGGCGTTATCGGAGCCAACGGCGCAGGAAAGTCCACCTTCCTGCGCATCCTGTCGGGCGACCTCGATCCCTCGACCGGTACGGTGTCCATCGCGCCTAAGACGCGCATGAGCGTACTCAAGCAGGACCACTTTGCATTTAACGATGAGACCGTACTCAACACCGTGCTCGGCGGCAATCCGCGCCTGCTTGAGGTGATGCGTGAAAAAGACGCGCTTTATATGAAGGATCCGTTCACGGAAGAGGACGGCAACAAGGCAGCCGAACTCGAAGCCGAGTTTGCCGAGATGGGCGGCTGGGACGCGGAGACCGAAGCCGGACAGCTGCTCAATGGACTGGGCCTTGATGCAGATGCGATCCTGTATACCGAGATGAAAAACCTCGGCGACGTGGAAAAGGTCAAGGTGTTGCTCGCACGCGCGCTGTTTGGCAAGCCGGACATCCTGCTGCTCGACGAGCCGACAAACCATCTGGATATCCTCGCCATCCGCTGGCTGGAGGACTTTCTGGCAGACTTTGAGGGTACAGTGCTGGTCGTATCGCATGACCGTCACTTCCTCAATAACGTTTGTACCCACATCGTGGACATCGACTACGGTAAGATCAAGCTCTATGTCGGCAACTACGAGTTCTGGTATGAATCCTCGCAGCTGATCCAGCGCATGATCAAGGACCAGAACCGCAAAAACGAGGAAAAGATCAAGGAACTGCAGAACTTCATCCAGCGTTTTGCAGCAAACAAGTCCAAGTCGCGCCAGGCGACCAGCCGCCGCAAGCTGATCGACAAGTTGACCGTCGAGGAACTGCCAGCGTCCTCGCGCCGCTATCCGTGGGTCGCGTTCCAGCAGGACCGCGAAGCGGGCAAGGATATCCTTGAGGTGCGCGGCATCTCTAAGACCATCGACGGCGAAAAGGTGTTGGACAATGTGTCCTTCATCGTGCGCCGCGGGGACAAGATCGCGTTCATCTCGGACAACGAACTGGCTATGACCACGTTGTTCCAGATCCTGATGGGCGAGATCAAGCCGGACGAGGGCAGCTTCAAGTGGGGTGTGACCACCTCGCAGAGCTATTTCCCCAAGGACAACAACGAATACTTTGAGGGCCACACCGAGAACATGCTCGACTGGATCGCGCCGTATTCGCAGACCGATACGCTGGAATCCACGCTGCGCGGCTTCCTCGGCCGCATGCTGTTCTCGGGCGACGATGTGTATAAGCCGGTGCGTGTGCTGTCCGGCGGCGAGAAGGTGCGCCTGATGCTCGCGCGTATGATGCTGTTCGGCTCGAACGTGCTGGTGATCGACCAGCCGACCAACCACCTCGATCTGGAATCCATCACCGCGGTCAACAATGGCGTGCGTGATTTCAAGGGCACGGTGTTGTTCGCTTCGCACGACCATGAGTTTGTGCAGACCATCGCGACCCGCATCATCGAGATCCGTGAGCAGGGCGTTCTGGATAAGGAGTGCACCTACGACGAATTCCTCGAGTTCCGCGAGACCTACAAGGGCTGATGCGTGGGCGCGTCCGGCAGGGGATCTGCGGCCTGCTTGTAATCGGGGCACTGTTTACAGGGGCATACGTTTGCGCATCCCTCCTCGGCTGGGGGTGTCCGCTGCAGCATTTCACAGGTATTCCATGCCCGGGCTGCGGCATGTCGCGCGCGCTGTTTGCGCTTCTCCGTCTGGATTTTGGCGCTGCACTGCGCTGTCATCCGATGATCTATGTGCTGCCGCCGGTGGTGCTCTACACGTTGTTCGGCAAAAAGCCGCTGCTCGGCTCGAAAACGCGTGAGCGGGTGCTGCTGTGGGGGACCTTGGGGCTGTGGGCGGCTGTGTGGATCGTACGGCTGATCGTGCGTGACCCGCTGGTCTGGGGTACAGTTTAACAGAAAAGCAAAGGGGCAGGCGCTCGGCGCCTGCCCCTTGTCGTGTGCTTCATGTTCAATTGTGCGGCGCCCAGTCCATGCTGCGGCCGACCGCCTTATCCCAGCCTGCCAGCAGGCGGGCGCGGATATCTGCCTCCATGTCCGGCTGGTAGAGCGTGTCGCAGCGCCAGAGCTGTTTCAGTTCCGCACGATCCTTCCACACGCCGGCCGCGAGCCCGGCCAGATAGCATGCGCCGAGCGCGGTCGTCTCGCGGATGACCGGACGGCGGATCGTGCAGTCCGAAATGTCCGCCTGGAACTGCATCAGGAAGCTGTCCCGGCTCGCGCCGCCGTCCACCGAGAGGGTGGTGAGCGGCACGCCCGTGTCGCGCGCCATGGCAGCGAGCAAATCGTTCACCTGATAGGCGATCGACTCCTGCGCCGCGCGGATGATGTGCTCGCGCCGGGTGCCGCGCGTCAGCCCGATCAGGCAGCCGCGCGCATACATATCCCAGTGCGGCGCGCCAAGGCCGGTGAACGCAGGAACAAGGTAAACGCCGCCCGTGTCCGGCACCTTGCGTGCGTAGTATTCCGCGTCGCGGCTGTCTGCGAAAAAGCGCATCTCGTCACGCAGCCACTGGATGACCGCCCCGCCGACGAATACGCTGCCCTCGAGCGCATACTGTGTTTCGCCGCCGATCCGGATACCGACCGTGGTCAGCAGGCCGTTTTTGCTTTCGCATGCCTGCGTTCCCGTGTTCATGAGCAGGAAGCAGCCGGTGCCGTAGGTGTTTTTCGCGTCGCCCGCGTCAAAGCAGGTCTGGCCGAACAGCGCCGCCTGCTGGTCGCCTGCAATACCTGCGATCGGCACGTTCCCGCCGGGCAGGGCAACGTGGCCGTAGATCTCGCTTGAGGAACACACGCGCGGCAGCATGGCGCGCGGGATGCCGAGTGCCTGCAGCAGCGTATCGTCCCAATCGAGCTTATGGATATCGAAGATCATGGTGCGGGCGGCGTTGGTCGCGTCCGTGATATGTACCTTGCCGCCGGTCAGCTGCCACACCAGCCAGGAATCTATGGTGCCGAACAGTATCTCGCCGCGCGCAGCTTTTTCGCGCGCTTCCTCAACATGGTCGAGGATCCATTTGATCTTGGTGCCGGAAAAATAGGCGTCCGGGATCAGGCCGGTGGTTTGGCGGATGTGGCCGCCCAGCCCCTGCCGCACCAGCTCATCTACAATGCCTGCCGTGCGGCGGCACTGCCAGACGATGGCATTGTAGACCGGGCGGCCGGTATCGCGCTCCCACAGGATAGTCGTCTCGCGCTGGTTGGTGATGCCGATGCCCGCTACCTCGGCAGGGGATACGCCTGCCGCCGCGAGAACCTCGAGCATGGCGGCATACTGGGTCGACCAGATGTCCATCGGATCCTGCTCCACCCAGCCCTCATGCGGATAATGCTGCGCCAGCTCATGCTGCCGGATCGCAAGGATATTCTGCTCGTGGTCGAACAGGATCGCGCGCGAGCTGGTCGTGCCCTGGTCCAGGGCGAGGATATATTTTGCCATGATGATCTGCCGCCTCCCGTTTTGTTGATATCATGCCCTTATCATACCCTGTCGGGGAAGGGATTGTCAATATCGCCTCCGGATGGGAGAAATCCGTTGCAACACGGGGCAAAATATGATATGATTACAAGCAAGTATGGGGTGTTGTGCTTCATGCATAAACTGTAATCCATTTTGTAAGGGAAGTCAGAATCTATGAGCGAAAATAAAAAACAAACGATCTTCTCGGGGGTGCAGCCCTCGGGCAAGCTGACGCTGGGCAACTACCTTGGCGCGATCCGCAATTTCCCCCTGCTGCAGGAGGATTACAACTGTATCTACTGCGTGGTCGACATGCATGCAATCACGGTCCGTCAGGACCCGGCAGCACTGCGCCGCGCAACCCTGGAGGTGCTTGCGCAGTATATGGCCTGCGGCCTGGATCCGGAGAAGAGCATCCTGTTCATCCAGAGCCACGTGCCGGCGCACGCTGAACTCGCGTGGGTACTCAACTGCTTTACCATGTTCGGCGAGGCATCCCGTATGACGCAGTTCAAGGATAAGTCCGCCAAGCATGCGGACAATATCAACGTCGGCCTGTTCACTTACCCGGTGCTGATGGCTGCGGATATCCTGCTGTACCAGACCAACCTTGTGCCGGTCGGCGTGGACCAGAGCCAGCATATCGAGATCTGCCGCGATATTGCCAACCGCTTCAACGGCCTGCATCCGGGGACATTCACCATGCCGGAGGGATACTATCCCAAGGTGGGCGAGGGCGCGAAGATCACCAGCCTGGCCGACCCGAACATGAAGATGAGCAAATCCGATCCCAACCCCAACGGCTATATTCTGCTGATGGATCAGCCGGAGGATATTATGCGCAAGTTCAAGCGTGCGGTGACCGATTCGGATTCCCGCATCATTATGGACCCGCAGGGCAAGCCGGGCGTATCCAACCTGATCCAGATCTATGCGCTGGCGACCGGCAAGACGATCGCCGAAGTCGAGGCGGAGTTCGCGGGCAAGGGCTACGGCGAGTTCAAGCCCGCCGTGGGCGAGGCGGTTGTCGAGCTGCTGCGCCCGATCCGTGAAAGGACCGAAGACCTGCTCAAAAATAAAGATTATCTGGAGCAGGTTTACAAAGAGGGCGCGCAGAAGGCGTCCTACCTTGCGCGCAAGACGCTGGATAAGGTCTACCGGAAGGTTGGCTTTGTCGGGCGCTGAAACGCCTGATGAGAGGAAGTAACCAATGTCGGAATATATCGTGATCGCTGTGGTCGTTGCCGCATTCATTGCGGCGGGTGTTCTGTCTTATCTTTTCACGCCGCCGGTCAAGCGCTTTGCGCAGAAGATCGGCGCGATTGATGTCCCCAAAGACAACCGCCGTATGCATAAGGAACCGATCCCGCGGCTGGGAGGCCTGGCGATTTTTGGCGGTTTCCTGTGTTCGATCCTGGTGTTCGGCCAGCTGGACCAGACCATGCTGTGTGTGCTGCTCGGAGCATCCATTATTGTAGCGCTGGGAATTTTTGACGATGTATTGGCGCTGGGGGCAAAGCTCAAGTTCGTTGTCCAGATCGTAGCGGCCGCGATCCCGGTTTGTGTGGGTGACCTGCAGATCTCGTTATTTACCAATCTCAATCCTTTCTCGGATGCGCCGTATTTTCATCTGGGCATTTTCGCGATTCCTGTGACGATCATCTGGATCGTCGGCATCACCAACGCGGTCAACCTGATCGACGGTCTGGACGGTCTGGCGGTCGGCGTGTCGTCGATCGCGGCGATCACCATGCTGGCCGTCGCACTGCTGACCGGCAATATGGCCATCGCAATCACCATGGCGGCGCTCGCGGGAGCGTGCATTGGTTTTATGCCGTATAACCTCAACCCGGCCAAGATTTTCATGGGGGACACCGGGTCGACCTTCTTGGGCTATATGCTGGCGACGGTGTCCATCATGGGCCTGTTCAAATTCTACGCGGTCATCTCGTTTGCAGTGCCGTTTCTGATTCTGGGCCTGCCGATCTTTGACACGGCCAATGCGATTATCCGCCGTGTGGCGGCGGGGCGCAGCCCGATGAGCCCGGACCGCGGGCATGTGCACCATAAGCTGATCGACATGGGCTTCAATCAGAAGCAGGCGGTTGCCATCTTGTATGCGATCAGCGCAACCCTCGGCCTGACTGCGGTCGTGCTGACCTCGTCTGGCGAGGTAAAGGCGATCGTGCTGCTGCTGGCCGTGCTGGCGGCGATTCTGGTCGGCGCCTGCATCATTTATGGTGCGGAACACTGGGGAAAACACCCTCATGAGGCGGAAGGCGAAGCAGACGACGGACTGGAGCAGAGCCAGGTCCATGAGCAGGAGGAGAAAAAGAACGATGAGTAAAATCAAGGTAATGACAGTGTTCGGCACACGGCCGGAAGCGATCAAGCTGGCGCCGCTCGTGCATGCACTGGAGCAGAATGAAAATACGAAGTCCATCGTGTGTGTGACCGCACAGCACCGTGAAATGCTCGACCAGGTGCTGGATATTTTCCGGATTAAGCCGGATTATGACCTGAATATCATGCAGCCCCGGCAGACGCTGGCGCTTATTACGGAGAAGAGCCTGCACGGACTGGACGAGGTGCTTGAGCAGGCGCAGCCGGATATCGTGCTGGTGCACGGCGATACCTCGACCACGTTCGCAGGGGCGCTTGCTGCGTTTTACCATAAGATCCCGGTCGGCCATGTAGAGGCCGGCCTGCGCACCTATGACAAATACTCCCCCTTCCCGGAGGAGATGAACCGCAAGCTGACCGGCCAGATCGCGACACTGCACTTTGCACCCACCCCGCGCAACCGCGACAACCTCGCGCGCGAGGGCATCACCGAGGGGGTGTCCGTGGTCGGCAACACGGTCGTGGATGCGATCCACATGACGGTCAAGCCGGATTTTGTTTTCCGCGATGAGGAACTGAAAAAGCTGGATTTCGCAAACAACCGGGTGGTGCTCGTTACCGCGCACCGCCGCGAGAACTATGGCGAGCCGATGGAGAACATCTGCCGCGCGATTGCGGAGCTGTCTGCGGCGTATCCGGATGTGCATTTTGTCTATCCGGTGCATCTGAGCCCCTATGTGCGCGAGACGGCGGAGAAGTTCCTCGGCGGCAATGAGCGCATCCACCTGATCCATCCGCTGGCGGTGGATGAGATGCACAACCTGATGGCGCGCTGCTATCTGATCATGACCGATTCGGGCGGCCTGCAGGAGGAGGCACCCAGCCTGGGCAAGCCAGTCCTGGTGCTGCGCCGCGAGACCGAACGCCCGGAAGCGATTGAAGCCGGTACGGTCAAGCTGGCGGGTGTGGAGCAGGAGAATATCGTGCGGCTCGCACGCGAGCTGTTTGACGATCCGAAGGCGTACGAGGCGATGGCACATGCTGTCAACCCCTATGGCGACGGAAAAACATCGTCACGTATCCTGCAGGCGATTGAGCAGTATTTCGGCCTGCGGGCGGACGGGCCGGAGCCGTTTGCGCCGTGATGAAACCGCATAAAAACCTGTCTGCCCCCATGATCGCTGCGATTGGCGCGGGCGTGCTGGTCGGGCTGCTGGTACTCAGCTTTGTGCTTTCCTCCGGCTTGCTGCACCGGCGGGATACTGGAATCGTGCTGCCGGATGGAAACGCGGACACGCCTATTGTCAGCCAGGGCAGTTATATGCTGACTGCACAGAGCGTGGCAGACGTGGAAATTGGCACGGAAAACGCGCAGAGTGTTATTGCCTCGTTGACACGGCCGGAGGCATACAGCTGTACAATTGAAAATACCCTGTATTATGATGGCGGATCTTCTGCGCTGCGCTGCCGCCGCTATGCACGAGACGGCATCGTGCGCACGGATACGCTGGCTGAAAACGGCACCGTGCAGAGCACGCTGCTGCGCGACGGGGACAGTGCATACGCCTGGAATGCAGGGGATAACACCGCCTATCAGGGCGTTTGGGGAGATTTTACCGATGATGCTGCGGCCATGCTGCCAACCTACGAGGATGTGCTCGCGGAAGGCGTGCAGCTGCTGGACGCAGGACGACAGGACGTGGACTATGAGCCCTGTATAATGGTTGCTTTTGAGCAGGGCGGATACCGCTGCGTCTATTATGTATCCGCAGCAACGGGTCTGCTTAAGACCGCTTCCTTCTACAGCGGAGATAAGCTGACGCGTCAGGTGACGGTCAGCAATCTGCAGACCGAAGCGCCCGGCGAGATATTGTTCAGTTTGCCGGACGGAACATCACTTTTGGGAGACTAACAGAGTATGTCAGAATATTTAAAGATATCAGATGAGATCCGCGCGCTCGGCCGGGAGGCCGAGCGCGAAATCATGCCGTATTTTGCGCGGATTGAGGAGATTTGCGACCGAAATACCGAAAAAGTGCTTGCGGCGTTTGCCAAAAACCGCGTATCGGACAACCTGTTCGCCGGTACGACCGGCTACGGGTATGATGACTACGGACGCGACACGCTCGACCGCATTTATGCGGATATTTTCGACACCGAAGCTGCGCTGGTGCGCATCGGCTTCGTCAATGGTACGCACGCGCTGTCCTGCGCGCTTTTTTCTGCTGTCAAAACAGGGGATATGGTGCTTTCAGTCACAGGTCCGGCGTACGACACGCTGCAGAATACAATCACCGGCGACTACTGCGGCAGCATGAAGAGCTACGGCATCGGTTATAAGCAGGTCGATTTGAAGGACGGAGTGCCTGACCTGCCCGCGATTGCCGGGGCGGCGAAGGATGACAACGTCAAGCTGGTGTTTATCCAGCGCAGCCGCGGGTACGCAGTGCGCAAGACGCTGTCCTGCGCGGAGATCGGGGAGATCTGCAAAACCGTGCGCGCAGCCAATCCGCATGCCGTCATCATGGTGGACAACTGCTACGGCGAGTTTGTCGAGGAGATCGAGCCGACACAGGTCGGAGCGGACCTTGTGGCCGGTTCGCTGATCAAGAATCCGGGCGGCGGCCTGGCGCCGACGGGCGGCTATATTGCGGGGCGTGCGGATCTGGTGGAAAACGCGTCCTACAAGCTGACTGCGCCCGGCATCGGCGGCGAGTGCGGCTGCACAATGGGGCAGAACCGCCTGCTGTACCAAGGGCTTTTCATGGCTCCCCATACCACGGCGCAGGCACTGAAAACAGCGATTTTCTGCTCCAAGGTGATGGAAAAACTGGGATATGCGGTCAGCCCCCGGGCGGAGGAGCCGCGCTACGACATCATCCAGACCATTTCGTTCGGTGCTCCCGACCCGCTGCGCCGCTTTTGTGAGGGCATTCAGGCAGGCGCTCCGGTGGATTCCTTTGTCACGCCCGAACCGTGGGATATGCCGGGCTATGACGATCAGGTTATCATGGCGGCAGGAGCGTTTGTGCAGGGGGCGTCGATTGAACTGTCTGCGGACGCTCCCATGCGTGAGCCCTATGTATGCTACATGCAGGGCGGACTGACCTACTCTTCCGGCAAAGCGGGCATCCTGCTCGCCGCTGAACGCATCAAGAGCCAAAAGCACTGAAAAGGGGGAAGGACAGCGCTTTGCTGTCCTCTTTTCTCCATAATGCAGGTTGCATATGGCCGGGTTTCATGGTAAAATAAAAAAGTTATCAGGCAGAGGTTTTTTATGACGATTCTTGGCATTGACCCGGGCTACGGTACGATCGGCTACGGTGTTGTGCGGTTTGACAATATGAAATTTACGCCTGTGCAGTATGGCGCAGCCAAAACAGCCCCCGGCCTGCCGATGCATTTGCGCCTGTGCGAGATATATGACGATATTTGTACGCTGGTGGACACGTTCCATCCGGACGAAGTAGCGATCGAAGAGCTGTTCTTTTCCAAGAACATAACGACCGGTATCCAGGTCGCGCAGGCGCGCGGCGTCATCCTGCTTGCGCTTGCGCAGAAGGGGCTTGAACCGGTTTCTTATACACCCAATCAAGTCAAAATGGCAGTAGTCGGCTACGGCAATGCAGAAAAGCGCCAAATGATGGAGATGACCAAAAATATCCTTCATCTGACCAAACTGCCGCGGCCGGATGATGCAGCGGATGCGCTTGCGCTCTGCATCTGCCATGGACACTCCAGACAGGCAAGACGATATGAGGGTTTGCGGTAAATGTTTTATTATGTAGACGGTACGGTCACTGTGCTCAAGCAGGGGCTTGCGGTGATCGACTGCGGCGGCGTCGGCTATGCATGCCATGCTTCGCAGAATACGATCGGCAAATTAAAGATTGGAACGCACGCGCGGCTGATGACATACCTTAACGTGCGTGAGGGTATCTTTGAGTTATATGGTTTTATTGATGAGGAAGAGCTTTCCTGCTTTGAGATGATGATCGGCGTATCGGGCGTTGGGCCCAAGGCTGCGCTGTCTATCCTTTCGGTTGCGCCACCCGACCGGCTGGCGCTGTCCATCATCACCGGGGACGAAAAGATGCTGATGCAGGCGCCGGGCATCGGGAAAAAGATTGCCCAGCGCATTGTTTTGGAACTGCGTGATAAGATGAGCAAGGAGCAGCTTGAGACTGCTTCCGCGTCATCTACTGTGGTGGCCGCTGCGGTGGGCGGCGGCGTCAACCACACGCAGGAAGCAGTCGCCGCGCTCATGGTGCTTGGATATACGCAAGCCGAGGCGCTGCACGCGATGGAAGGGCTGGACGCCGCCAATCTGGAGGCGGAGGAAATCATCCGCCAGTGCCTGAAAAAGCTGGTCAAACAGTAAGGGAGTGTACGTTTGAGTATCGAATTTTCCGGCGGTATGGCCGATGATGAGCGCATCATTTCGACGAGGCAGCTCTCTGAGGATGATACGGAGAACTCGCTGCGGCCGAAAAGCATGGCGGATTACATCGGCCAGACGAAAGCAAAGGAAAACCTGCAGGTTTATATTGAAGCTGCCAAAATGCGCGGTGAACCGCTCGACCATACTTTGCTCTACGGCCCGCCTGGCTTGGGCAAGACAACGCTGGCAGGCATTATTGCAAATGAAATGGGCGTCAATATCCGCATCACAAGCGGACCTGCGATCGAAAAAGCGGGAGATTTGGCAGCTTTATTGACAAACCTTTCGGAAAATGATATTTTGTTTATCGACGAAATCCACAGGCTCGACCGCGCGGTCGAGGAGATCCTCTATCCTGCGATGGAGGATTTCGCGCTTGATATCATTATCGGAAAAGGGCCGTCGGCGCGGTCGATCCGCATTGACCTGCCTCGTTTTACGCTGATTGGAGCGACTACGCGTGCCGGCCAGATGACCAATCCGCTGCGCGACCGCTTCGGTGTCATGCTCCGTCTGGAGCTGTATTCGCCTGAAGAACTGTGCAGCATTGTTGAGCGCTCGGCCGGCATCCTGAACGTGCCGTGCGAGCACGAAGGAGCGTTTGAGATCGCGCGCCGCAGCCGCGGTACGCCGCGTATCGCCAACCGTCTGCTGCGCCGGGTGCGTGATTTTGCACAGGTGCGCGGCACGGGCGTGATCGACAAAAAAAGCGCGGACCTGGCGCTGCGCGCGCTTGAAATCGATGAGCTTGGGCTGGACAATATCGACCGGATGATGCTGACCAGCATTATACGTAACTACGGCGGCGGCCCGGTCGGGCTGGATACGCTTGCTGCCACGATCGGCGAAGAAGCGATCACGCTGGAGGATGTATATGAGCCATACCTCATGCAGATTGGCTTCTTGAGCCGTACGCCGCGGGGGCGTTGCGTTACCCTGCAGGCATACAGGCATTTGAACCTGGAACCGGCGGATGGACAGCAGATGCTGTGAGTCCTGCCTTTATTATACAGAAAGTTAGGTGTTTTCATGGGTAGATATTTTGGAACGGACGGCGTGCGTGGCGTTGCAAACGTGGAACTGGACGCATTGCTTGCGTTCAAAATCGGTGCTGCTGCAGCGTATGCACTCACGCAGGAGGCATCGCATAACGGCAAAGCCAAACTGCTGATTGGCAAAGATACGCGCATTTCTTCGGATATGCTGGAAAATGCACTGGTCGCGGGCATTTGTTCTGTCGGTGCAGATGTGGAACTGCTTGGCGTGATCCCGACGCCTGCTGTCGCTTATCTGACCATCAAACATAAGGCGGACGCCGGTATTGTGATCTCGGCAAGCCATAATTCTTTTGAATATAACGGAATCAAAATTTTTGCAGGAAACGGCTACAAGCTGCCGGATGAAACCGAGGCAAAAATTGAAGATCTGATCGACAATTTCGAATCTATTCCGAAAGCGACGCATGAAAAGCTGGGACGCGTCCTCAAGAGCAGGATCGATCCGGTGGTGGAATATACCGACCATCTGGCGGAAACCATCCCGGGCGACCTGTCCGGTCTGCGCGTTGCAGTGGACTGTGCCAACGGCGCGTCTTCGACGACGGTTGAGCGTCTGATGCGTCTGGTTGAGTGCCGGGCCGAGATTCGGTTTTATGAACCGGACGGTGTAAATATCAACGAAAACTGCGGTTCCACACACTTGGGCCAGCTTAAGCAGCGTGTGAAAAACGGCGATTTTGACCTTGGCGTTGCTTTTGACGGCGACGCGGACCGCTGCCTGATCGTGGACGAGACCGGGGAGGAGCTGGACGGAGACCGCATCATGGCGGTTTGCGCTGCACATATGAAGAAACAGGGCAAGCTGCGCGGCGGGGCGTTCGTGGCGACCGTGCTGTCCAACATGGGCCTGCACGCCTATGCAGAGAAGAACGGCATGCGGATCGAATGCTCGAACGTAGGTGACCGCTACGTGCTCGAAATGATGCTGCAGAAGGGGTATATTCTGGGCGGAGAACAGTCCGGACATGTTATCTTCCTTGAGTATGCATCCACGGGCGACGGCGAGCTGACCGCATTGCAGTTTATGTCGATTCTGAAGACGAGCGGCAAGAAGTGTTCGGAAATTGCGGCTGAGGTTGTGCCGTGGCCGCAGGTAATGATCAATGTCAAGGTGCCGAACGATAAAAAATCCACGCTGCAGGAGCTGCCCGAGGTCAAAGCCTCGATCGGGCAGGCAGCAAGCGAGCTCGGCGAAAATGGCCGTATTCTGGTACGTCCTTCCGGGACGGAGGCGCTGGTGCGCGTCATGGTAGAGGGCAAGGACAGCGAACAGGTCGACACTTTGGCAAAAAGGGTTGCCAAGGTGATTGAGTCTGTCGTATAATAAATAAAAGCCAGCAGAGAGGGTGGATGCGGTTTTTGGCATCCACCTTATTTTGCATCAGGGGAGGTGAGACCGTTGGGATACAAAACTGCATAGCAAGCAAAGCGCCAGAACTGCGGTGCAGCCGGTATCGCAGTTGACGAGGTAAGGGTTAATCGAAGCATTCGGCGGGTGCCCTTCGGCCATGAGTGGGTTGGTCGTGAGCAGGCTGTTAAAACGCGCGGGCGACCGCGCGGACAGAGCAGTTTCCTGCAT